>Ga0310334_100025_pt1 | contig 50022 bp, 51 predicted proteins | sample LakMicMIDCLREDC7_FD_195548 | JGI IMG/M metagenome (GOLD analysis project Ga0310334, IMG submission 195548) | Enriched freshwater cyanobacterial communities from Lake Michigan, Michigan, United States - MI23.DCL.RED.C7 (v2) (version 2) | ecosystem: Environmental > Aquatic > Freshwater > Lake...
CGTCGATCCCGAGCGGCGCACCAGCCTGGCCGTGGGCGAGCGGGGCCTGGTGCTGGCCAGGGGCCCCCAGGTGATGGCGGGTTACCTGGGCAAACCCGAGGCCACGGCCAAGGTGCTCGATGCCGAAGGCTGGTTTGACACCGGCGATCTGGGCTGTCTGCTGGCCGATGGTTCGCTGGTGCTCACGGGCCGCGCCAAAGACACGATCGTGCTGAGCAGCGGCGAAAACATCGAACCGGGTCCGCTGGAAGACTGCCTGGCGGCGGTTGAGCTGGTGGAGCAGGTCATGCTTGTGGGCCAGGACCGCAAGGCCCTCGGGGCCCTGGTGGTGCCCAGGCCCGAGCCCATGGCGGCCTTCGCCGTCGCCCAGGGGCTGGCGTTGGATGACCCCGCGGTGCTCAAGGCCCTCGCCGGCCAGCTCAACCGACGCCTGCAGGACCGACCCGGAGCCCGGCCCGACGAGCGTCTGGCCGGGGTCGCGCTGGTGGAGCCCTTCACGATCGACAACGGCCTGCTCACCCAGACCCTCAAGCAGCGCCGCGACCGCATTGCAGCCCGCGATGCGGCGGCCATTGACGCGATCTACGCCCGCTGACACGCTGAGCGCTGTTTAGCCAGACCCATGAGTTCAGGCGGTCCTCTCTCGATCAAGCGTTCGATCACGGTGCGGGCGGTGGTCACCCCCCGCTGGAAGGAGGACGCCGAGCGCGAGCTCAGCGCCGCCGTGGCCAACAGCGACGGTCAGCTCTCCCAGCTGGAGCTCGAGGGCCAGCAGGTGGTCGATGAGATCCGCCGTCAGAGCGCCAACCCTCTCGATCCGCGGGTGCAGGAGCAGGTCGCTTCGATTCAGCAGCAAGTGGCCGCCAAACGGGCCGAGCTTGAGGAGCAGAAGCGCCAGCTGCTCGAGCAGCAGCGCCAGGTGCGTGATCTCGAGATGGAGCAGATCGTCGAGCAGGGCCAGCTCGAAAGCTTCTGCGATGTGCAGGTGGGCGACAACCTGGTCGAGAAGCTGTCGGTCTCCCTCGTCGTGCGCGACGGCGTGATCGAAGCGATCGAGGGCACCCTCTGAGCCTGGTGCTCAGAAGTGCCGGCGTAAAATCCGCCCCAACAGCGCGGCAGTCCTCCGTTGGCCACCCACGACATCTTCATGCCTGCCCTCTCGTCAACGATGACGGAGGGCAAGGTCGTCGAGTGGCTCAAGAAACCCGGTGATCGGGTTGAACGCGGCGAGTCGGTGCTCGTGGTCGAGTCCGACAAGGCCGACATGGATGTCGAGTCCTTCCAGGAGGGGTACCTGGCGGCGGTGATCGTTGCAGCGGGTGGCACCGCTCCGGTGGGCGACACGATCGGTCTGATCGTCGAGACCGAGGCCGAAATCGCCGAGGTGCAGGCCAAGGCACCCAAGGCTCCGGCTGCAGCTGCTGCGCCTGCGGCGGCTGCGGCCCCCCCAGCTCCCGTTGTGCCGGCTGCCCCTGCAGTCGCTCCTGTGGCGGCACCCGTGGCGGTGGCGGCCCCTGCGTCGAGCGCCAGTGGCCGTGTGGTGGCCAGCCCCCGCGCCAAGAAACTCGCCAGCCAGCTGGGGGTCGACCTGGGTGCGCTGCGCGGCAGCGGCCCCCACGGCCGTATCCAGGCCGACGACGTGCTGGCCGCCAAGGGCCAGCCCAATACCGTGCCCTGGGTGGCCGAAGGTCCTGGCCCTGCTGTCGTTTCTGGCGGCAACGGCGCTGCGGCTGGCAGCGGCACTGCGGCCGGCAATGGAGCCGCCCCAGCCCCGGCCGGCAACGCCTTCGGCCGCCCCGGCGAGAGCGTCGCGTTCAACACCCTGCAGAACGCGGTCAACCGCAACATGGTGGCCAGCCTGGCGGTGCCCACCTTCCGGGTGGGCTACACGATCACCACGACCAAGCTCGACGCCTTCTACAAGCAGGTCAAGAGCAAGGGCGTCACCATGACCGCCCTGCTGGCCAAGGCGGTGGCCGTCACGCTGGCGCGCCATCCCCAGGTCAATGCGGCCACCAGCGCCGATGGCGCGGCCATGGTTTACCCCCCCAGCATCAACGTGGCGGTGGCGGTGGCCATGGAAGACGGCGGCCTGATCACGCCGGTGCTGGCGTCTGCCGACAGGACCGACATCTACGAACTCGCCCGCAATTGGGCCGACCTGGTGGCCCGGGCCCGCAGCAAGCAGCTGCAGCCCGACGAGTACAGCACCGGCACCTTCACCCTCTCGAACCTGGGCATGTTCGGTGTCGATCGCTTCGACGCGATCCTGCCCCCCGGCACCGGCGCGATTCTGGCGGTGGCCGGTTCGCGGCCCACGGTTGTGGCCGGCAAGGATGGCTCCATCCGGGTCGCCAACCAGATGCAGGTCAACCTCACCTGTGACCACCGTGTCATCTATGGCGCTGATGCGGCGGCCTTCCTCAAGGATCTGACCCAGCTGATCGAGACCAACCCCGAGAGCCTTGCCCTCTGATCCAGCCGATCGGCAGCTCTCCAGTTACGACTTTGCGCTGCCGCCCGAGCGCATCGCCCAGCGGCCGGTGGAGCCGCGCCACAGTGCGCGCCTGCTGGCGGTCGACCCTGCCGGCAGCGGCCCTGCCCCCCATGCCCGCCATCTGAGCGTGTGGGACCTCCAGCACGAGCTGCAGAGCGGTGATCTGCTGGTGGTCAACGACACCCGCGTGCTGCGGGCCAGGCTCGAGGCGCGCCGCGCTTCCGGCGGTGCCGTCGAGCTGCTGGTGCTGGAGCCCTGGCAGGGCGCCGAGGCCCCTGGCCAGTGGCGATGCCTGGCCAGGCCAGCCAAACGGCTCAGAGCCGGAGACGTCATCAGCGTCATCGCCGACGACCAGTCGCCGTTGCCGCTCACGGTGCTGGGCAGCGACGCCGAGACCGGTGGCCGCATCGTGCAGTTCCCGCCCGAGTTCACCGATGCAGCAACGCTCGAGCCGCTGCTGCTGCGCTATGGCGCCATCCCGCTTCCGCCCTACATCCACGAGCACGACGCCTCCGACAACGAGCGCTACCAGACCCGCTACGCGCAGCGCCCGGGGTCGGTGGCGGCGCCCACGGCTGGCTTGCACCTCAGCGATGAGCTGTTGGCGGCCCTTCGCGCGCGCGGGGTGGAGATCGCCACCACCACGCTGCATGTGGGCCTGGGCACCTTCAGGCCGGTCGAGACCGAAGACCTGAGCCAGCTGCAGCTGCACAGCGAGTGGGTGGAGGTGAGCCCCCAGCTGGTGCAGGCCGTGGCCGCCTGCCGTGCGCGCGGCGGCCGGGTGATCGCCGTGGGCACCACCAGCGTGCGCAGCCTCGAGGCGGTGGCCCAGCTGCACGGCGGCGTGCTGGCGCCCCACACCGGGCCCGTGAATCTGGTGATTCAGCCCGGCTACCGCTTTGCGGTGGTGCAGGGGCTGCTCACCAACTTCCACCTGCCCAAAAGCTCATTGCTGCTGTTGGTGAGTGCGCTGATCGGCCGGCAGCGGCTGCTCGCGTTGTACACCGAGGCGATCGCACGCGACTACCGCTTCTTCTCCTACGGCGACGCGATGTGGATCGCACCGGAGGCGGTGCTCAGTGCGCCAGCAGTTGATCGCCGACTCGACTGAACACCCGATCCTCACTGCCCGGGCCGCTCAGTGCCGCCTCCCCAGCCCAGCACAAAGCCCCCGGGGTGACCGGGGGCCAGGCGGGCCGACGCCGTCTTGATCAGGCAGCAGCCAGGTTGGCGGCCACGAAGTCCCAGTTCACCAGCTTCTCGAGGTAGGTGGTGATGTAGTCGGGGCGGCGATTCTGGTAGTCGAGGTAGTAGGCGTGCTCCCACACGTCCATGGTGAGCAGGGCCGTCTGGCCGTGGGCCAGCGGCAGGTCGGCGTTGCCGGTCTTGGTCACCTTCAGGGTGCCGTTGTCGAGCACCAGCCAGGCCCAGCCGCTGCCGAACTGGGTGGCGCCGGCGGCCTTGAACTGCTCGACGAAAGCTTCGAAGCTGCCGAAGTCAGCGTTGATCTTGTCGGCCAGGGCGCCGCTGGGGCGGCCGCCGCCACCGGGCTTCATGCACTGCCAGTAAAAGCTGTGGTTCCACACCTGGGCGGCGTTGTTGAAGATGCCGGCCTTGCCGGCGTCACCGGCTGCGGCGGTGATGGTGTCCTCAAGGCTCTTGCTCTCGAGATCGCTGCCGGCCACCAGGTTGTTGAGGTTGGTGACGTAGGCGTTGTGGTGTTTGCCGTGGTGGAACTCCAGGGTCTGGCGCGAGATGTGGGGCTCGAGCGCATCAAGGCCGTAGGGCAGCGCGGGCAGCGTATGGGCCATGGGGTTCAGGAGTCGGGAACGGCTGAGTGAAGACGTCGGCGCAGGCCATCGGGCCGAATTGCCGGCGGCATCCTAACGATTGCTTCAGGTTTGTTCGGGTGGGGGTATCCGGCCCCCGGTTGCGGCTCAGCCCTTCACCTCAAGCAGTTCCACCTCGAAGATCAAGGTGGCATTGGGGGGGATCACACCGCCGGCACCACGTTCGCCGTAGCCCAGGTCGGGGGGGATCACCAGCTTGCGCTTGCCGCCCACCTGCATGCCGGCGACGCCCTCGTCCCAGCCCTTGATCACCCGGCCGGCCCCCAGCGGAAAGCTGAACGGACCGCGGCCGTAGCTGCTGTCGAATTCTTTGCCGTTCTCCAGGGTGCCGCGGTAATTGACCACCACGGTCTTGCCGGCGACGGCTTCGGTGCCGCTGCCGATCACCAGATCGGTGATGCGCAGGCCACTGGGGGTCTGGCGCTCCTTGGGAGCACTCAGTTCACCGCCGAGGGCGCCTGCCTGGGCCACGGCATTGCTGTCGGTCTGATCGGGTGCCATGGCAAACAGGGTGGGGTTGGGGTCGTCGGGATCCAGCTCGAACCGGCCTGCGGGCTGCGGTGCTGGGGTCACAGCCGCGGTGGCTGCGGCGACCACCACAGTGGCAGGGGGCTGGGCGGCTGCCACTGTGGTGGGAGCCACCAGCTGGCTCACCAGGGCCACCGCCAGGCAGATCACGCACACAGCAGAGCTGATCAGGATGTCGCGCATGGCCGCAGGCCGTTCCGGGTGGTTGTCGGCGCTGATTCTGTCAGCCGGCTCGGGTCTGCTGGCCGGGCTGGCGCTGCCGCCTCTGGGTTGGCCGCCGTTGCTGTGGCTGGCCCTGGCCGCTCTCTGGGCGCTGGCCAGCAGGCCCTGGGCCGGTCTGGTGTGGGGCAGCTGCGCTGTGGCGATCAGTCACCGATGGCTTCTGGCTCTGCATCCCCTCGACTGGATCGGGGTGCCGCTGCCGTTGAGCCTGCCGTTGTGTCTGTTGCTGCTGGCCCTGATCAGTGCCCTGGGCGGTGCCCTCGTCGGGCTGTGGTTGCTCCTGGCCAGGCGGCTTGGACCCCAGCGGCCGCTGTCGGCGCTGCTGCTGGCCCTGCTCTGGGGAGGTGGGGAAATCCTGCTGGGCCGCAGCCCCCTGTTCTGGATCGGCCTCGGTGGTGCGGTCCTGCCGGCCGACCGGGCCCTGGCAGCGTGGGCCAGTTGGGGGGGCAGCGGCCTGGTGGCAGCGCTGCAGCTCGCCCTGGGGTGGCTGCTGTGGCGTCTGCTGCTGGGGCCGTCGCGGCGGCGCCAGCTTGCCCTGCTGCTGGCGGGGCTTCTGGTCAGCCATGGGGTTGGGGTCCTGCTGCTGGCGGGGCTGCCATCGGAGCGTCCCTTGGATGCCGCAGGAGCGATCGAACGGGTGCTGGTGCTGCAGCCGGCGATCCCCACCCGCGACAAATTTTCGGCCCTGCAGCGCCAATCGCTGCAGCGGCAGCTGGCGCTGGCCCTGCGCCAGGGCCAGCGCCAGGGTGCCGACCTGCTGGTGCTGCCCGAAGGCGCCCTGGGGCTGGAGCCGCGCCTCGACGCACCGGCTCCGATCGAGCTGATCAGCGGCGGTTTCCGCTGGCACGAAGGCCCCCGGCAACTGGAGCAGCGCAGCGCCCTGCTGCGCTTTGACGCGGGCGAGCAGGTGCCCGGCAGCTGGCTCGACAAGCACCGGCTGGTGCCCCTGGGCGAATGGGTCCCCCTGGCAGGGTTGGTGCGCTGGAGCGGCCTGTCGGCCGTCGGCGGCATCGAGCCCGGACCCCCGTCACGGCTGCTGCCCCGTCAACGGGGTGGGCTGGCGGCTGCCATCTGTTACGAACTGGCCAACGGTTCTGCCCTGGCCCACGCCGTCCACGACGGTGCCCAATGGCTGCTGGCCAGTGCCAACCTCGACCCCTATCCGCCGGCGCTGCAACGCCAGTTTGCGGCGCTGGCCCAATTGCGCGCCCTCGAGACCGGCCGCTGGTTGGTCAGTGCCGCCAACACCGGCCCCAGCCTGCTGATCAGCCCCCGCGGTCGGGTCGTGGCCGGGCTGCCCCCGTCGAGGGCCAGCACCGGTCTGTTCCCGGTGCCGCGGCTGCAACAGCTCACGGTCTATGACCGCGTTGGCGATCTCCCTCTGCTGGTGCTGACCCTGCTGGTGGCCCTGCTGCGCTGGCCGTGGGCCCCGGCCAGAGCTAGAACCCAGCAGTCGCCACAACCCCATGCGTCTGATTGAGGCCTACACAAGCGGCTGGAGCCGATCGTTCGACTACGACGGCCGCTCCAACCGTGGCGATTACTGGTGGTTCGTGCTGGGCAATCTGATCGTTGCCGTGGTCGCCGCCATCGTTTCTGACAAGCTCTACACCCTGTACGCCCTGGCCAGCATCGTGCCCGGCATTCCGCTGGCGGTGCGGCGGCTGCGCGACAGCGGCAAAGCGTGGCCCTGGCTGCTGATCGGTCTGGTTCCGATCATTGGCGGCATCTGGCTGATCGTGCTGTTCTGCCAGCCCTCGCTTCAGGCCTGAACCCAGGAAACGCCCCCTGATGGATTCGAACCATCGACCGGCTGCTTAGAAGGCAGCTGCTCTATCCAGCTGAGCTAAGGGAGCCTGACTGGCATTCTGACAGGCCCAGACCTTGCCTCCCTGGTGGCTTCCCAGAGCCCCTAGAGTGGCGGGCTGCTCACACGTGGTGCCAATGGCGGCCAGCCGGCTCACCGACAGTCAGAAGATCGAGCTGGTGGCGCGCTACCGGCAAGGCCAGAGCAGTGCCGAGCTGGCTGCGGTCTATGGCTGCAGCCCCAACACGGTGAGCCGCGTGGTCAAGGCGGCGCTGGATCCCGCTGAGTATGCGCAGCTCAAGCAGCAGCGGGGTCGCATCATTCCCCAGGCTGCCGTTGCAGCACCTGCCATTGAGCCGCCCGTTGCGCCGGTAGCGATCGATGCGTCCCACGGGGCTGAGCAGGCCGTCAACGGTGTGGGTCCTGCTGCCGGGGGTCCTGGCGCCGACGCTCCAGAGGCCGATGCTTCAGAGGCTGCCGACGCGGCTGTCCTGGCGATCGACGATGCCGACGACTTCGGCGATGACGACGCCGAAGAGATCGATCCCGATGACGATCTGCTCGGCGATGGCGACGACGAGGCGTTTGCGGCCGTGGCGGTGCTGCCACTGAGCATCAGCCATGAGCCCGTCAAGGTTCAGGAACTGGTCGCGTCATTGTTGCCCGACAGCCTCTACATGCTCGTCGACAAGACGGTTGAGTTGCAGGCCAGACCCCTCAGGGACTTCACCGAGCTGGGGCAGCTCCCTCCTGAGGAGCAGGAGCGACAGGCGCTTCAGCTGTTTGCCAATCCGCGCCAGGCCAAGCGGCAGTGCGGCCGTTCCCAGCGAGTGATCAAGATGCCCGATCCCGCCCTGCTGGTTCGCCGCGCCTCCTATCTCCAGATCAAGGGCATCAGCCGACTGGTGGTCGAAGGCTCGCTGTACGCCCTGCCTGGGGGCTGATCAATCGGGTTCTTGCTCTGGGCCGGCCAGCGCGGCGCTGCAACCTCCACTGATCACACCGATCACCAGCGCCACTCCCACGACAAACCCAACCGGCAGCGGGGCGCTACGACCTACCAGCAGATTCAGCTGGGGCCTGCGATCGAGGTTCTGAGCCCCCAGGCAGAGCAGCAGCAGCAGCAGCAGCCCCCCCGTCAGGCTGGCCGAGATCAGGCGCAGGCGCAGCAGCATCCCCACGGGTCAAACTCACCTCATTCTGGGCGCTGACCCAGGTTGTCTTCAGCGTCGCCGGCGTCCTCGTGCAGCAGGGCATACAGCTCCCGCCTGCTGTGGCCGCTGTGCTCGGCCAGGTGGCGGGCGGCTTCGCGGCGGCTGAGCCCCTGCTCCAGCAACCTGCCCAGCTCTGCCCTGAGCTGGGTCGGGTCCCAGCAGGGGGGGGCGACCGTTGGTGCACCACCCAGCACCAGGGTGCATTCGCCCTGGGGGGGCACTCGCCTGAAGTGCTCCAGTGCAGCGCTCACCTTGGGCCCCACCTGCTCTTCATGGCGTTTGGTCAGCTCCCTTGCCACCCGCAGCGGGCGATCGCCCAGCAGCTCCAGCACGTCTTCGAGCAGGTCCACCAGACGATGCGGGGCCTCAAACAGCACCAGGGTGCGCGCTTCGCCGGCCAGGTCGCTGAGACGGGCACGCCGCTGACGCGGGCGGGCCGGCAGGAAGCCTTCAAAGCAGAAGCGGCCGGTCGGCAGACCGCTGCTCACCAACGCCGTGGTCACGGCGCTGGGCCCAGGCACGCAGATCACCTCATGGCCCGCAGCCCGGACCGCTGCCACCAGCTCTTCGCCGGGATCGGAGATCCCGGGCAGCCCCGCATCACTGATCACCGCCAGGGCCTGGCCTGCCGCCAGCTGGGCCAGCAGCTCGGGGATGCGACTGTTTTGGTTGTGCTGATGAAAGCTGATCAGCCGCGGTGACCCGTCGGCCTGGCGCAGTCCCAGCTGGTGCAGCAGCAATCCACTGCGGCGCGTGTCCTCACAGGCGATCGCGCTGACGCCGGCCAGCACCTGGCGGGCCCTGGGTGACAGGTCCCCCAGGTTGCCGATGGGGGTTCCCACCAGATACAGCACTCCGGCGGCGGGTTCGGCCTCCTGCACAATGCACCCCAGTGGGGCACGGGCCCCTGAGCTGCGTCCATGATGCCCACAAGCCCTGTTGTGCCAGAAGGCATCAGCCTCGATGCTTTGCTGAGCGAGCTGCGCCGCCTCAGCTGGGGCGCCGCCGACATCCTGCTGGCCTATGGCAGGGGTGAACAGCCCCCTTACGGCTTCCCGCCTGCGCTCAGCGTCGCCGACGGCGGCGAGGGGCCGGTCAGTGCCGCCGACCTGGCCGTCAACGGCTGGCTGCTCGATGGCCTGGAGCGCGCCTTCCCCAACGCTCCCTGGACCCTGCTCAGTGAGGAGACGGCCAAGCAACAGCTCACCCCCGGTGAGCCGTTGCCGGCCGAATGGCTCTGGATCCTCGATCCACTCGATGGCACCAAAGATTTTCTGCAGGGCACGGGCGAGTACGCCGTGCATCTGGCTCTGGTGCACCACCAGCGGCCGGTTCTTGGTGTCGTGTTGCTGCCCGAACTTGAGGAGCTCTGGTTTGGTCTGGGCAGCCAGGCCTGGCGTGAGAACCGCGCCGGTCAACAGAGGCCAGCCCAGCTCAGCGCGCGCCGTGACCCGGCTGAGCTGGTGTTGGTAGCCAGCCGCAATCACCGGGATCAGCGTCTCGAACAGCTGGTCGCAGCCCTGCAGGTGGGGCAGACCCGCTCCATCGGCAGCGTCGGCGGCAAGGTGGCCACGATTCTTCGGGGCGAGACGGATCTCTACCTCTCACTCTCTGGCAGCAGTGCTCCCAAGGACTGGGACATGGCGGCACCGGAGGCGGTGCTGCTGGCTGCCGGTGGCGCGTTCAGCCACGCCGATGGCAGGCCACTCCACTACAACACCGGAGACGTGCGTCAGGCTGGCTGCCTGATCGCGAGCCATGGCCCGGCACATGGCGAACTCTGCCGTCGGGCGGCGACCTGCATGGCGACCATTGATCCTGGCTTTGTGGTCTGAGCTACACGCCGCGCAGGGATTCACGGCGTTGCGTGAGTCACCACATGCGACAGGGTGAAGACCACGGCAAACCCGATGGCCCCCAGCACGCTGATCAGGTCATTGGTGCCATCAAAAGCTTCGGGCACCACGGTTTGCAGCGTCATTGCAAGAATCCCACCACCTGCGATCGACATCAAGGTGGCCTGAACAAACGGACCGCTTTCGCGCAGCAGCACAAAGGCCAGCCATGACGACACGGTGCAGGCCAGGGTCACCAGTCCCCAGATCAGCAGGATGCGTCGCTGGGACATCCCGGTTCGGCTCAGACCAGCGCCACTGGCCAGGCCCTCGGGGATGTTGGCGATGAACACACCGGCGATCACCGCCGCACTCACGAAGCGTGTCTCCAGCAGGCCGATGCCGATGCTGGCCGCTTCCGGAATTCCATCGACCAGGGCCCCCATGACCAGGGCCATGGCCCCGATGCTGGCGTGGGTTTTACCCCCGTGCTCGCAGGAGCGACGGCTGTGGTTGCCAAGGTTGCTGAGCATCCTGTTGGCGATCACATAGGTGAGCAGGCCGATGGCCATGCCCAGAAAGGACGGTGCCAGCCCACCCACGGTGAAGGCTTCGCCAATCAGGTCATAGGAGAGCAGGGCGATCAGCACGCCCGCGGTGAAGGCCAGCAGACCGGCGACCGTTTTGCCGCCTGGCTTGAAACGCGCACCCAGACTTGCTGAGACCAGCAGGGAGACCGAAGCGATGAAGCCCCAGAAGATCGCATCCCACTGGGAGCCACCCATGGTCAGTGATGGCAGTTCAGTCGGGGCTGGCAGAACGCTCGCAAACATGGACTCTGCAGCGCATGGCTTGTTTGGTCAGTGTGCTGCCGGATGCATCTGTCTGCCACCAAGGCTCATGCGGCAGCACCCGAATGAACAGATGTGAACAATGTCAAGATCCATCGTTGCCAGTCTCGCGCGATGGCGCTAGCCCATGAATGGCGTTTTTCACGGGAGCCGCCTGAGTCAACCCTTGGCCATTTTTCGCTCGGCCTGTCTCAAGCCGAGTCTTGGTTGGCGACAACCTGAGAGCTGCAATTCGCCATTGTTGCGGTGCTGTCAGACGCGGCTAGACTGCGGAGGTTGCGCCAACGCAGCAGGTGTGAGTTGGGCTCGTCAATTTTGATTTGGCGGCCTGTTTCTAAATTTTTTCAACAAACCCAATGACTGTCGCAGCTGCTACATCTACGATGTTGAAGGGGCGTCCTCTGACTCCGTCTGGAGAAGAGCTGAGGATCTATAGCGGTTCTGCGCACCCATTGGGTGCCACTGTTGACGACGAAGGCGTCAATTTCTCAATCTACAGCGCCAATGCGACGTCCGTTCAGTTGTTGCTGTTTCGAGATCCTGGTGACCTCGAGCCTTTCAGAGTTATCGATCTGAATGTTGTCGGTAACAAAAGTTTTTTCCTTTGGCATGTTTATGTCGAGGGGCTGAAGCCTGGCGTTGGCTATGCCTATCGCGTCGACGGGCCACGGGATCCACGCAACGGGCACCGATTTGACCCGGAGAAGGTGTTGGTTGACCCCTATTCAAAGGGAAATTATCTGGGGCTCTGGGATCGCGGTGCAGCCTGCCGCCCCGGGGACAATCTTCATCAGAGCATCCGCGGTGTGGTGATCGATACCCGAGGCTACGACTGGGAGGACGACCAGCCATTGCGTCGTCCGATGGCAGAGACAGTCATCTATGAGATGCACGTCGGTGGATTCACCAAGAGCCCAACAAGTGGTGTTCAGCATCCAGGCACATTCAAAGGTTTGGTTGAAAAAATACCCTACCTGAAAGAATTGGGTGTTACGGCAGTTGAATTGCTACCGGTTTTCAGTTTCGACTGCACCGATGTTATCAAGGAGTTTGAGGGGAACAAACTCGTCAATTACTGGGGTTACAGCACGATGGGGTACTTCGCTCCCCATCAGGCCTACTGCATCAACCCTCAGACAGGTAGCCATGTCAACGAATTTCGTGACATGGTCAAAGCACTGCACAAGGCGGGGATTGAGGTGATCCTCGATGTGGTGTTCAACCACACAGACGAGGGCAACCATCAAGGTCCCATGTTCTCGTTCAAAGGTCTTGATAACAATACCTATTACTATCTGACCGGCCCTGATGGTTCAAGGGAGTTTTACTACGATTACACCGGCTGTGGCAATACTTTTAATTGCAACCATCCGATCGGTGAAAAATTCATCCTTGATTGTCTCCGCTATTGGGTGCAGGAGATGCATGTCGATGGCTTCCGCTTTGATGAAGGATCCGTTCTTACGCGAGGCGAAGATGGATCCCCGTTGCCCCATCCACCTGTGATCTGGTCGATCGAATTGGATGATGTGCTCGGAAGCAGCAAAGTGATTGCAGAAGCCTGGGATGCTGCTGGTCTTTATCAGATTGGTTACTTCCCCGGTGCTCGCTGGGCCGAGTGGAATGGCAAATATCGCGACGCTATCCGTCGTTTTGTCAAAGGTGATCCCGGGGTGATCGGAGAGTTGGCATCACGGATCACCGGTAGTGCTGACCTCTATGAATGGCAGCATGAAGAACCGGTCAACAGCATCAACTTCATTACTGCGCACGATGGCTTCACCCTCTATGATCTATGCGCATACAATGAGAAGCATAATTGGGCTAATGGAGAAAACAGCAATGATGGCATTACAGAGAATCTGAGTTGGAACTGCGGAGTAGAGGGCGAAACAGGCGATCAATTTGTAATTGATCTTCGCAAGCGGCAGGTTAAAAACTTCGCCACTCTCCTGATGCTTTCGATGGGTGTTCCCATGATGGTTGGTGGTGATGAATTCATGCGAACTCAAAAAGGTAATAACAATACCTACTGCCAGGATAATGATCTCAATTGGTTCGACTGGCACAAGATTGCTGCGCCTGACTCCCAAGAAATGATCCGCTTCTGGAAGCTATTGATGGAGAAGCGTAGTGATTACATTCATCACTTCAAGGGTAAGTATTTCACCGGGAAAGTCAGCCGTTTCGGTGTGCCTGAAATCAGCTGGCATGGCCCGCAGCTCAATCAACCCAATTGGGATGATCCGAATGCACGCTGTCTTGCCCTGACCCTTGGCGACACCGCGGAAGATACCAATGGCTTGGCAAATGTTCACGTTATGATGAACATGTACTGGGAGCCGGTTGAATTTCGCCTTCCGCTGTACGACGGTTTGAATTGGCGCCGAACGATTGATACTGCCCAGCCATCCCCCAACGACATCCTGCCTTTGGCTGAAGCGCCCGTCTTCAGTGGTGATTCCTATCTCGTGACTGGGCGAAGCATTGTTGCCTTCACAACTCGGGTTCCGTTGACTGAGGCGAGCAGCGAATGAACCACTAATTTTCTGCGATTCAACGCCTTTCCCAGTCAGCATTGACTCGCTTGGCGCCTGTCGTCCAGCTAATACTTTGCTCGTTCTTGTTCATTCCGTCTGTCTTCATTGAGGTTGTCTTCAGTGAATGCAATGATCAGGGTCCTGGGACTCCAATCTTTCCACTTCCAATTCACTTATTTCAGTCATGACCGGCCAGCTTGACTTCTCTTTCTCGGATCTGATCGCAGGCTACATTCGCAAAGTTGACTTCCCTGACGTGTTCGACAGTCAGGGTTTTGTTGACCTCGAGACTTCGGATGGCCGAACCTTCACGGTCAAGGTCACTTCCGCCTGTTATGCCGAATTGGTGCGCAACCTCGGCGAGCCCTTTCAGGTGGCTCCCAGCATGCGTGATCTGCTCAAGGTCGGCCGCTTTCTGCATGCTTACGGGCTGTTCTATCCCGAGGCCAATGGTCTGAAATTTGAAGCCAAGCACATTTTGTTGTTTGGTCGAACTGAGGATCATCTGCGCTTTGAAGAGCAGAATTGGTGGATTCACCAGATTCAGCAACTGCTGAATTTCTATCTGGAATCCCAGTTCCAGGTCAATGAAGGAGAGACCATTGACTTCCGGAACTTTCGTACTGATCTCAGTGCTGAAGGCAAAAAGCTTGATGGTGTCCAGAATCTCGACACCATTTCACGCCTGGTCTATGGCTTTGCCACGGCCTACATGATGACCGGTGATGAGCGGGCTCTGGAGGCTGCGACCAAAGGGACGGCCTACATGCAGAAGCATTTCCGCCATCGCAACACCACTGAGGGCATCACCTACTGGTACAGCCAGATTGATATTCAGTCTGATGGTTCCATCCGCAAGTACATGGGTTCAACAGCAGGTGGCGACGAGGGCGGCAATGCCATCCCCTGCTATGAGCAGATTTATGCCTTGGCTGGACCGACCCAGACCTATCGTCTGACTGGTGACAAGAACATTCTTGTTGACATCGAGGACACGATTTCATTCCTTGATCGTTACTACAAGGACCACGGTCCCTACGGTGGTTACTACTCACACGTCGACCCGGTCACCTTTGATGCCAAGGCAGATTCTCTGGGCATTAACAAGGCCAAGAAGAACTGGAACTCGGTGGGTGACCATGCTCCTGCCTATCTGATCAACCTTTATCTGGCAACCGAGAAGCCAGAATACGCTGATTTCCTCGAATACACGTTTGACACTATCTGTGATCACTTCCCCGATTACGGATACAGCCCATTCATGAATGAGAAATTCTTTGATGACTGGTCACGTGATCTGAATTGGGGTATTCACCAGGCCCGGTGTGTTGTCGGCCACAACCTCAAGGTGGCCTGGAACCTCACGCGCATGCAGAGCCTGAGGCCCAAGGAGAGTTACAAGACATTCGCGCATCAGATTGCCGATGCGATCCCAGGCGCCGGTTGTGACAACCAGCGTGGCGGCTGGTACGACATGATGGAGCGTACCAAGAAGGATGGCGAAGATTTCTATCGCCTTGTCTGGCACGACCGCAAAGCCTGGTGGCAGCAGGAGCAGGGAATCCTTGCCTACTACATCATGGCGGGTGTCTACAACGACAAGCCCGAGTACCTGAACTACGCCCGAGAAGGATCCGCCTTCTACAACGGCTGGTTCCTGGATTATGAGCAGGGCGGTATTTACTTCAATGTCCTGGCCAATGGCCAACCCTATGCACTCGGCAGTGAGCGTGGTAAAGGCAGCCACTCGATGGCTGGCTACCACTCCTTTGAGCTGTGCTTCCTGGCGGCGATTTACAGCAACCTGCTTGTCAATCGTCTGCCAATGGACTTCTACTTCAGTCCCAATCCTGGAGCCTGGCCCGACAACATCCTCCGGGTTGCTCCGGATATTCTGCCCAAGGGAAGCATCGAGCTGACTGAAGTCTGGATCAACGACAAGATCCACGAGGACTTTGACTCGAAGAATCTCTATGTCAAGCTCCCGGTGAGCGATCAACCGCTCAAAGTGCGTTGCCGCATCACCCCTGCTGGTATGGGTTTTGATGCCCATCTCCTCACCTTCGATAACGGTATCGCAACATTCTCTCTCAATGGTGAGCTGAACACGTCGACACTTCGCTATCTCAAGCGTGAGGTTGAGAAGCTCAAGGATCTGAATGGTATGGTTCTTGACATGACCAATCTTGATTGCATCAGTGACACCGGCTGGAACTACCTGCTGTTTACCAAACAGCGTGCAGGTGCCAGCTTCACCGTGACGCTGCGCAACCTTTCAGAGTCGGTTCGTCGATCCTTGGTGGATGCAGAGTTGGACGAGGAATTCACACTTGGCTGATTGCGATTGTTCGGCCATGCCCGTCATGGTCTGACCCTGCGCTGACAGCATCGGCCCCACTGCTGTACCGGCAGTGGGGCTCTTTTTTCTGTTGTCATACCAGGCTTCTCGGTTCACGCCCCCTACCAACAACACCTTTCATTTCACGACCGCATCCCCGTGTCAGGCGAATCTCAGTTGCAGCACCAGATTGAGCAGCTCAACAACGACGCCATCCAGGCGGCTCGCATGGGTGATGACACCCGTGCCGAGTCGTTGTGGTCAGCGGCTCTGGCACTGGATGGCACCCAGATGCGCATTCGCGCCAACCTGGCTCGTCTGTTGTTCAAGGCTGGGCGTGATGAGGCTGTTCTCGCGCTGTTGCATGGGATGCCGTTGGCGCTGGCGTCACCTGCCCTGTTGATGTTGCAGGGCCAGAGTGCTCTACGGCTGAGACGTTACGCGGCGGCGCACGCTGCCTTCGTTGCGGCTTCGCGGCTGCTGCCCGATGACCCTTCGGTGCTTCTTGCCCTGAGCCAGGCTGCGGTCGGGTCAGGGTTGTTGGATCAGGCCGTGACCCTGCTGCAGGGGTTGCATCAACGGTTCCCCGATGAACTCGAGCCGTTGCTCAATCTGGCTGTTGCCCTTGGCGAGTCTGGCCAGCTTGACGCTGCCGCAGCCCTGCACGCCACGCTGCTGGATCGCTACGGCGATCAGGAGCCCGTGCGACTGAACGCCACGCGCTTCTTTCTGCAGCTCGGTGACCTCGAGCAGGCCGAAGCTTCCTTGCAGCCATTGCGCGGCCGTGTCATCCAGAACGTTGCCATTGCCCTGCTGCACGCCGAACTGGCTCTGGCCCGCGGCAACCGTGATTCGGCGCACGATTCGCTGACGGCGGCCCGCACCCTGGATCCCCGCAATCTCGATGTCGCCCTTCCCCTGTTCTATGGGCTGATGGATCAGGGTGAGCACGACAAGGCCACGTCTCTGATCGCCGAACTCTGGCCACCGCCCACCGATCAGCTTCCATCGACACGCCTGTTTGCTGCCATTGCCGATCTGCCGTCTCAGGGGCAACGCGCTCTGGGTCTGTCGATGTCGTTTGCACCTGCCGACCTGGTCAAGACCCAGCCGTTGCTGGACCCCGCCGAGCCGTTGCTGGAGCATTGCCGCACGGCCTTGTGTTCTGAGCAGACGCTGCTATACGAGCGTCCTGGCAAGCCGACCCGCGGTGGTTCCCAGAGCTATGAAGTGTTGGATCGCTCGGATGGCCCCTGGCCACAGCTGCAGCAGCACCTGCGCGCTGCGGTGACCCGCCACGTCGCCGAGTACGACGCGCACAGTGAATGGTTCCAGGCCTTTCGCCTGCACCAGCGAGCACCTGAGTCGCTGCGTCTGAGCGGTTGGGGTGTGGTGCTGCAGTCAGGCGGTCGCCAGTTGCGCCACACCCATCCTGAGGCGGTGCTCAGTGGCGTGCTCTATCTGGCGTTGCCGCCCCTGCCCAGCGCCGCCGAAACGCCGGAGGGCGCCCTCTGGTTCAGTCCTCCATCCTGGAGAGCGGGTTCAGAGCCAGGCTTCCTTGTGCAACCGGCAGTGGGCTTGCTGGTGCTGTTCCCCTCGTTTGTGCCCCACGAAACGATCCCGTTTCAGAGTGAAGGCCAGAGGGTCTGTCTGGCCTTCAACGTCAGTTGACGGTGCTCCTCAGTTGATCGTGCGTCGGTTGACCGGGGTTGTGCGCCGTGGGACCTCAGCCCTCGGATTCGCCTCCTGAGCCATCCTGTTGGGGTACGCCTCGCAGGGTGAGGTTGATGCGCCCGCGGTTGTCGATCTCGCGGACGCGCACCGTCACCTGATCGCCGACGTTGACCACATCCTCCACCTTCTCCACCCGTGCTTCGGAGAGCTGGGAGATGTGAATCATGCCTTCCTTGCCCGGCAGGATCTCGACGAAGGCGCCGATGGGGATCACGCGGGTGACCGAACCGCTGAAGACTTCGCCTTCAGAGACCCGGCGGGTGAGGCCTTCGATGATGCGCTGGGCTTCTTCAGCGGCAGCCCCGTCGTGGCTGGCGATCGTGACCACACCACCATCTTCGATGTCGATCTTGGTATTGGTGCGCTCGGTGATGCCCTTGATGGTGCGTCCACCGGGGCCGATCACGGTGCCGATGAGTTCCGGATCAATCCGGAAGCTCAGCAGACGAGGGGCATGGGGGCTCAGGGTCTCGCGCGGCTTGTCGATGGCCTCGAGCATTTTTTCGAGGATGTGCAGCCGTGCCGGCCGTGCCTGGTTGATGGCTTCAGCCACCGTGCCCATTTCGAGGCCGGTGATCTTCATGTCCATCTGCAGGGCCGTGATGCCCTTGTCGGTACCGGCGACCTTGAAATCCATGTCACCGAGGAAATCCTCGATGCCCTGGATGTCGGTCAGGATCCTGACTTCGCTGCCTTCGCGGATCAGTCCCATGGCCGCACCGCTCACAGGGGCCTTGAGGGGCACACCGGCATCCATCAGGGCCAGGGTGCTGCCGCAGACCGATCCCATCGAGGTGGAGCCATTGGAGCTCAGACACTCGGAGACCACCCGCAGCACATAGGGGAAGGATTCCTTGGGGGGAAGCACGGGGACCAGGGCCCGCTCGGCCAGGGCACCGTGACCGATCTCGCGTCGACCGGGGCTGCGCATCGGCCGGGTCTCGCCGGTTGAGTAGGGCGGGAAGTTGTAGTGATGCAGGTAGGTCTTTTCAGTCGATGGATTCAGGTCGTCCATCTCCTGGGCATCGCTGGGGGTGCCCAGGGTGGCGCAGGACAGCACCTGGGTCAGGCCGCGCTGGAACAGCCCCGAGCCGTGGACGCGCTTGGGCAGCACGCCTGCCGCCGCCTGAATCGGGCGCACTTCATCGAGCTTGCGGCCGTCAACTCTGACGCCGTCTTTGATGATCTGCTCGCGCATCAGCTTCTTGGTCAGCGCCTTGTAGCTGTTGCCCAGGGCTTTGCTGTGGCTGCTCACCGCCACGCGGACGGCATCATCGTCCTTGAGGCCCTCGATCTTGAGGCTGACGTCGGCCTTGATGGCGTCGAGCTTGTCGTCGCGCTCGGTTTTGGTCTGTGAGAACTCCTTGAGCACCTCGGCAATGCGCTTGCCGCACTCTTTTTCGAGGTAGCCGGGCAGGGTGGTGTCTTCGCTGCGCGCCTCGGGGATGACCTGGTCGATGCCCAGGGTCTTGAGCAGATCGAGCTGGGCCTTGATCAGTTCGTTGACCGCTTCGTAGCCGAAGTCGATCGCTTCGATCACATCCTGCTCGGGCAGCTGGTTGGCACCGGCTTCGACCATGATCACACCCGCCGGGGTTCCGGCGACCACCAGATCGAGATCGCTGCGTTCAATCTCGCGGTAACTGGGATTGAGCACGAAGTCGTCACCCAGCAGACCGACGCGCACGGCGGCCATGGGCCCATGGAACGGAATCTTGGCCAGCAGGGTGGCCATCGAGGCACCGGTCACCGCCAGCACATCGGGCGGCACCCGTTCGTCGAGCGAGAGGCAGGTGGCCACGATCTGCAGATCGTCCCGCATCCAGCCCGGAAACAACGGGCGCATCGGCCTGTCGATCAGACGGGCGATCAGGGTGGCCCGTTCGGGGGGGCGGCTCTCGCGCCGCATGAAGCTGCCAGGGATGCGACCGGCGGCATAGAGCCGCTCCTCGTAGTCGCAGATCAGGGGCAGAAAATCGATGCCCTCACGACCGCCTGAGCGGGTGGCGGTGACCAGCACTGCGGTATCTCCGCACTCAACCATCACCGAGCCCCCGGCCTGGGGGGCAAAACGACCTGTGGTCAGCCGGATCTCCCGACCATCGAAGGAGATCGACTGAGTTTGTCCTTGCACTGGGCTTTATGTCCTTTTGTTGTCACATCCCATTCTCGCATCCGGCGTCCTTGGGTTGCCGGTCTTTCCTCTTTTTTCATGCTTTGCCGCCAGCCCCGGTGGTCGTGATTGACCGCTCCGGCTACAAAAAAAGCGCCCTTGCGGGCGCTGAGGGCTGGGAGCAATGCGCTGGCGCTCACCAGCTCGACTTGACCACGCCGGGCAATTCGCCCTTGTGGGCACGCTCGCGCAGCTGGTTGCGGCACAGGCCGAAATCGCGATAGACCCCACGGGGTTTGCCGGTGGCCCAGCAGCGGTTGCGCACGCGGGTGGGAGCGCTGTTGCGGGGCAGGGCCTGGATCTTGCGGTGGATCTCCAGGCGCTCCATCGGATCGGCAGCGGCCTCGAAAGCCGCCTTCAGTGCCTCACGCTTGGCGGCGAAGCGCTCCACCATTTTTTTGCGCTTGATATCGCGCGCAATCATCGACTTCTTCGCCATCCGGCTCGTGTGGTCCCTTGGTTAGTTGGCCATCGTAGCGGTTCAGGTGCCCTGCCAACGGATGCTCAACGCCCCAGCAGCTGCTGCACCACGGCCAGCTGACTGGTGTCCTTGACGATCAGCACAAGACTCAGGCCCACCAGAAACACGAAGCCTGATTGCATGAACGCCATCTGAAAGCGCTCGGGCAGAGGGCGGCCTCGCAGGCCTTCGAGCAGCAGCAGCACAAACTGCCCCCCATCCAGCAGGGGCAGGGGCAGCGCGTTGAGGACCGCCAGGTTGATCGAGATCAGAGCGGCAAACGCAAACAGGCTTCCACTGTCCTGGCTGGCCAGAGAGGCGCCCATCTCGACGATCTTGACCGGGCCTGAGATCTGGCTGGCGGTGCTGCCGAAGTGGGTGATCAGGGTCGTGAAGCCTTCGATGGTGCGTCTCAGCAACAGGCTCCAGTCAGCGCTGGCCTGGTGGATCACCTCCAGGGGTCCCCTTGCGGGCCTGAACACTTCGGTGCCATTGGGCTGCAGCTGGGCGCCGATGCGGCCGATGCCCGCCTGCTCGGCCGGCGTGAGCCGCAGTGCGAGCTCGCGTCCCTGGCGATCCACCTGCAACGCCAGGGTGCGGCCGGGTGCGTTGCGGATCTGGCTCACCAGCAGACCAACGGCGCTCTGGCCGCCACCCAGGCCGCTGCCATCGAGGGCCACGATGCGGTCCCCCGTTTGCAGGCCTGCCACAGCGGCTGCCAGGCCCGGCTGCACGCCACTCACCAGCACCCCGGCACCGGCGCTGAAGCCCGCGGGAATGCCAACACTGAGGCCCTGGGCCAGCAGCACCAACCAGGCGAGCAGCAGATTCGCCAGCACGCCTGCCGCGATCACCAGCGCCCTCTGGCGGAGGGGGCGATTGCGCAGCAGATCGGGATCATCAGCCGGAATGGGGCTGTCGTCGTCATCGTCGGGAAAGCTGACGAAGCCACCCAGGGGGATCGCCCGCAGGGCGAACTGCACGCCCCTCACCCGCCGCTGCAGCAGCGCCGGGCCGAAGCCGATCGAAAAACTGCTCACCCGGATGCCCTGCAGGGTGGCTGCCAGAAAGTGGCCGGCTTCGTGGATCACGATCAGGCCGGCCAGGATCGCCAGCGCGCTCAGAACACCCATGCTGTGCAGCCCCGGCCGAACGTCATTGTGGAGGGTCGATCACGGCAGCGCCGAAATAGGGCGCCAGTGCGGCGGGCAATCGCACCGATCCATCGGACTGCTGGCCCGACTCGAGCAGGGCGGCCATGGTGCGGCCCACCGCCAGCCCGCTGCCGTTGAGGGTGTGCAGCAGCTGGGTGTGTTTGCCGTCCTTGAGGCGGATGCTGCTGCGCCGAGCCTGGAAATCGCCGCAGACGCTGCAGCTCGAAATCTCCCGGTAGGCCGCCGCCCCCGGCAACCAGACCTCCAGGTCGTAGGTGCGCGATGCCGAAAAACCGAGATCGCCACTGCACAGTTCGATCTTGCGGTAGGGCAGTTCGAGGGCCTGGAGCACCGCTTCGGCATCGGCGGTGATCTGCTGGTGGGCCGCCGCCGAGTGATCGGGATGGCAGAACCAGTAGAGCTCCACCTTGTTGAACTGGTGCAGCCGGATCAGCCCACGGGTGTCGCGGCCGTAGCTGCCGGCCTCGCGGCGGAAGCAGGGCGTGTAGGCCACGTATTTGAGCGGCAGCGCATCGGCCGCGATCACTTCGCCGCGGTGCAGTGAGGTGATCGGCACCTCAGCGGTGGGGGTGAGCCAGAGGTCATCCTCGGAGCAGCGAAAGCTCTCCTCGGCAAATTTGGGCAACTGGCCCGAGCCGGTCAGGCTGGCGCTGTTCACCAGGATCGGCGGCATCACCTCCAGGTAGCCCTTGCGGCCGTGCAGATCGAGCATGAAGCTGATCAACGCCCGCTCCAGTCGGGCCCCGGCGCCCATCAGGGTCACGAACCGGCTCTGGGCGATGCGCACCGAGCGTTCGCTCTCGAACAGCCCCAGACGCTCGGCGATCTGCCAGTGCTCTTCGAGGGTTTCGCCTGCTGCCGGCTGACGTGGTGTGCCCCAGCGCAGCACCTCGATGTTGTCGCGCTCATCGCGGCCATCGGGGGTTTCGGCGGCGGGCAGGTTGGGCAGGGTGAGCAGCTGCTCGCGCAACTGGCCTTCAAGGCCCTTTTCGGCGTCTTCGAGGACGGCGACCTGTTGCTTGATGCGATTGCCCGCCTCCCGCAGCGCCTGGACCTCGGGGCTGTCGGGGGCGGCGCCGCCCTGAATCAGCTGGCCGACCTGCTTGCCGATGCCGTTGCCCTCGGCCTGCAGGCTGCTGCGCTGCTGCTCCAGGTCCCGCTCCTCACGGGCGATCTGCTGCAACCCAGAGAGGTCGATGGTCACGCCCCGGCGGGCAAGCTGGGCGGCGATCAGCTCAGGGTTGTCGCGCAGCAGCCGCTGATCGAGCACGGGGCCAGTGGGGGCAAGGGCAGTCGGCAGCCTAAGGGTCGGAGCGGGTCCGACCACGCCAGGGCGATGCGTCAGAGCACCTGCACCACTTCGGCCACTTCGGGGATGGCCTCCCGCAGTTTGCGCTCGATGCCCATCTTCAGGGTCATGGTGCTGCTGGGGCAGCTGCCGCAGGCCCCCTGCAACCGCACCTTGACGATGGGGCCGTCGATTTCCACCACCTCAACGTTGCCGCCGTCGGCCATCAGGTAAGGGCGCAGTTCATCGAGAGTGCGCTCCACGTTCTCCAGCGTGAGGGCATGGGGGTCGTTGGCCGGGCTGTTGGGTTCGGCGGTGGCGGCTTCGCTGCTCATGGGATCGGCTCTGATCGGGGACCCCACCCTAGAAAGCGACGCAACACGTCTGAGCGCCCGCGCCGGAGACAACGCGATCCGGGGATGGCTGCTCGGAGCGGAACCAGGCGTGGCTTCTCCCTAGGATCGGCCGATGACCGATGTGCCCGCCTCCAGAATCCGCAATTTCTGCATCATTGCCCATATCGACCATGGCAAATCGACCCTGGCCGACCGGCTGCTGCAGGAAACCGGCACCGTCGCCGCGCGCGACATGCAGGAGCAGTTTCTTGACAACATGGATCTGGAGCGTGAGCGGGGCATCACGATCAAGCTCCAGGCCGCCCGCATGGAATACACGGCGGCCGATGGTGAGCGCTACATCCTCAACCTGATCGACACCCCTGGGCATGTCGACTTCAGCTACGAGGTGAGCCGGTCCCTGCAGGCCTGTGAGGGCGCGCTGCTGGTGGTCGATGCCAGCCAGGGCGTCGAGGCCCAGACCCTGGCCAACGTCTATCTGGCCCTCGAGAACGACCTGGAGATCATTCCGGTTCTCAACAAGATCGACCTGCCCGGCGCCGACCCCGACCGCATCAAGGAGGAGATCGAGGCGATCATCGGCCTCGATTGCTCGACGGCGATCGCCTGCTCGGCCAAGACCGGTCTGGGCGTGCCCGAGATTCTGCAGGCGGTGGTCGATCGGGTGCCCCCGCCCAGAGACCTGATCAAAGAGCCGCTCAGAGCGCTGATCTTTGACAGCTACTACGACGCCTACCGCGGCGTGATCGTCTATTTCAGGGTGATCAGCGGCACCGTCTCCAAAAAGGACAAAGTGCTGCTGATGGCCAGCGGCAAGACCTACGAGCTCGACGAGGTCGGGGTCATGGCGCCCGACCAGAGGCAGGTCGACAGCCTCCATGCCGGTGAGGTGGGCTACCTGGCCGCCTCGATCAAGGCGGTGGCCGATGCGCGCGTCGGCGACACGATCACCCTGGTGAACGAACCCGCCGCCGAGCCCCTGCCCGGCTACACCGAGGCCAAGCCGATGGTGTTCTGTGGATTGTTCCCCACCGACGCCGACCAATACCCCGATCTGCGCGAGGCCCTCGACAAGCTCAAGCTCAGCGATGCGGCCCTGCAGTACGAGCCCGAGACCAGCAGCGCCATGGGCTTCGGCTTCCGGTGCGGCTTTCTGGGCCTGTTGCACATGGAGATCGTGCAGGAGCGGCTCGAGCGCGAATACAACCTGGACCTGATCGTCACCGCCCCGTCGGTGATCTACCAGGTCAACATGCTGGATGGCTCGACCCTCATGGTCGACAATCCGGCCACCCTGCCCGACCCGCAGAAGCGCGAATCGATCGAGGAGCCCTACGTCAAGCTCGAGATCTATACCCCCAACACCTACAACGGCACCCTGATGGAGCTGTGCCAGGAGCGGCGTGGTGAGTTCATCGACATGAAGTACATCACCACCGACCGGGTGACCCTGCACTACGAAATGCCCCTGGCCGAGGTGGTGACCGACTTCTTCGATCAGATGAAGTCCCGTACCAAGGGCTATGCCTCGATGGAATACAGCCTGATCGGCTATCGCAAGAACGAGTTGGTGCGCCTCGATGTGCTCATCAATGCCGAAAAGGCCGACCCACTGACCACGATCGTGCACCGCGACAAGGCCTACAACGTGGGCAAGGGGCTGGTGGAGAAGCTCAAGGAGCTGATCCCCCGCCAGCAGTTCAAGATTCCGATTCAGGCGGCGATCGGCAGCCGCGTGATCGCCTCCGAGAGCATCAGCGCCATGCGCAAGGACGTGCTGGCCAAGTGCTACGGCGGCGATATCTCGCGTAAGAAGAAACTGCTGCAGAAGCAGGCCAAGGGCAAGAAGCGCATGAAGGCCATGGGCAAGGTCGAGGTGCCCCAGGAGGCCTTCATGGCCGTGCTCAAGCTCAACCAGTAAGAGCCTGTGGGAACACTCCTGATGTTCGTCTTCAGGAGCTGTGCCCATGCTGCGATCTGCCCATCGGCCCCGCCGCCGCGACAGTCAGGGGTTTGCCCTGCCCCTGGCGGTGGCTGGGGCCATGCTGCTGCTGCTGAGCAGCAGCTCGCTACAGATGCTGGCCCTGCACAACCGTTCCCAGCTGGCCCGCCAGCAACGGCGGCTTCAGATCGAAGACACCCTGGCTTCGGCGGCCCATCAGCAGATCGCCCGCCTGGGCGAGTACGGCAGCTGTCTGTTGGGGCTGGATCAGGCCCAGTGGCCTTCGGCTGCCCCCGACTGCGCGCTCAGTGCCGAGGCGCTGGCGACCCTGCAGCAGGGGCAGGTTGGGGCTGACACCTATCGCGTGGCGGCCTACCGCCCCCTGGGCAGCGAACCGCAGGCCACCGGCGCCGAGCTGGAGCTTCAGCTCGGTGGGTCTGAGGCGTGGCGAGCCGGCTATCGCCTGTCGCTGGCGCCGTCCGGGGCTGCTGGCCTGCGGGTCACCGCTGTGCAGGAGCTGGGTCTGCGGGGGGTGGGCGCATGAACCTGGCCGAAGTGATCGTGGCGTCGTCGCTGTTCCTGAGTGCCTGCGGCGGTGCCGCCCAGATCGGCAGCTCCAGCGCCCAGGCCATGGCCCAGAGCCGCCATCGGATTGATGTGATGGAGACCATCGAGGCCCAGTTGCTGGCGGTCGCCCCGGTGCTGCAGGGCGCAGCCCATGACGGCCCGGCTCACGACTGCAGCGGCGCGGCGCAGTGGATGCAGCAGCGGCTTGCGTCGGCGCTGCCACCGCTGCCTCCGGGGGTGGAGCGGCAGCTCAGCCTCGCCGAGGGTGGTCAGCAGGTGGTGCTGGTGTTGCGTGCCCCCGATGGCCTGCGCCGTGAACGGCTCTACAGCCCGGTGGGGTTCGGGCTGTGCGGCGGTCTCGCCGTCGCGCACCAGCTTGCCCAGGAGCCAGATGATGCGCCGCTCTGATCGCGCCAGCTGCGGCATGACCCTGCCCGAGCTGTTGCTGGCTGTGGTGGTGCTGGGCCTGATGGTGGCGGTGGGAGTCGGGGGCAGCAGCCGCAGCCTGGCCCGCCAGCGGGTCGAGGCGGCAGCCCGCCAGTTGGCGGTCGGGCTTGAGCAGGCCCGCAGCAGTGCCGAGGCCAGCGGCCGGCCCTGCGCGCTGGCACTCGCGACCAGCGGCTGGGGCGACCCCGGCGCGGCGGCAGCCGGCAGCCAGCTGCCCGGTTGTCAACTCAGTGAAGCCACGCTGCGCCAGGGGGTGCAGCTGCGCCACAACCTGCCGGGTGAGCTGCGCATCAGCAGCACCGGGCTGGTGCTTGATGGGGGCACCATCGTGCTGGCTGCGGCAGGCACCGATCTGCAGCGCTGCCTTGTGGTGTCGCTGCCGTTGGGAGTGGTGCGGTTCGGCCAGAGCAAGGCTGGGCCGGCTGCTGCCCCGCGCAGCGCCGACTGTGTTGTGGATCCCCTGCTGTGAGGGCTGCTTTGAGAACTGCTGTGAAAGCGATGTTGCACACCCAACGATCCACGGGCGCGGCTGCCGGCTTTTCCCTGGTCGAGTTGTTGCTGGCCTTTGGTCTGGGCCTCAGTCTGGTTGCGCTGCTGCTGCAGGCGGTGATGGCCGAGGGGCAGAACGGTCAACGGCTGGCGCGGGTGCTCAGGGAGCGGCAGCTGGCCGATCGTGCGCTGGCCCTGTTGCGCAGCGATCTTCAGCGGGCCACGGTGGTGGCTTCGAGCGCTGGCCCGGTTGGCGAGGCGGCGGCCTGCAGCCTGGCGGGGCGTGCCGTGCTGTTGCATCTGGAGACCCCCGCAGGCCCGATCACCTACAGCGCCGGCAGAGCGCCGGAGCCCATCTGGCGTGGCACGGTGCTGATGCGTTGCGGGCCTGCATTCGGGCTCGATGGCACCCCCAGCAGCGGCAAACCGCTCAACCGTGTGCTGCTCGATGGTCTTGCGGCCGATGGGGCCCAAGTGGTGCTGCAGGCCCCTGGTGCCCTGCGGGTTGAGCTGCATCAGGTGTTGCCTGTCGCGGCCCATCGGCTCCAGTCGGTGCGGCACCGCCGCCTGCTGCCGATGCCATCGTCGGTTTAGTTGAATCGGGCTAAGTTGCGCAGACCCAGGTCATCTGCAGATGCCTCAATCTGGCCTGCCCCTTGACCCTCTGGCCGCCCATGAGGTGGTGATGCAGCGGGCGCAGCAGGCGTATGACCGCCGCGCGGATCAGCGGCGCAAGCCCCTGCCCGATGAGGCCAGGGCTGAGGTGCGGTTGTTCCGCGGTTCCGTGATCGAACGCCTTGATGCCGAGGTGCTGGATCTCAGTTCGACTGGCATGCGGTTGGCCGCCTTCGTGAATCAGCGCGTTGCGGTTGGAGACCGTTGCGAGATCTTTGTGGGCTCTCACCACGACTGCCGCAGCCATCATGCAACCGTGCGCTGGGTGGAGCCCCATCCGCTCATTCAGGTGTTTGGCGTGGAGTTTGAGCACGAGCCCATCACCCCTGGGCAAAGTCCTTCGGATCGCAGCGGCTGAAGGTGCGCACCGCATCGGGAATCAGCGCACGGCCCTGACGCATCGCCGGGGGGATCAAGCGTTCCAGTTCGGCCACATGTTGCTGATACACGGCATTGGCTGATGCGGCCTCGGCACTGTTGACCCCGTGAAGCCGGCTGATGTTGATGACGGGACCCAGGGCTCGCTGGCGATCCCGCTCGGCGCTGAGGATCTCCTGCTGATTGAGGCGGCAGTGGGCCAGCCGATCCGATTGGCTGGCCCAGGTTGAGGCCTCGGCCAGCTGCGCGTCTTCTTCGCGAACAAGGGCTTCGCGTGTTTCCTGGGCCACCGTTGCCGTGCGACGGGCTCGCTCGGCTTCGATCGTCTTCAGACAGGTGCGATAGGCCGAGCGCTTGTGTTCCATCGGAACCCCGGGTTCCATTTGTGCGAGGCGTTCCAGGCAGAGTTGCTTTCCTGCGGCGCTGACGCCCTGCCGCTGCCCCTGGTTGCAGCCTGCAACGGCCAGTGAGCTCAGCAGCAGGATGCCCACAAGCAGGCTGCGCCGGGCTGAGCAGAAGGGTCCGGATTCATGGCTGCCCTTGGGCATCGGGGGCCTCGTGATGGGAGTGCCGGGTCGGTGTGGGCTCATTCAATGACGCGGCTACGGCTGCGTGCGGCCGAGGGGTTGCTGCTGTTCTGGTAGGTCACACCACTGGCATCTCTGAGCCCCAGGGTGTAAGCGACCGTGCCATCACGCACGGTGGGGCAGAAGCTGGTGACGCCGCGGATCACGGGCTCATCGTTGGCCTGGGCATTGAAATCGAGGGTGCCGTCCTCATTCACGCTCGGCCCCGAGCGGGTCAACGTGCCATCGCCGGTTCGGCTGTAAGTGATCTGACCCTCGCCGCCCGCTGGATTGGGAATGCGGAGACTCAGGCTGGAGCAGTTCACGCTCGAGGGCGAGCCCGCTTCAATGCGGGCTTCCTGAATCTCCTGATCAAGCAGAAACTGAACGCGGCTCCAGGCTTCCTGAAGTCGCATCAGGCCTTCCATTCTGGCTGACGACTGAATGTGGGAGATCAGCATCGAGGCCGTCCCGATCATCAGGAAGCTGCCGATCGCCACTGCAATCAATAACTCAACAAGCGTGTAGCCCTGCCACGCTGTCGGGCGCGCACGCCTCGGATGGCACGGCCAGGACCTGCCTGCTCTGAGAGCTTCAGAAACGCTGATCAAGGCTGCAGGCTCCATTGATGATTCGTCCCGGACTGACCACCCCCAGCAGTCCTTGCAGCGAGATGCATCGGGAGACCCCTTGGTCAGGGTTGAGCGCGATGGTCACAGTGATGGGGCCAGTGTTGGGATATCGGGTGCCCCGCGGCGTGAACAGGAAACGGGAAGTCTCAGCGCTGATGCTGTAGCGCGTTGTGTTGGTGGATGTTGCAATCTGCAGGGGCCAGTTCGGCATGCAGGTCGCTGTTGCAAGCGTGTCTGTGGCGCCGAGGGTGCCGGTGACGATGTTGATTTCACAGGCTTCCCCGCGCAGGGCAGCCCGTCGGGCATTTTCAAGCCAGCCTGCCAGTTCAATGGCAACAGTGTTCACCCGTTCACGGTGCCACTCGCGCAGGCCACTGTCGATTCCAAGAGCCACCAGAACGCCGAGAATGCTGATCACCACCAGCAACTCTGGCAGGCTCATGCCCTGCTCCTGAGCCGTTGAGGATCGCAACCTCATGGACACCAGCCTGCCACTGTCGGGACAAGGTTGATCTGCCGCAATCTTGCACCGTCAGAACCTCTCCAGGTCACGGTGTAACGCAGATAGCGTGCATCAGGATCGGGGGCTCTGACGACCATGCGACTGATGCCCAGTGAGCTGAAGGCGTTGGGCGTCGGTGTGCTCTCAAGTGTGGTGATCAGATTGTCAAGCAGGCTGCCATCAAGGCAGGCGTCATTGAAGACTGTGGATGGCGCCGGCCCCGCGGCGTAATAGCCGTCTTCGCCTGGATCGGAGCTCTCGATCGCACAGGCTTCTGGGTCGCTGCAGCTGTAGCGATCGTTCAGTACCTGAATGGTGGCGAGATCTTCACTGATGGCCGTCTGTTGTTCCTGTTTGTCGCGCGAGTTGCTGTTCTGGCTGATGCCGTAATTGAACATGGCCATGCTGCCGATTGCGGCAATGACCATCAGCACGGCTGCGATCATCACTTCGACCAGGGTGAATCCCGAACGCTGATCTCCTGATCGCTGTTGCACTTGGTTGGGTTTGCGGGGCTCAGGTGTCGTGGGCTTGACTGCCATCGTCAAAGCCAGCGATAGCGGTTGGTCGCTCTGGCAATGAAGTCGAAGGCCAGCAGTCCTGCGTTGGTCGAGCCGCTGTTCTGATCACGCAGGATCATGCCCATCATTTCAAAGGCTGAGCTCAGACCTGCGGCGGGAATCACAAAATTGGCCGTACCCACGGCATTGACCGTTTTCCCCCACATCACACCTTCGTAGGTGGGGGTGCCGTTGAGCTGCATTTCTCCTTCCGGGAAGTAGCTGAACAGGCCAACGGTGCTGTTGTTGCCTCGCAGGGTCACGGTCTGGGTGCTGCAGCTGTTGCTGGGGCAGCCAAACAGCGACAATCGGGTGATGTCTTTGCCGCTGGCTGACCCACAGTCTGTCGCCGCGCTGAGATTGGCGAGCTGATTGGCTGACTGGGTGCATTGTTTGAGCTGGGCATTGCCGGTGACGGGTTGAACCACACCCTGGTTGACCCTTGGATTGCTGTTCGGGAAATAGAGAATGATCTGTCGTGTGCCCGTGGCAAACACCATGTTGGTGTAGGCCAGTTGGGTGACATTGCAGTGGAGGGTCGCGTCGTCGGCGCTGATCACGCAGTTGCTGGGCAGGTTGGCCTGGCTGACCCCGCCATTGATCACGGTGGCGCTGCAGCTTTCCAGCGCGTCATCGGCGCAATAGGTGAAATTGTTGACCCTGTTTCCCAGGTTGGATTCGGTTGTTGTGCCGCCCGAATTGCTCAGGCATTCACTGGCTGGGCTGGTCACTCTGTCCTGTCCTCTCCCGGTCGTTAGCGTGCTGCTTGTGCACTCCACCAGCTGCTTGGGTGTCAACGACGCTCCACTGCCTTTTCTGGCCCCAGCCTCGTTGAACGCGTCGCTGTAGGTTTTGACCGGAGGCAGGGTCATGTCGACCTTGGCGACTTCGGTGGTCGTGTTGCCGGAGTCGGTGCAGGTGGTGCCAGGTGAGACGATGCAGATCACGGGACTGACATCGTTGTTGTTGGTGTCTTCCACTGTCGTGGAGCCGATCAGGCGCATCGAGCCCCCTTCCAGGCCGGCGCCCGCAATCAGGCCCAGCCCCAGGCTGCTGGCGCTGTTGAGGCAGATCGATTCGTTGGTTGTGGGATCGATGCCGTAGTCGAGGCCCCCGTGGGCAGCACCAAACGAGACCTTGCAACACTTGGGGACCAGTTCAAACTCCTTTTCGAGTTCAGCCGAGGCCACTTCTGCGGATCCGCGAAACACCAGGCCTTCGACCCGCAGGGTCAGATTGCCGGTACCACCTGGTCTGTTCTCGTAGATGTTGAGCGGTGCACCGGTGCTGCTGATCTCTTCCCGGGTCACACCGCGCAGCCGAAACCCCCGCACGGCGTTGCCACGACTTCTGGTGATGGTGCCGTCATCCTGGATGTACCAGATGCCGTAACTGCTGTCGGCGGCAGTTGATGCTCCGCTTCGGGCATCGAGATTGGCGTAGCTCGGTTCTGTGGCGCCGGTGCAGGGGTTCGTGCGCGTTGCTGCGACAAACGGATTGCTGCTGGTGGTCCAGATGCCGCCGTTGTCACCGGGGCGCTTGACCATCAGGTAGCGATTGGTCTCCTTGTTCAACTCGCTGATGATCTGGGTCATGCCGATCTCTGCGGCTTCTCTGGCCTCCCAGCTCTGGTTCTGAAAGATGGAGCTGAGCAGGCCCATCCCTGACCTGTTGGCCAGAACAGCACTACCGGCGATCAGGATCAGTGCCGCAGCGATCACCAGCGGCAGGGAGAAACCCCGGGCGCTGCGTCTGTCACGTGTCTGTCGGGGTTGTGAACGGCGGGCGCGAGTGGCTCGGAACATCTCTGAGTGCGGCTGGGCAAACGGCGTCTGCAGCCGGGCTGCAGTTCACGACGAAAAAGCGGCCTTGCGGCCGCTGGTCTTGGTCAGAGGGACCACAGGTTGCTGCAAGGCCAGGTGAATCCGGAGGGATGCAGGACTCAGCTGCCTGCCTGCACGCCGCCACCGGCCGTGATCGAGGCGGTACCCGTGGTTCCGCTGTCGGGATCGGTGTAGGTGAAGGTCTGGCTGGTGCCGCAGGTGCCCGTCACGTTGGCGGGTTGTTCATAACTGGCTTCTTCGCCGGTGGCCAGCAGGGCAGCGCAGGCCCGGGCGGCGGCCATGGCCCCAGATTTCGCGGCATTGTCACGCGCTTTCTGGGCCTGGTTGAGATAGGCGGGGATGCCGACAGCCGACAGGATGCCGATGATCACCACCACGATCAGCAGTTCCACCAGGGTGAAGCCAGCCGCACCGTGCCGTCGGCGCTGGCTGCTCTGGCGGGCCAGTTTCAGGAGAAATGTGGAAGGCATGGAGGGTGAGGAGCTGAGCATGGTCGACGTCATCAAGTGTGATGCGTTTTTGCGGGGATGACAGCCCGCGGCGAAGACGGCGATCCTGAAATTAATGTGAACGCTCGGATCACCTCGAACCGCTGCCCTGGGAATGGATCTGCGCATGAAGCAGCTGTGCTGGCCAGCCTGATGCGCCACCCCACCACCCTGTCGGCCCGGCTCGCCCGCTGGGGGCTGGTGATCGTGGCCGCCTATGTGGTGGTGGCGCTGGTGCTGCCGTTGCTGCTGCACCTGGGCCTGCTGCCCGATCCCGCTGCAGGGGTCGACAACCCGGTCAATGCGCCCCCATCATGGAGCCATTGGTGCGGCACCGATCGGCTCGGTCGCGATGTGTGCACCCGCACCCTGGCCGGCAGCGGGGTGGCCCTGCAGGTGGTGGCCCTGGCGGTGGTGATCGCCCTGGTGATCGGCGTGCCCCTGGGCATGGTGAGTGGCTACCTGGGCGGCGGCGTCGATCGGCTGCTGGTGCTGCTGATGGACACGCTCTACACCCTGCCGGTGCTGTTGCTGTCGGTGGTGCTCGCGTTTCTTCTCGGACGCGGTCTGCCCAATGCCGCCGCGGCCCTTTGCGTGGTCTACATCCCCCAGTACTTCAGGGTGGTGCGCAACCAGAGCGTGCAGATCAAGGCTGAGCTTTACATCGAAGCGGCCCGCTCGCTCGGGGCCGGGCCGCTGTGGATCCTGCGTCGCTACCTGCTGCGCAACGTGATCACCTCGGTGCCGGTGCTGCTCACCCTCAATGCTGCCGATGCGGTGCTGGTGCTCGGCGGACTGGGCTTTCTCGGGCTGGGACTGCCCGAGTCGATCCCCGAGTGGGGAGGGGATCTGCAGCAGGCCCTCACCGCATTGCCCACCGGCATCTGGTGGACGGCGGTGTTTCCGGGGCTGGCCCTGTTTGTGCTGGTGCTCGGGCTGGCGTTCCTGGGCGAAGGCCTGGAGCGCTGGCTCAGTGACGGTTGAGAACGCCACAGCTGAGCGCCTGCGGGCTGACAGCCCCTGGACGGGGTGGCCAAGATGAAGCGCAGTTGCGCAGGGAGCGCCGCTGATGCCCTGGTGGTTGGACAGTGTGCTGCTGCTTTCGGCCCTGGCCCTGTGGTTGTCGGGCCGCCGCAACCGCGACGATGTCTGGGGGCTGCTGCAGAAGATGCTGGCGCTGATCGCCGTGGTGGTGGTGCTGCTGGGTGGTCGCCAGATGCTGCTTGAGTCGGCCCTGCTGGCCCTGGCCCTGTGGCTGCCGGGGGCCGGCAGCCGGCGTCTGCGCAGCCTCAGCAGCGCAGACGCAGGGTCCGCGGCAGATCTTCTGTGATGGCGCCCTCGTCGTTGAGCTGGGGGTAGGGACGGCCCTGCTCCCGGCACCAGGCCGCCACCTGGGGGTAGGCCCACTCGAACAGCTGCCTGCCGTAACGCTCGGCTGGCACCCCTTCGCCCTGGCTGGGCACCAACCCTGCCGCCTGCCGCTGGCGCAGGGCTTCAAACAGCAGGGTGGCCGCGGCCACGCTCACGTTCAGCGACTGCACCATCCCCAGCATGGGGATCACCACCGCCTGATCGACGGCGGCGGCGGCGGCATCGCTGAGCCCCCATTTCTCGGCTCCCAGCAGAAAGGCGCTGGGGCCTGTGAAATCGCAGCTGCGGTAGTCGACCGCCGCGGCACTGAGGTGGGTGCCGAAGACCCTGAAGCCCTGGCTCTGCAGCCCGCGGATCGCGTCTTCGCTGCTGTTGTGGCGGTGCAGAGGCACCCATTTCTGACTGCCCAGGGCGGTGCTGTTGAAGGTGGGCTGGCGACCCTTGAGGCTGACGCTGTGGGCTTCGAGCACACCCACGGCGTCGCAGCTGCGCAGAATGGCCGAGAGGTTGTGGGGCTTGTCGACATGCTCCAGCAGCACGGTCAGATCAGCCATGCGGCGGTTGAGCACCGCCTTGAGCCGTTCGAAACGTCGCGGCAGCAGGGGCATGGGCGCGGGCGGGCGTGGGCGGCCTCCAGCTTCGACCAGCGCGTGCACGCCGCCGTGGCCCTGATCCCCCGGGGCCGCCTGGCCACCTATGGCCAGATCGCCGAGCTGATCGGTGCCTATGGCTGCGCCCGCCAGGTGGGCTGGGCCCTGCGCCGCTTGCCCCTGCCCAGTGCCGTGCCCTGGCACCGGGTGGTCAATGCCCAGGGCCGCATCAGCATGAGCCCCAGCCGCGAGGGCAGCGATTGGATGCAGCGCGAGCTGCTGTTGGCCGAGGGCATTCCCGTGAACCTGGATGGCCAGCTGCCCTTGCGGCGCTATCTGTGGGATCCGCCCACCCGTTTGAGATGCACGCTCCCTGGATCCGGATCTGGTGCCGATGACTGAAGTGACCGGCCTGCGACCCCGCCTGCTGGCCTGGCAGGTGCTGCAGGCGGTCGGGGGCGGTGCCTATGCCGACGGGGCCCTGGAGCGGGTGCTGCAACGGGCGGGCCGCAGCCTGACCAGCGCCGATCGCGCCCTGGTCACCGAGCTGGCCTATGGCACGGTTCGCCAGCGCGGCCTGTTGCATGGCTGGCTCGACCAACTTGGCAAGGTCACGGCCAGCCGCCAGCCTCCCAAGCTGCGCTGGGTGCTGGAGCTGGGGGCCTATCAGTTGCTGTGTTGCCGGGGCATTCCGGCGTCGGCCGCGGTCAACACCAGCGTGGAACTGGCCCGTGCCGTGGGTCTGGTGCGGCTGGCGCCGGTGGTCAACGGCCTGCTGCGGGAGCTGGGCCGCCGCCATCAGGGCGACGAGCCCTGGGCGGGGTTGGCCTTGCCCGAGGACGCCGCCGCCAGCCTGGCCCTGCGCCGTTCGCTGCCCCCATGGCTGGCCGCGTCGCTGCTGCAGTGGCTGCCCGCCGATCAGGCCGAAACGGTGGCCGCGGCCTGCAATGCCACCCCCAGGCTCGATCTGCGCGTGAACCCCCTGCGGGCGTCGCGGGCATCGGTGCAGGAGGCCCTGGCGGCCGCCGGGGTCACCGCCATGCCGATCGACGGGCTCGAGCACGGCCTCGAACTGTCGGGCCGCAGCGGTGATCTGCGGCAGCTGCCCGGGTACGTCGAGGGCCACTGGAGCGTGCAGGATCGCTCGGCCCAGCGGGTGGTGCTGCTGCTCGACCCCCAGCCGGGCGAACTCGTCCTCGATGCCTGCGCGGCTCCCGGTGGCAAGGCCACCCAGATCGCCGAATGCTGCGGCGATCGCGGCGAGGTGTGGGCCGTGGATCGCTCCGAGGCGCGGCTCAACCGGCTGTTGCGCAACAGCCAGCGGCTGGGGCTCGGTGCGTTGCAGGTGGTGGTGGCCGACGCGGCCGCCCTGGCCGAGCTCAGGCCCCAGTGGCTGGGTCGTTTTGATCGCATCCTGCTCGATGCGCCCTGCTCGGGCTTGGGCACCCTGGCGCGTCACGCCGATGCCCGCTGGCGCATGACCCCCGGCGCGATCGACGAGCTGGCGACCCTGCAGCACCGCCTGCTGCTGGCGATGGCCCCCCTGCTGCGCTCGGGTGGCCGCCTGGTGTATGCCACCTGCACCCTGCATCCGCTGGAGAACCGGCAGCAGCTCGAGCGCTTCGCGGCCGAGCATCCGGGTTGGCAGCTCCTGCAGCAATGGCAGCGCTGGCCCGGCGATGGTGATGGATTCTTTGCCGCTGCGTTGCAGGCGCCCTGAGCTCAGGGCGCCGGTGGGCCGGCCACCGGTGGTGGCGGTGTGGCAACCGGCGGCGGGGTGCCGGGTCCCGTCGCGGCCGGTGGTGAAGCGGAGCCGGGCGCTGCCGTCGCCCCCGGGCCGCTGGGCCGGGCATCGGTGGGGGTGCCTTCAGGGACCGGTGCAAAGCGTTCGGGCAGCTCCGGTGCCGCAGGGGCCTGCTGGGTCGTGGGCGCACCGTTGGGGCTGGCCGTTGGGCGGCCCGTTTTGGCAGCGGGTTGGACGCTGCCCTGCAGCTGGGGCTTGGCGGGGAACTGCCGCACCGGCAGGGTCTTGCTGATCGGTGCCATGAAATCGCGCCACGCCAGGGTGGCGACCACGCTGGTGTTGCCGGTCTCGCGGCTGTCGTCGTAGCCAAGCCAGACGCCGGTGGTGAGCTGGGCGATCGAGCCGATGAACCACAGGTCACGCCCCCCCTCAGAGGTGCCTGTCTTGCCGGCCACCGGCCTGTCGCCCAGTGCCGCGCCGCCACCGGTGCCGCCCTTGACCACCTGCTGCAGCATCCACAGCATGGCGTCGGCGATGTCGCTGGCCACGGCACGGCGGCCCCGGTCACCATCGGCCCGGCGGGTCCAGAGCAGCTGGCCATCCGGGCCCAGAATGTCTTCAAACGGGGAGGGTCTGACGTAGATGCCCCGGTTGGTGATCGCGGCATAAGCCGCCGTCATGTCGAGCAGGGTCTGCTCATAGGCGCCGATGGCCATCGGGTAGAACCTGCCGAGTTCGCGGGTGATGCCGAGGCTTCTGGCGGTTTCGATGACCCTGTCGAAGCCCACCTCCTTGAGCAGTGAGACGGCCACGGTGTTGAGCGAGTTCTGCAGGGCGACCGCCAGCGACACCCGGCCCAGGTAGCGGCCACCGAAGTTGCGTGGGCAGTACCCGGCAAAGCAGCGGGGCGAATCGACCACGCTGCGTTCGGGCAGCATGCCGCTTTTGAGCGCCGCCAGATAAACAAACAGCTTGAAGGTGGATCCCGGTGAGCGCAGGGCCTGGGCGGCGCGGTTGAACTGGCTCTTCTCGAAGTCTTTGCCGCCCACCATGGCCCGGACCATTCCGGTGCCGGGCTCCATCGCGACCAAAGCGCCCTCCATCTGACCGGTGGCGAAGCGGTTGATGCTGCTCTGGGCCTGTCGTTGCCACTGCAGATTCAGGGTGCTGCGCACCGTGAGCCCCCCCACTTCAAGCTGCTCTTTGCTGAGTACCTTGGGCAGCTCCTGCTGCACCCAGCTGCTGAACCAGGGGGCCTGGCTCTCCCAGAATTTGGGTTCGGCCGGCTGCAGCGCCAGGGGGGTGGCCTCGGCCTCGGCCCGTTGGCTGGCATCGATGAACCCCGCGTCCTCCATGCGCGACAGCACGATGCTGCGGCGTTGGAGGGCCAGTTCAGGGTTGACCAGCGGTGAATACACCGACGGCGCCGGGGGCAGCCCGGCGATCAGAGCCGCTTCTGGCAACGTCAGCTGGCTGGGTGTCTTGGAGAAATAGATCCAGGCGGCATCGGCCACGCCATAGGCGCTCGAACCGAGGTACACCACATTGAGGTACTCGGTGAGGATCTGACGCTTGCTGAGCTGGCGTTCGAGCTTGCCCGCCAGAGCCGCCTCCTTGAGCTTGCGGATCAGGGTGACGTCCTGGCTCAAAAAAACCGTGCGGGCCAGCTGCTGGGTGATCGTGCTGGCGCCTTCTTCGACCGAGCGTTGGGAAAGGTTGCGCACCAGGGCTCTGCCGATGCCCACGGGGTCGATGCCGCTGTGCTGGTAGAAGCGCCGGTCCTCGGCGGCGATGAAGGCCTGCTCCACCAGGGTTGGCAGCGACGCGGGCGTCAGTTTCTCGCGGGTGGCCGGGCCGATTTTCTGGATCACCTCGCCATCGGCCGAGAGGATGGTGAGCGTGCCCGGGCGGTTGAAGCTGCCGATGCGACGTGCATCCGGCAGCAGGGCATCCATGCCGCTCACCAGGGCCGTCTGGCCCAGGGCGACACCGGCACCGACCAGCAGCGACAGGGCCGCCGTCCGTTGCCAGCCTGGTGAGGGACTCGGTGTCGGTGCGCCGGGGCGGGCCAACTCAGGTGAGGCTGGCACCAACCAGGGAACTGTGGCCGATGGCCAGGGCAGTCACCAGCATGCCCAGCACCAGAAACGGTTGGGCGCTGGCCTGATATTTCACATCAAAGGCGACGGGATCCCTCAGCAGCCAGATGTCCTGGAAGGTCATCTGCGGCACGATCAGCAGCACCAGCAGCACCGCGGCGAAGTGCTGGCCGATGGCGATCAGTACGGCCACCATCGCCAGTTGGAAGAGGTCGATCATCCCGGCGCTGATCCAGCTGGCCTTTTGGATGCCGAAGGCCACGGGCAGGCTGTTGAGGCCCAGGGCCCTGTCGCCTTCGACGCTCTTGAAATCGTTGACCACGGCGATGCCCAGACCCGCCAGCGAATAGGCCAGGGTCAGCAGGGCCGTGGTCCAGGTCAGCTGGCCGAACAGGGCCTGGCCGGCCCACCAGGGCAGGGCGATGTAACTGGCCCCGAGGGCGTAGTTGCCCAGCCAGCCGTTCTGCTTGAGCTTCAGCGGCGGAGCTGAATAGATGAAGCTCACGAACGAACCACCCAGGGCCAGCAGCAGCAGCACAGGAGTGGTGTGGCCCGCCCAGAGGTCGAGGCCGTAGGCCACACCCAGACCGGCCAGCAGCAGGATCCAGATCTGGGCCTTGACCTGACCCAGGGGAATCGCACCCGAGGGGATGGGCCTGTAGGGCTCGTTGATCGCGTCGATCTCGCGGTCGTAGTAGTCGTTGATCGTCTGGGTGTAGCCGGCCAGCAGCGGACCGCTCATCAGCATGCAGGCGATCGATGCGAGCACATCGCCCAGGCGCCAGTGGAAGTCGCCGGAGGCAGCGGCGCCGCAGATCACACCCCAGATCAGGGGGATCCAGGTCACCGGCTTCATCAGCTGCAGCCGGATCTTCCAGATGTTGGTGGTGCCAGCGGCACCTTTCATGCCAAGCAACTGGCGGGCAGATGCGCCTGCAGAGGCCTCGGGGTTGGGGCTGTTGGTCAAGGGAGGCGACTCAGGCGAAGCGGCGGGTCAGGCGAGGGTGATCTCGTCGTCGAAGAACCAGGCCTTGCTGCCGTTGGCCAGTTCCACCACGACCCCGATGCCCTTGCCGTCGACGGTGCGGAAGCCGGTCACCGTGCCGGTCGCGTCGGCCTTGAGGGCGTCGACCATCTCGGCCGGGATGCGGTCACGCACCCGGGTGATGCGCACCTTGGCACCGAGATTGATGCTGACTGGGGTGGCAGCCTGGGACATGGCCGGCGCAACTGGAAAGTGGCGCCACCTTAACCCGCCTGACGTCGCCTCCCATGGCTTGCAAACGGATCATTCCCTGCCTGGATGTGGCAGGAGGTCGTGTGGTCAAGGGGGTGAACTTCGTGGGTCTGCGCGATGCGGGCGATCCGGTCGAGCTGGCGTGCCGCTACAGCGCCGCCGGTGCCGATGAACTGGTGTTTCTCGACATCGCCGCCAGCCACCAGGGCCGCGCCACCCTGGTGGACCTGGTGCGCCGCACCGCCGAGGCGGTGACGATTCCGTTCACGGTGGGGGGGGGCATCAGCAGCGTTGAGGCCATCACCGAATTGCTGCGGGCCGGCGCCGACAAGGTGAGCCTCAACTCGTCGGCGGTGCGGGATCCCGCGTTGGTGGGGCGCGGTGCCGAGCGCTTTGGCTGCCAGTGCATCGTCGTGGCGATCGACGCCCGTCGCCGCGATGGCGGCGGTTGGGATGTGTATGTCAAGGGCGGCCGCGAGAACACCGGCCTCGATGCGGTGACCTGGGCCCGGCAGGTGGTCGGGCTCGGGGCCGGTGAAATCCTGCTGACATCGATGGATGGTGATGGCACCCAGGCCGGCTACGACCTCGCACTCACCCGAGCGGTGGCCGATGCAGTCGAGGTGCCGGTGATCGCCAGTGGTGGGGCCGGTTGCATCGACCACATCGCAGCCGCCCTTGACGGCGGCCCCGGGGGCGGCCATGCGGCCGCGGCCTTGCTGGCGTCGCTGTTGCACGACGGCATTCTCAGCGTCGAACAGATCAAGACCGAGCTGCTGGCCCGGGGTCTGGCGATTCGGCCGCCGCAGACGGCGGTCTGAACCGCTGCGGTATCGGGCGGCTCTGGCATCACGTCGCTTCGGCACGCCTCGTTACATTGCGTTGTACATGCCTGCGCTGTTCGGGACCTGCGGTGACCGCTGTCTTTTTGTTGCCGCCCGCCGCCCTCACGGCCATCGCCCTGGCCATGGTCGTGGCGATCGTGGCTCTGGTGGCCTGGGCCCTGCAGCTCATGCAGGCCGCCAATGACCGGAAGGAATTTTCACTGATGCTGGCCGGCTGCATGGTCTGCTCGGCCGCTGTGGGCCTGGCCACGGTGATGGTGATCACGATCACCAGTCCGGCGGGCCTCGAGCACGGTGGATTGGCTCTGCTGCAGGCCATCAGCCTCGAGTCGGCTGAGGTCGGTGTGGCGCGGTGAGTGGTTTCGAGCCCGGCGATGCGGCGGCGGTGCAACAGCTGTTCGACGCTGTGGCTCCCCGCTACGACCAGCTCAACGATCTGCTGAGCCTGGGGTTGCACCGCCTCTGGAAGCGCCAGGCCATCGCCTGGGTGAATCCTGCACCCGGCCAGCGTTGTCTTGATCTGTGCTGCGGCACCGGCGATCTGGCCCTGTTGCTGGCCGCCCGAGTCCGTCCGGGGGGGTCGGTGCTGGGCCTTGACGCGGCGGCCGCACCCCTGGCTCTGGCGGCCCGGCGTGCCCGGCGTCAGCCCTGGTTGCCGCTGCAATGGCAGCAGGGCGATGCTCAGGACACCGGGCTTCCGGCAGCCAGGGCCGACGGCGCCGTGATGGCCTACGGGCTGCGCAACCTGGCCGACCCAGCCGCCGGCCTGGCCGAACTGCGGCGGGTGCTGCGCCCCGGCGCCCGGGCGGCCGTGCTCGATTTCAACAGGATTGATCTCAATGAAAGTGATCTGAGTGGGATTGACGCTGCCGGATCGCCCGGCAGGGAGGCGCTGCTGGCGTTTCAGCGGTTCTATCTGCGTCGGATCGTCGTGCCCGTCGCCCGCGCCGTGGATCTTGAAGAGCACTACGCCTATCTGGAAGCCAGCCTGCTCCGCTTTCCCACGGGCCAGGAGCAGGAGCAGCTGGCCCTGGGGGCAGGCTTCGCCTGGGTGCAGCACCGGCCCCTGGCGGCTGGTCTGATGGGTCTGCTGTTGCTGGTGGCCTGAACCAGGGGCGGCTAATCCCCCACCACCCTGTTGCGGCCCTGGCTCTTGGCCGCATAGAGGCGTTGGTCAGCCAGTTTGAGCAGGGCATCGATGCCGTGCTGGATCTCATCGCTGGGCGCTCGCAGGCTGCCCCTGGGAACCGGCTGGGCAGCCACGCCGATGCTGAGCGTGACGACGGCAGCAGCCCCATTGCGCTGGTGGGGCAGGGCCAGCGCCGCCACGCAGGCGCGCAGGCGTTCGGCCATGGCTGCGGCCTGCTGGGGGTCGAGTCCGCTCCACAACGCCACGAATTCTTCGCCGCCGTAGCGCGCCAGGCAGTCGTTGCCCTGGCGGATCTCAGCGCTCAGGGCGGCAGCCACCTGCTGCAGGCAACGGTCGCCGGCCGCATGGCCGTAGGTGTCGTTGTAGGCCTTGAAGTGGTCGATGTCGATCATCGCCACAGCCAGCGATGTGCCGCTGCCAGCGGCCATGCGCCAGCGTTCGCTCAGCAGCCCGTCGAAGCGGCGCCGGTTGGCGATTCCGGTGAGGCTGTCGGTGTCGCTGAGATGCTGCAGTCGGGCATTGGCGGCCGCCAGTTGGTCGGTGCGCTCGGCCACGGTGCGTTCCAGCGATCCGGCCAGCTGGCGCAGCTGCCGGCTGGTGCGCATGCGGCTGTTGTTGATCACCAGAACCGACAGGGCGGTCACCAGGGCCACGCTCACCGTGAGTGCCAGCAGTTCCTGGGATTGCAGGGCGTTGGGGCTCAGCAGCCTCTGGTCGTTGGGATTGGGCAGCCAGGACAGCGACAGGGCCAGCAACCCGGTCACCGGCGTTGCGGCCGCCGGACTGAAGCGATAGGCGGCCCACAGGCTCAGCGGCAGCACCAGGGTCGCCGGCCTGAGACTGATCACCTGAATCCAGTCGGCACTCACCAGCAAGGCCGTGAGCCCGCAGGCCAGCAGCAGCAGGCCGAATTCGGCCCGCAGCAGCTCGCGGCGCTGGTTCTCGCTGTTGCGCCCCATCCAGCTGAGCAGCGGCGGGGCCAGCACCACTGATCCGGTGATGTTGCCAGCCCACCAGCTCAGGGCGGCACCCTGCTGGCTCCAGTCGCGCAGCGCGGGAATCACCAGCGAGGCGATCAGGGTGCTGGTCAGCGCCCCCAGGGCTGCAACTCCCAGAAACACGAACAGATTGCGGAGCGAGGCCAGCAGATCGCGCCCACGCATCCAGCGCGGAGCCAGGGCCGCCACCACGGCGCAACCGCTGCCATGGCCGATGGCGACCGTGATCGCCCTGCCCAGGTGATGTCCACCATGCCCCAGGTTGTCGATCAGAACCCCCAGCAGCGGCACCGGCACCGCCCAGAAGCCGATCCGCAGGGCGAGGGCATCGCTGAGGCCACAGGGCAGCCAGATGTCGGCCGTGCTCTGCTGGTGTTGCAACCCCTGCCGGCTCAGAATCGCCAGAATCGTGTAAGCGCAGGCGGCGCTCACGATCAGTTGCAGGCGGCTTGCGGCAACCTGTTCGGCCACCCTGGGGCGTGAGCTTGTGGGGTGATCGAGATCCCTGGCCAAGGGGGTGTCGGCGGGCCGTCACCCCAGCTTGTTGGTGGGCCAGGGCTGGCGCCACGGCCCTGTGAGGGTTGCAGCACTCTGTTGCACAGCTGCCAGCCGCTCCCAAGCGGCTCAAAGGGGACAATGGCCCCAGCCAGTGGTCGTGTGTGCAGTTTCAGGACATCATTCAGACGCTCAACCGTTTCTGGGCTGACCAGGGCTGCCTGATCCTGCAGCCCTATGACACCGAGAAGGGCGCCGGCACCATGAGCCCCCACACGGTGTTGCGGGCGATCGGCCCGGAACCGTGGGCCGTGGCCTACCCCGAGCCCTGCCGGCGGCCCACCGATGGCCGCTACGGCGACAACCCCAACCGGGCCCAGCATTATTTCCAGTACCAGGTGTTGATCAAGCCGTCACCCGACGGCATCCAGGAGACCTATCTGGCGTCGCTTGAGGCCCTGGGCATTCGCGCCGCCGACCACGACATCCGGTTTGTCGAAGACAACTGGGAGTCGCCCACCCTGGGGGCCTGGGGTGTGGGCTGGGAGGTGTGGCTCGACGGCATGGAGGTGACCCAGTTCACCTACTTCCAGCAGTGCGGCGGCATCGACTGCCGGCCCGTGTCGATCGAGATCACCTACGGCCTTGAGCGGCTGGCGATGTACCTGCAGGATGTTGAAAGCATCTGGGATCTGGCCTGGGATGGCAGGCGCAGTTACGGCGACATCTGGCTGCCGTTTGAAAAGGGCCAGTGCACCTACAACTTCGAAGCCTCCAACCCTGAGCGCTTGCAGCAGCTCTTCGGGCTCTACGAAGCTGAGGCCGCCGACCTGGTCCAGGCGGGATTGCCGGCACCAGCGCTCGACTTCGTGCTCAAGTGCAGCCACACCTTCAACCTGCTGGAGGCACGCGGGGTGATTTCGGTGACCGAACGCACCGCCACCATCGGCCGCATCCGCAACCTGGCCCGTCAGGTGGCCGAAGCCTGGTTGGCTGAGCGGGAGGCGCTTGGGTTTCCGCTGCTGGCCGCCCGTGGCAAGCCATGACCAATGCCTTCAAAAACCTGCTGTTGGCCCTCGTGCTGCTGGCCGGTGGGTTTCAGGCTGGTCGATTGGTTGAACGGGCCACATTCCCCTGCCGCGTGCAACCACTGTCACGGCTGGTGGCTCCGTTGCTGGGCAAGCAGATGCCCAGCAACGAGATCTGTGAGTTGATCCTCAGGATTCCCCAGTTCTGAAATCTCCAGCCGCTGAAAGCCCTCGCCAGCGGGGACTCTCAGCGGCTGGAGGCCTGATCAGAAGCGCACGCGGGCGCCGAGCTGCACACCCCAGCTGTTGTAGTTGCTGTAGCTGTACTGAATGCCGTTGTCGGTGGTGTTGTAGCCGCTCATGCCGCGGTACAGACCCTCGACGAAGGCATCGGCGCGGCGGCTCAGCAGATAGCTCAGACCCAGTTTGACCTGATAGGCGAAGGCGCCGGCGCTGTAGCCCGCATAGGCACTGGGGCCAGAGATGGCATCACCCGACGGACCCACGATCAGATTCGAATAGCCCAGGCCACCGCCGATGTAAGGGGTCAGGCGGCTGTTTAGGTTGATGTCCCAGTAGGCGCTGGCGAAAACGCTGTTCTTGCTCACAGCACCACCGTTGTACTGGTAGTACCCAAACTGGTCGCTGTAGTTGGCCAGGGTGCTGCCGTCGTAGGCGTAGGTGATCTCTGTGCGGATGTTGCCGAAGTCGTAACCGACACCCACCTCGGCCGAGAAGCCACCGAAGTGATTATCAGTGAACGAGTATTCGCTGCCGAACGTGTTGGTGATTTCGATGCCGGTGGCATTGGTCGGGAAATTGCCGCCCAGGGCACCGGTGAGATACAGACCCTTCATCTGATTCGACAGGGTCACGGCGGGCTGGGCCGTGCCGCTGTTGGCCTGGGCCACGGGCTGGGTGGCCTGGGCGAGCTGCTGCTGCTGGGCGGCCTCAGCTTGGGAGGTCGTTTCAGGCATGCTCTGGGCCAGGCTCGGCGCTGCCACGGTGCTGACCAGAAGCAAGCTGCTCAGAAACGATTTCATCTTGAAGTCAGTTGGATCTCGCCGGATGGTGCCAGATTGATGCAGATCTGACAACAAATAAAGGCGCCAGGTTGTCAGATTGTGATCTGGCTCACTCCCGTGCTTGGGCTGGCTTCAGGGCCTGGCTGCCTTGGGTGCCGGCGGCGGAATCGCGGCTGCCGGGCCATCGAGGGTGTTACTGCACAGCTGCAACACCACCTGCTGGGCCACGCTGCGGGCGCCGGGCGAGGTCCAGGGTTCCCAGGCCCCATCCACCCGCCAGGTGTGCCGCAGGCTGTTGCACTGCACCGCGATCGCCGTGGCGCCCGAGCGCCGGGCGCCCACATCGGCCACAGCCGGTTGCACCAGGGTGATGCGCACGCCACCCGGATGCAGCTGCCAGCCGTTCCAGTCGACCAGCGTTGCGCCGAAACGCCGCCAGTTGAGCTGGCCGCTGCGCTCTCTGAGGGTCAGGGCGGCCCGGTCGCGGCGTTCGCCCGGGCTCAGCAGCAGGGCTGCCTGGGCATCGGCATCGGCCACCGGGTCGGGGCTCGGTCTGGGGTCGTCGGCGGCTGGTCGTGTTCCGGGCGACAGGCGCAGCCACTGACCCACGGCCAGGGCCTCGGGCCTGACGGTCGGGTTGGCCCGCAGCAGTGCTGTCACCGTGGTGCCCTCGCGCAGCGCCAGGGCTTCGAGGGTGTCGCCCGCCTGAACCTGCACCAGGCCGCCGGGCGGCGGCAGCTGCAACCGCAGGCCGATCGGCAAGGCCAGGGGGTTGAGGCCGGGGTTGAGCCGCTGCAGGGCGATGACCGTGGTGCCATGGCGCAGGGCCAGGCTCTCGAGGGTGTCGCCGGGTTCGATCACCACCGCGCTTGCCGGCCCCCGGTTCTGGGCCCGGGCCGGCTGGGGCGTCGGCAGGAACAGGCCCTGGCCAACGATGACCACAGCCACAACCGTTCCTAGCCTGCGCGTGAGCCTCTTCACCGCTGTGCCCCCCAAGCGATGCTGGTGATGGGGCCAAACGCTAAGGCCCTGCTCTGGGGGTTGCTGCTGGTCCTGCTGGTGGGCCGGCTGGGTTGGTCGGGCTGGCAACCGACGGGCCCCGGCCCGCTGGACCCGGTGCGGCTGCTGCAGCCTGATCACCCGCGCCCCGAGCTGACCCTGCGCGGCACCCTGCTCGAGGACCCGCGCCCCAGCGACAGCAACGGGTGTCGGGCTCTGATGAGCCTGCAACCAGGCCGTCTTCAGGGGCGGGTCGAGCTGGCCCTGGCCCCGTGCCCGCGGCTGCAGCAGGGCTGGCGGCTTGAGGCCAGTGGAGTGCTGAGCCGGCCCCAGCCATCACCCCATCCGTTGCTGTCGGGCCCGGCCGAGCGGCTGGCCCGCCAGGGGGCCTGGAGTCAGCTTCGGGTCGCGCAGTTTCGGGTGCTGGCCCGCCCGCCCACGCCGGTGGCCGACCTGCGCCGCCAGATCGCCCAGCGCCTGCAGCAGCAGGCGGGGCCTGGCACTGGCGGCGTTCTGGGCGCCCTGGTGCTGGGCAGTGCGGTGGTGCCCCTGCCGGCGGCGATCCGCGAGAGTTTTCGGGCGGCGGGGCTCTCCCACGCGCTGGCGGCTTCGGGATTTCACCTCAGCGTGCTGCTGGGGGCTGTGCTGATCGTGGGCCGGAAGCTGGGCCGCAGCGTGCGGCTGGTGCTGGCGGCAGCGGCGATGGTGCTGTTTCTGCTGCTGGCCGGCCCCCAGCCCTCGGTGCTCCGGGCCGTGGGCATGGGAGCCATCGCGCTGTTGTTGCTCGAAGGCGGCCGACGCGGCAGACCCCTGCTGATCCTGGCGGTGACCTGCAGCGGCCTGCTGCTCTGGCGCCCCGACTGGCTGGCTGATGTGGGCTTTCAGCTCAGTGTGGCGGCCACCGCTGGGCTGATCCTGACGGCGCGGCCGTTGGAGCTGGTGCTGGCCCGCCGTGCCCCTGGCTGGCTGGCCGCAGCGGTGGCGGTGCCGTTGGCGGCGTTTGTGTGGACCCTGCCCCTGCAGCTGTTGCACTTCGGGGTGTTGCCGCTCTATGCGGTACCCGCCAATCTGCTGGCGGCTCCACTGTTGACGCCGCTCACCCTGGGGGCCATGGCCCTGGCGCTGGTGGCCCTGGTTCTGCCGGCGGCCCTGCCGGTGCTGTTGCCCCCGGTGGCGGCCCTCACCGGTTTGCTGATCGCGCTGACCGAATGGTTTGCCGCCCTGCCCATGGCCCAGTGGCAGCTGGGCAGGCCCGAGCCCCTGCTTGTGCTGTTGCTGGCCGTTGCGGCCCTTGGCCTGGCCCTGCCCCGCATCCCGGGACGCTGGCGGCTGGGTGCGTCGGCAGCCCTGGTGCTGATGGTGCTGCTGCATCTGGTCCTGCTGCGGGGTGATCAGCTCCTGCTGGTGCATCAGAGCCGTGGGGATTCCGGCCGCGATCTGTTGGTGGCGCGGCACCAGGGTCGCGCTGCCTTGCTCAGCACGAGCGCCGACGGCTTCAGTTGCAGCCAGGCCGCTCGCCTGGCCCAGGGGCTTGGGGTGCAGCGGTTTGACTGGGCCTGGCTCCTGGATCCGCTGGCTCCAGACACCCCCGCGTGCTGGCAGCGACTGGCCGGCGTGGTCCTGGCCTCGGCTGATGGCAGCGTGCCGTTGCTGCCCGGTCAGCGGCTGGCGAGCCCCGGGCTGGCGGCTGCTCCCCTGGCCATGGAAGCCCGCGCCACAGTGCTGCACATCGGCGCCAGCCGTTGGTTGCTGCTGCCCGACCGGCAGTCGCTGTGGGCCTGGCACGAGGTTGGCTGGCCAGCGGCTGATGCCGGCAAGGATCTGCGGGGCGTCTGGGTGGGCTTCAGACCGTCCGCCAGCGAGCGCCGCGCGCTTGTTGTGGCGGCTCCCCAGGCCCAGCTCTGGGTCAGCGGTGCAGCGGGCAGACGCCTTTCCCAGCCGTGGTTGGCCAGCGGCAGCAGCGGCTCGCTGCTATGGACCGGGCAACGCAGCCAGCATCTGGGCCCAACAGCCCAGGGGACCATCGATCCTTAAAGTGCTGCAGGCCTGCAAGGCCTCCTGCGCCAGTCGCTCTGTTTTGGGAGCGAGCCTGATGCAGGAATCAGGAGAGGTGGCTGAGTGGTCGAAAGCGAACGACTCGAAATCGTTTGAAGGGCAACCTTCCGTGGGTTCGAATCCCACCCTCTCCGCTTAAAAAGCGTCCTGAGACACTTGTGAGATACCCGTAACCCAGTCGCCGACTGGGTTTTTTAGTGCAAAAGGTCCAGAGCGGTCTCAAGAAATGCGCTGCAGTGCTGAAGAAGTGTTGGTGTAACTGTTGGTGTAAAGTGTTGGGGTGTTGGTGTAATGGCGTTTGACCTTAACCGACGCCCAAATCAAGGCGGAAAAACCAGGCAGCACCCGCCGTCGCATCAGTGATGGAGGGGGTCTGCTGCTGGAGATTGATCCTGCTGGTGGGAAGTATTGGATCTGGCGTCACCGCTACCCACCCACCAAGGACGGCAAGCAGCAGGACTACCGCATTGGTGCCTACCCCAAGGTCTCCCTGAAGAAGGCACGGCAGATCAGGGATGAGCAGAAGACCCTGATGCAGCAGGAGGGCATCAACCCCTGTGCCGCCAAAAAGGAGGCACGACTGCAGCAGCGGGTCGCTCACCAACCGCTGACGACCTTTGAGTCCGTTGCCCTGGACTGGCACAGCATCAAAGCAACAGGCACCTGGAGCACCCGTCACACGGGCGATGTGCTGCTGAAACTCCAGAAGGACATCCTTCCCGCACTCGGTACAGTCCCCATCAAGGAGGTCACGACTCAGGACTGCCTAGCAGTGCTGCGGTCCATTGAGAAGCGTGGGTCACCCGAGCAGGCAAAACGAACGCTGGGGGTGATCTCACAGGTCTTTGACTACGCCGCTGCGCTGGGGTTCTGCCCGTTCAATCCTGCCCTCTCACTGAAGCGTCACGCCCCTGTGAAGCAGACGGTGAAGCACTTCCCCTGCATTAGTTGGGAGGAAGTACCTGAGTTACTAGCAGCAATGGACGCCAATCCTGGCGGTGCCGATGTCCTCACGCTGGGTGGTCTGCGACTGCTGATGCTGACCTTCGTGCGAACGACAGAGTTGATTGGGGCGGATTGGAGCGAAATCAACTGGAAGCAGAAGATCTGGACCATTCCTGCTGAACGGATGAAGGGTAAGCGGGGGTCTAGAAAGGAACACCTGGTGCCATTATCCAAACAGGCAATTCAGGTGCTGAAGTCACTGGGGGCGATCACAGGTCCTGATGGGTTGATCTTCAAGAGCATCAGAACTAGCAGCGGTTATATCAGCAACAACACGTTGAATATGGCACTCAAGCGAATGGGGTTTGATGGACGGATGTGCGGTCACGGGTTTCGAGCACTAGCACTCACCAACATCCAGGAGCGCCTGAAGATTGATTTACGGGTCGTGGACCGTCAGTTAGCACACATTGAGAAGAACAAGGTCACCGCTGCTTATAACCGCGCTGAGTACTGGGAGGAGCGGGATGTAATGATGCAGAAATGGGCGGATTTACTGGATGCTCAACAGCAGACATAAAAAAAGAGGGGGATTACCCCCTCACTGCTGAGACTTGCTCGGCAATCCAGTTTTGAATATCTGACTCCACCCAGACCACTAGGCGGGGTCCAATCGGGATCTGTTTCGGGAACGTCCCTTCAGCGATGCGAGAGTAGATCGTGGATTTAGAAAGTCCAGTGATCTCTTTAACGCTATTAAGTCGCAGTAGTTTGCTTGCAATTTTTTGCATATATTTCTCAGTTGAGTGCCTGGTTATTTTAGTCCAAGAGGGTCAATAAGTCAAGTCTGATTGATGTTCCTGGATGCCAATCTGGAGGGTATTTCAGTTATGCCAGGGTAGAAGATGTCTGTTTTAACGACCCTGCACCTCTCGCCTGCGTTTCTCCCGCTGCCTCATCAGATGGTTCAACCTTGACTGGCATCCTGCTTGCTGCTGAGGGGTCAGCGTTGGCAGGCGACTAACAGACCTAGCAGAAGGGACCGTCTGGGTAGGTGGAGCATGCTGCTGAGTGCATTTGGGGGATGGGATGCAAACGGAATCTGCCTTCGGGAAATCAAGATCAGGTGACGGGCAATCATGACCCTTTCCAGTCGTTCCAGCATGAAAGCGATCCATCTGGTAGCGAGCAGCAAGTGTTGGATCCACCAGTAGGAGCAAGTGATAGAAGTTCGTGCTCTTACCGCAGCGATGGCATTTGAACTTCCATGAGTTCTGTTGTTCATTCCAGATCAGGCAAGCAGTTTCTTTTCGCTTCTTCCATTCCTGCTTTTGAGCATATGAGCAAAGGGGGCAGGCACATGACCAGACCTGCCCTGATTTCTTACATGTAGGCGGAAGCAAGAAGGAGTTGCCGAAGAACTCTTTCCTGTATCTGGCATCAATTGAGGATTCTTTTTTCATCGCAATATCATCTTCTTGAT
>Ga0310334_100027_pt1 | contig 49236 bp, 49 predicted proteins | sample LakMicMIDCLREDC7_FD_195548 | JGI IMG/M metagenome (GOLD analysis project Ga0310334, IMG submission 195548) | Enriched freshwater cyanobacterial communities from Lake Michigan, Michigan, United States - MI23.DCL.RED.C7 (v2) (version 2) | ecosystem: Environmental > Aquatic > Freshwater > Lake...
GCCTTTATCTGTGCCGGTTAATCACCGAGGCCCACGGAGGGATCATCACGGCCAGCAACACACCCGGTGGGGGGGCCAGGGTGCTCGTGCAGTTGCCGCAGCGGGAGCCTTAGCGATGCACCTGCTCCTGATCGAAGACGACCAGGCCTATCAGCTGGCGATGGCCAGCCATCTCCGCCAGCTGACAGGAGTGGAGGAGGTCTGGCTGGCGGCGGATGGCGAAATGGGCCTGGAGCTGCTGGCGAGCCAATCGGTGGATTTGGTGCTGCTTGATCTCGTGCTTCCAGGTCTAGGCGGCCTCGCCACCTGTCACCGCATCACAGCCAACACAGCTCTGCCGGTGCTGATCCTCACCAGCCAGGACGACAGTCAATGGGTGCAGAAAATCTGGGACGCCGGTGCACGGGGCTACCTGCACAAGGAGCGGGCCCTGGCGCAGGTGGAGATGGCGATGGCATCGCTGATGGTGGGGGCCAGTTGGTGGGATCAGAAGGCCACGGCGGCGCTGCAACGATCAAATTCCTACCAGGCCAATGCCGCGCGGAACCCAAGCCAAAGGCTGAACGGCCTCACCCAACGCGAACGGGACGTGCTGGCCGGCTTAGCGGCTGGTGATAGCAATCGGGCCATCGCCGAGCAGCTTGGGATCGGGGAAGGCACGGTGCGCAGCCATGTTCATGTGTTGCTGCAAAAGCTGGAGGTCAGCAACCGCACCCAGGCGGCGCTGATTTGGCTGGCCGCGGGGGCCAGGCTGTAGCGCTGTGGGCCCAGAAAGCAGGTGGTTGGGCAAAGGGGCTTGACCTGCTCAGCAATGGAGTCCGCGAAGATTAGGCAGCCTGGGACATGCGATTCCCTCTGCTGTGATTGAACCTCATACGGCACATCAGTTGCTCCACTGGTTTGTCGTTTTGCAATCGGCAGACCGCCACAGCGACCCCGAGCCGCCTCTTGTGCTGCATTTCAGCTGCGGCTCACGCGATGGGGCTTCGTCAATCCAGTGGTATCAGAATCAAGCTTGCTACCTGGTTGTCCAGAGTCGCCATGACGGCCTTCCCGCTCCTAGTGATCGTGCATGCCCTGGCCGCCACGGTATGGACCGGGGGCCATCTGGTGCTGGATCTGGGGGTGCTGCCGGTGGCCCTGCGGGAGCACAGCGCCGAACGCATCCGCGGATTCGAGGCAACCTTCGAGCCGCTTGGGCTGACCGCCCTGGCGGTCCAGGTCGTCACAGGGCTATGGATGGGATGGATCTACTTACCCGGTTTCGAGGGCCTGTTCAACGCTGCCAACCCGGTCGGGATGCTTGTTGGCGTGAAGTTGATGCTCCTTGCCGGGACTGCCGCCCTGGCGATCCATGCCCGCCTGCGGCTGATCCCCCAACTCACGGACGAGAACCTCAGCGGCCTGGCCTGGCACATCCGCTCCATCACCGCCCTGGCAATCGCCTTCGTGGTGGTGGGCGCCCTGATCCGCCTGGGAGGCCTGGGCTGAGGGCCCTCTGACCAGCCAAGGGCGACCCGCAAGGGCCTGCGAAAGTCGTCGCAACCGATGCCTGACATCCACCGATGGCTCCCGCCGATCCTCCCGCACCCCGATTGATCGATGGCGCTGATGCCGCACCGGCCACCGTGTTGCTGGCCCATGGGGCCGGCGCACCGATGGACAGCCCCTTCATGGCGGCGATCGCCGGCGGATTGGCCGCGTCGGGCTGGCGGGTGGTGCGCTTTGAGTTCCCCTACATGGCCCGGATGCGGGAGACGGGTCGCCGCCAGGGTCCGGACCGGATGCCGATTTTGCAGGAGACATTCCGCCAACAGGTGCAGCTGGAGAAGGCCGCTGGGCCTGAGCAAACGTTGTTCATCGGTGGTAAATCAATGGGGGGCCGGGTGGCGAGCCTGCTGGTTGATGCGCTAACCAGCAGCGATGGGGTGCGCGGCTGTATCTGCCTGGGCTATCCCTTCCACCCGCCCGGGAAGCCCCTGAACCTCCGCACCGAGCACCTGGCCGCCCTACGCACGCCCACCCTGATCCTGCAGGGGGAGCGCGATAGCTTCGGGAGGCGCGAGGAGGTAGAGAGCTACACCCTCTCGCAGCAACTGCAACTCCGCTGGATCGCCAACGGGGACCACAGCTTCAAGCCCACCAAGAGCTCGGGCCTCAGCGAGGCCGGAAACTGGGCCGAGGCAGTGGTCTTAGGCGATCAATTCCTGCGGGAGCAGATCTGCGGCTGAGGGGTGGCCGTCGAGGCGAGAAACAAGTTCAAGCAACAACGCGTCGTGGGCACCGCGCAGTTCAGTTCCGGATGCTGCGTAGGGATGATTCAGCCTCTGCTGCACATTGCGCTGCCCATGCCGCCATCAAAGCCCGATTTCGACCGAGCGGACGACCCAGGGGACCGCGATCCATAGCTTGATTTGAGCACCATCTGCTGTCTTGTTGAACGGCAACGACCCGGAGAACTCCACTCCATCGCGGGGCCTGCGCCGTTGGGCCGATCACGCCCTGGAGCTGCTTCGCCGCACCCCGCCGTTGGTGTTCGCCATGGCGGTTCTGGGGCTGGGGCTCACCACAGCCAGTGCCGTCTTGGTGAAGGGGATCCGCAAGGCCAACGACACGATCAGCGTGACCGGCGCTAGCACCGAGCGGATTCGCAGCGACCACGCCGACTGGACCGTGGAGGTGAGCCAGAGCGGCCCCACCCAGCAGGCCTCCTACACCGGCTTGCAACCGGCGCTTGAAAACACCACCGCCTTCCTGCGCATCGCCGGCATCAAACCCGAGGAGATGCAGAGCGGCTCGGTGAAGAGTGAGAAGCAGGAAAACCGCGATCCCCGCAGCGGCGAGTTGCGCAACACCAGCTGGACCAGCCGCCAGGAGATCCGGATCAGCAGCCCCGATGTCGACCGCATCGCCGCCATTGCCGCCCGCAGCGGTGAGCTGATCGGCCAGGGGGTGCCGCTCACGATCAACGAGCCCGCCTACACCTATACCCAGCTGGCCGGCAAGCGGGTCGACATGCTCGCCAAGGCCACCGCCGATGCCCGGGGCCGGGCCCGGGCGATCGCCTCCGAGGCCGGCGCCCGCATCGGCGCGATCACCAACGCCGACACCGGCATCTTCCAGATCACCGCACCCAACTCCACCGAGACCTCCGGCAGCGGAAGCTACGACACCCGCACGATCGACAAGGACATCACCGCCGTGATTGGCGTGAGCTTCCGGGTGGAATGAGGGCACGGCCTCCAGTCCTGGAGTGGGAGGTTCGCCACGAATCGAGGCCTCACGCGCCATCGGGCTGAATCAATCGCTGATCTCTCGCATGTCATCGCTGATCTCCCGCACGTCCACCCTGTCGGTGCGGCCGTACATAGCAAGGCGCTTCTGGAGCTTGCTCGCCTCCTCAGCGGTGCGCGTGCAGGCAAATCCATAGCGGGCGCGCACCCGCTCCGAGGCTTCCCGTAAGGCCGCAAGCCCCTTCTGCTCCAGTTCAGCGATGCTGAGGCTGTCACCAGGCCGAAGGAATTCGTAGACGACGGTGGAAGGCGAATAGAAACGGCTGGCTTCACCATCGGGCCAGTGGAGCTCGAGCATCACTTCAGGCATGGGTCATGTCGCGATTAACACAGGGGCTACGGGCTTGCCACTGCGCCGAATCCCGTGAGCGAAGTTGAGCCATCCCAGAGTTGATGGGTTTGGTCGGATCGCCGCAGACTCACACCGGTGCCATCAGCCTCGAAGCAACCAATCGCTGCACAGATCAAGTTGTCGTGAGCCGCAACCACCTCCTTCAGAGAGGACAAGCGGCCGGAGGAGACAGCGAACAGAAAACCGAAGCTCGGAAAACAATAGAATCGGCTATGCCTGGGACCAGCAGCGATGGGATTCCTTCTGCCTTGTCACGCCGAATTGGCAATGTAGTCTGCCCGATTTTCCGTACGACGGTTCGGACCCTGAAGGATTCATGGTGAAATCGGAGATCGTCTCCTATTTACAGCGCTTTGCCGGTTTTGTTGGAGCCGAACTGCGGGAGGGAGTTGCTGTTAGGCGTTTAGTCCACAACGGGCCTGGTTATCGCCTGTTGACAACTGAGGGCGAGATTCATGCCGACCATGTTGTGGTAGCGACCGGTGGCTACCACCTCCCCCGCCGGCATGGTGAGTCGCCACGCCTGCCTGCCTCAACGCTTCAACTGGATGCCCGTGAGTATCGCAACGCCGCATCCTTGCCTGAAGGTCCTGTTCTTGTGGTGGGAAGTGGCCAATCGGGTTCTCAGATCGCTGAGGATTTATTCCTTGATGGACGTGAGGTGCATTTGAGTGTTGGATCTGCGCCCCGATCACCCAGGCGTTACCGCGGCAAGGATGTGGTGGACTGGCTGGATCGCATGGGGTACTACTCCATGCCCATTGCGGATCACCCCGATCCCCGCGCTGTGCGCTCCAAGACCAATCACTACCTCACCGGCCGTGATGGAGGTCGTGAGATTGATCTGCGGGCCCGTGCTGCTGAGGGCATGCATCTGCATGGCCGGCTGCAGTCCATCACGGCGGAGCGCATCAGCTTTGATGATGATCTAGCGGCCAATCTCGATCAGGCCGATGCTGTGTACTGCCGAATCCGCAGCAGCATTGACAGCTGGATTGCCAAGGAGGGCATTGAAGCCAAGCAAGAAGCCCCCTATTCGCCCTGTTGGCAACCGGGGCCTGGCAAAGATCCAGGCCTCGATCTCAACAGCCGGCCCCTTGCCGCAGTGATTTGGTGCACTGGCTATCGCAGTGATTTCAGTTGGATCGATGTTCCAGTCTTTGATGGTTCCGGCCAACCAGCCCATGACCGGGGGATGACCCAGAGCCCGGGCCTCTATTTCCTCGGCTTGCCATGGCTCCACACCTGGGGCTCAGGCCGGTTCTGCGGTGTCGCCAACGACGCCGACTATCTGGCGAGCATGATCACCCAGCGTCTGCAGCGGCGCGATGCCAGCCAGGAACGCCTGGAGTGCACAGCGTTGCTGGGTTCCTGAGGCTCGGAACAAGGAAAGGATCATCAGCCTGCGCCTACTCCTGGTGCCCCAAGGGGTTAAGCACCCGCCGGGCCATGCCTGTCGCTCATGGAGCCTCAGCGGGATCCTGCAGGAGGGGAAACAGCCTGGGCGCCCCAAGGATCAGCAACCAGGCGACACCGAAGGCAGCGGCCGCCACCCATTCCTGCCGCAGCAGGGCCACCACGGCGATCGTGCTGGCGGTGACACGCACGGCCCGCACCGCAAAGCGAATCAGGGAGAGCTTGCGATCCGACGGCGGCTGGCTCGGCGAGGGCACTGGTACGGGATCGTCAACAGCCATGGCAAGAACTCCTAGCTGTCCATGATGGCCGCCGGATCACCCCACCATCGCTGGTAGCGGGCAGAGCAGCGGCATCGGTTGGCGGATCGTGCGCCAGTCGCCGTTACTGGTGCTCACCTCAAGGCCGATGGAGGCCTGCCCGTCATGGAGCTCGAGTCCATCAAGCCAGCCGATGGCCTCCCCGATCGCCTCCTCAATCGATTCGTAGAGGCCATCGAGGTGGGGATGGGGCTGGAAGAAGGCATCAATCAGCCGGTAGGCCCGACTCGCCTGGTGGCGAGACAGAAGCGGTGGGTCGCACAGGGGTGACATCACGGAAGCCTATTGGACAATGATTCTGATCGTGTGCCGGATCAACCATTGTCACCCTGAATACCAAGGACCACGCCAAGGGGGCCAACGAACAGATCAGCCGCATCCGCGCAGCAGCAAGGCCTTCCGCAAGCCTGAGGTGGTTCACAACTGGAGGTAACGAAGCGTTCGCTGAGGTCCGCGGGTGAACGGGATTGGATCTGACACGCCCGGGAAGGATCCATGCTTCGCAAACCCATCACGGCTGCTCTCGCCACTGTTTGCCTGGCAACGCTGACCATTCCCGCCCAGGCCCAGTCCCAGGCGGTGGCGAAATCGGATGCGGAGTGCCGCCTCAGCAAGAACGGTGAGACTGTTTACAACGACGATTGCACAGTGAAGGAAAAAGCGAGTGAGGGGCGAGAACCTTTGTCGTGAAGTTCGATAACGGCAAGATCTTCCGCTTTTCGGGCCCCAATCGGCAGAACCTGCGCATCGAGGACGACTTTGCCAATGCCTCCAATGTTTTGTTTGAGGACAAAGGGGCCAAGGGGGTCTTCAGCTGGAACGATGGCAACAGCACCTACAAGCTGGTGGTCAAAACTGGCGCTGCCTCCAGTGGTGGCAGTGGTGGCGACTCAGGGGGTGGACTTGTTCTGGGCCCGCCCGTGCCGGATCTCCAATACCTGGTCGGCAAGTCTCCGGTGTCAGCCGCGCTTGGCTTCGTGATTCGCGGCACCAAGTATGTGGGCGAAACCCAGGGTCCCCAGGGAACGCTCACCTACATGGTGGACAAGAAGCGCTGCGTGGCCTTCTTGAGCGCCAACAACATCTACAAGGCGATCACCTTCGCCGACGACAGCAAGTGCCAGCGCTGAGTCGCCGGTAGCCCAGGGCCCGCAGCCTCTGCAGGAGGCCCTCCCGCGAGGGGCCTCCTGCAGAGCAATCATCCAACCAAGCCACCTCAATCTGCGCCAAGATCTGGGCGACGGCGGCGGCCATTATGTTGCCCTGCCAGCCAAGGATGGGCGATGGAAGTGAAGACGCTCCTCAAACACGATCTTATCCTCGCGGCTCTTGCGCCTCAATATCACGGATTAAATCATCCAGACGCTTCGCAAAAGCGGCTATGAAATCAGCATCATAATAATCGTTGTGATCGAGAAGGGCAGGGTGCAAATACGCCTTGCCGGTGGCATAGAAGTTCCAGAGTTTTCGCTGGTCATTTGCTGCCGAGGGCGTCGAGAAGATATCGGCACGAACCGGTAAGCGTGAAGGCCGGTAGTAGGTTTGTAGCTGCAGGAAGTAATCGCCGCGGAGAGGCTGTGTCGGGCGGGGTATGGCGTCGGGATCCAGTGCCTGGGGCGCCATACCTCCAGGGGTGCGAAGAAGGGTCCAACCGTGGAACCGGAGGGCTTTCAGTTTGCGGCGCAGGGAGTTCCAGCGCGGCAGAGAAGGGGTTTCTCGCCATTGGCTGAGCTGCTGAAGCAGCTGCTGCGACCCATTGAAAAGGAGCTGCTGCAGTCGCAACCGGCGGTGCAGATCGGCTGTGCCCCGGGTATCCACCAGACCAACGAGCCCAAGACATCCCCCGCGTCTCAGGATCTCGGCGGCTACAGCCCAGGCATACCAGCCCCCGCCGGAATAGCCGAGCAGGTGAATGGGGCCCTGGGGCCGAAGGCGGATGATCTCGCTCGCGTAGTGGCTGGCCATCTCCTCCACGGTTCGGTGTCGAGGCTCGCTGCCATCGATGCCGACGGCCTGCAGACCAAAGACCGGTCGCCGGGGGGCCAGGCAACGAGCCAGATGGACATGGATGAACACATCTCCACCCCCGCCATGAACGACGAACAGGGGTGGGTCTTCACCCTGACCCTGAACCGTCACAAGGGAGCGGAATCTGCGGTGGGCAAGGATCTCCCCATCGGCGAGCCTGCTTGCCAGAGAAGCGAGCGTCGGGGACTGGAAGAGGCTGGCCACAGGAAGCCGCTGGCCAAGCTTCTCCTCGATGCGTGAAACGAGTCTGGCGGCGGCGAGCGAGTGTCCTCCGATGGCAAAGAAGTTGTCGCTGATGCCGAACTCGCCATGACCCAGCACCTCCGCCCAAAGGGCATGGAGTTGACGCTCCAGATCCGTGGAGGGTTGAACCCGCTGCTGCACGTCTCCCAAGAAGGAGGGTGCTGGCAGCGCTTTGCGATCCAGCTTGCCGTTCGTGGTCAGCGGCAGCGCCTCCAGCTCCACAAACGCTGCGGGCACCATGTAATCCGGCAGGCGCTCGGCAAGGAAGGCGCGCAGTTGATCTGCGCTGGCAGCAGCGGCCCCCGACGGGCCTGGGCTCTGCACCACCCAATAGGCGATCAGCCGCGGGTTGGCGGGATCGTCGCTCCGCAGCACCACCGCCGCCTGCGCCACGGCCGGGTGAGCCAGCAGATGGGCTTCAATCTCGCCGGGTTCGATCCGGAAGCCGCGCAGCTTGATCTGCTGATCGATCCGCCCCAGGTAGGCCAGCGTCCCGTTCGGGTTCCAGTGCGCCAGATCGCCGGTGGCGTAGAGCCGTTCAGCCGTGTCTTCACCTGATCGCTCGGCAGACAACGGATCGCCCACAAAACGCTCCCGGGTGAGCTCCGCTCGATTCCGGTAGCCGCGGGCCACCCCGCATCCACCCAGAAACAGCTCTCCCGCGATGCCGATCGGACAGGGCCGTCCCTCGCGATCCAGCACCAGGGCTGAGGTCTTGGCCAACGGCGTTCCGATGCCGACGGCGCTGTCTGCTTCCACCGTTTGCATCGAGGCGTAGATCGTCACCTCCGTGGGGCCATAGCCATTGATCAGACCGCCCGATTGGCGACGGATGGCTTCGGCCAGGGGCTGCGGCAACGCTTCCCCGCCAGCGATGGCCAGGATCTGGGGCTGCTCCCCATAGCCCAGCCGCAGCAGAACCTCCCACTGGGACGGCGTGGCCTGCAGCAGGGTGATCCGATGATCCTTCACCAGGCGGATCAGGGCGGCGGGATCGCGTTGCTGCTCCTCGGTGGTGAGCACCACACGGGCGCCGCCGGTGAGCGGCATCAGCACTTCAACAATCGAGATGTCAAAACTCAGGGCGGTATGGGCCAGCACCACCGCATTGGGATCGAGCCGCAGCCGACCCACCAGATCGGTGGTGCGACCCACCAGGGCGCGGTGCTCAATCAGCACCCCCTTGGGAGTTCCGGTGGTGCCGGAGGTGTACAGGAGATAGGCCGCCGTCGCAGGATCCTGCCGCCGGCCGGGATTGGCGGCAGGATCCGATCGCGGGCTCGCCAACTGCGCAAAGCTCCCAATCCGATCGCCGTCTGGCGAAACTTCCGCACCGATCGGAATGGCAAGCAGCGCATCGGCCACGATCACTCCCGTGGCCTCAATCAACGCAACAGCTCGCAACGAGCTGATCACCAGGGCGGGAGCGGCATCCGCAAGGATCTGCCCGAGGCGCAGCAGCGGCTGGGCTGGATCCAGCGGCAGGTAGGCACCGCCGGCCTTGAGAATCGCCAGCAGGGCCACCACCAACTCCACCGAGCGCTCCAGCGCCAGCGCCACGATCACCTCAGGGCCCACGCCCCGATCGATCAGTGCGTGCGCCAGACGGTTCGCCCGGGTGTTCAGCTCGCCATAGCTGAGCGCCTGGTCCCCAAACACCAAGGCAATCGCCTCCGGTGTGCGCTGCACCTGCTGTTCGAACAGCTCATGCATGCAAATCTTCGGCACCGCAACAACTGGCCCCTGGTGCCAGCGTTCGATCAACAGACGCTCAGCCTCAGGAAGAAGGTTGAGGGCATTCACTGCCGCATCCGGGGATTCCACCACAGATCCCAAGAGGGTGAGCAATTGGCTGCTCAGCCGCTCAATGCGATCGGCATTGAACAGAGCCGTTGCAAAAATGATCTGGGCGTTCAGGCCACCGCCGGGATGGCGCCGCAGGATGAACTCCAGGTCAAACCGCGAGACATTTCCCCGCCCATCCAGACGCTCAACCTCCAAACCTTCCAGCCCCTGTAGAGACGGTTCCGGCAACTCCATGAGCTGCAGCATCACCTGCACCAGCGGATTGCGGCTGGTGTCGCGCGGCAGGTTCAGGGCCTCCACCATCTGCTCGAAGGGCAGTTCGGCGTGTTCACAGGCCCGAAGAGACGTGTCCTTCACCTGCTGCAGCAGCGCGAGGAAGGTCTGGCCGTGCTGGAGGCGAATGCGGATCGGCAGGGTATTGACGAAGCAGCCGATCAGGGCCGTTAGATGGGAATCGGCTCGGCGCCAGGAGGCGGGATCGCTACGGCCCCAGCTCGGGATGCCGATCCCGACATCCATTTGGCCGCTGATCCGGTGCAGCAGCAGCCCCACCAACGCCACGAGCCCTGCCTGCAACGTGGCCCCCTGGGATCGGCACAGCGCCTCGAAGGGCTCCAAAAGAGTCGGTTCGATCGCAAAGGCCACCCTGGCCCCCTCGTAGGAGGGCTGGAGAAGCGGAGGGCGATCGGTGGGACAGGCCAGGGGCTCCAGGCCAGCGAGCTGGGACGACCAGTGGTCCTGCAGCTCCCGCAACGGCGCCCCGCTGAGGCGTTGACGCTGGCGGGCGGCATGGTCGCAGTAGCGAAGGGTGAGGGGCGGCAGGTCGACCGGACGGCCGCCGCGATGGGCGTTGTAGAGCTCGGTGAGGTCCCTGGCCAGCACCGCACAGGACCAGCCGTCGGAGGCGATGTGGTGGTGGTTGATCAGCAGCCGATGCTCCTCGGGCGCCACCACAAGGAGGCGGGCACGCAGCAGCAGCCCTGCGGTGAGGTCCAGGGGGGTTCTGCTCTCCTGCTCCAACCAGGCCGCCCAGACCTCATCCGCCTGGCGATCCCCCAGCCGCTGCACCTCCAACGGCAGGGGCCCCGGGGGATGGATGATCTGCAGCAGGGTGGAACCCTCCATCCGAAAGGAGGTACGCAGGGGCGCATGGCGCTCGACCAGGGACCCAAGAGCTTGCGCCAGGGCCGTGGTGTCAAGACGGCCCTGCAGCCGCCAGAGCAACGGCAGGTGGTAGGTCGTCAGGCCAGGCTCCAGCTGATGCAGGAACCAAAGCCGCGCCTGGGCAAAGGATGCGGGATACGCCTGGCAACCGGCGGGCCAGTCGCCCTCGACAGCCAGGGCCGCAGGAATGGGAGGCGATGTGCTCGCAGGGCGGAGCGCCAGCAGACGGCTGAACCTCCCGGAAGGATCCTTCACGGCACCCCTGGCTCCGGCTCGCTCAGACTCACCCACGGATCCGATCGCGCCCAAGCGTGGTGGGAGACGGGGATCCATTCAGGCGGAGTCGACTCATCGACGATCCTCGAAGGCGAGAAAAGCACTCCCCCGACCTTGCTGGAGGGTCGAAGGCGTGAGCGAGCGCCACTGGTCTGGCGGGATCTGGGCAATGGCTGCCAGGACCTGCCGCACCATGAGCCGAGATAGGTCAGCTCCGGGGCAGAGGTGCTTGCCATGCCCAAAGGGAAGGGTCTGCTCGGCAGTGAAGGGGCAGCCAGTGGAGGCAAACAACATCACGTAAATTTTATCGCCCTTTCTAATCGGAGTACCAAGCAGATCCACATCCTTGGCTGCCTCACGCGCAACGTAGTTGGTAGGCGCCAGTTTAAAGTTAATGTATTCATCGCCGTCGCATTGACCCTCCGCTGCGTAAGCCTGGTTGAGAATGGCCACGCAACTCGCCAGAATCGGCGTTGATGCCATATAGAAGAGCGAAAGAAGGGGCAGCATGAAGTCACTATCCAGCTGCTGATCGGCAGTCACATAGTCCTGCACGAACCGATCAGTGACCTCGTTGAGGGCATAAACGCTGGTTTTAATGCGAATCGAGGGAGTAAAGATTTCTGGGCCAAACAACAAGGCATCATCCAGCACGATCTGCTGCTTCAATTCCGCCTGCAGAACCTGGGCAAATCGCAGGCGAAGAATCGATTTGGCCATGGCCAACGCTGTGACACCTGGCGTCTCAAGCCCGCGCGCTATGAGATCAACAATCTCCTCAACGGGACGTCCTGAGACCGATGCCGCATAGCGATCGATGCTGGCTTTGAAGACCCTCCTCACCCGCGTATGACTGGGCCCATCAAGAAATTCAGGACTTTGCTCGACAAACAACTGGACCCATCGGACCCTGATCGGATCACAATCTGCGAGCAACCTGTCCAGGAAATGGTCCTGGACGAAGTTAGCGGTTTCGTTGAGTACCCGCTTGGACATGGACAGGTCGTAGACAAAATGTGCCTTCTGCTCCCCGTCCCCCAGGGATAAAGACATGATCGGGCCATCGGCAGCCGGTGCAGAGAACAGCTGGCGCGACCCAGTGGACTGCGCAAAAACTTGAATGAGGCGAAGATAATCAACCGCCATGCTCGCCTCCTGCACCCTGGGCGACAGCGGAAGCCAACTCAGCAACCGTTGTACTTCCCGTCAGAACGGTGTCGTCGATGACCACCTGGAACTGATCTTCAAGCTCCATGATCAATTCCGTTAGTTCGAGCGAATCGATGCCAACACTGTCAATGTCAAGAGCCGGCAGATCGGCGTCGACGAAAACTGCGCCGGCCTTCCGCAACCTTGAACCGATGAAATCAAGAATCTGTTGATCCCTGCTCTGGCCAGCAGGTTCTTTGTTCGTCATCCCCGGCTATTGGCACAAAATTTTTATTCATCCTATCACCGGTTGAGCTGCAGGTTCCAGTTGAGGACCCGCTCGGCGCCTCCATCAAAGTCTGCGCCGGCCCTCAAGCCGGCCAGCGCCAGGCCGCCCGCTCCAGCACCGTCTGGCCCGGCAGCACCGTGGCCCCCAGCTCCCGCTCCAAACGCAGCAACCGGCAGCCAGGGGTGGCCTCCAGAGCAATGATCAGGGTCTCGGCGTGGGCCACCACCCACACCTGGGTGCGTTCGGCCACCGCGGCGATCAAGCGCGCCAGGGGAGCCAAAAGATCGGGGTGGAGGCTGTTCTCCGGTTCGTTCAGCACCAGTAGCGGCGGCAGGCGCGGGCTGAACAGGGCCGCCGCCAACAGCAGGTAGCGCAGGGTGCCGTCGGAGAGTTCCGGGGCGTCGAGTGGCCGCAGCAATCCCCGTTGATGCAGCTGCAGGCGGAAATTCGGCGCACTGGTGTCCACAGCCAGGTGGCAACCGGGGAAGGCATCGGCGATGGCGGCCTGGAAGGCTTCAGCGTCGCCGATCTCCAGGATGGTCTGCACCGCCGCCGCCAGGTCGCCGCCATCTCCAGCCAATGAAGGCGTGCGCGTGGCGATGCGGCCGCTGCGGGCGGGAGCGTGGCGGTCGGTCCTGAAGCTGTCGTAGAAGCGCCAGCTGAGGATCGTGCGCCGCAGCTGAAACACCTCCGGGGCTTCGAGCGGATCGGCCACGGCGGTGAACAGACTCTCGTGGGGCGAGAGCTCCAGGGCGATCGGCACCGCTCGGCCCCCCTCCCCACAACGCTCCACCACCGCACCGGTGCGCTGCACCAGCAGGCTGCGGGGATGGAATGGGCCGCCGGCCCAGATCCACTCCCGCTTGATCGCCGGGTCCAACACGAAGGCACTGGTGTGGTCGTCGGCCCCATAGCCCAGCTCAATGGCATAGGAGAGGGTTTGGCCGGCGATACCCAAGCGCAGCCGCGCCGCCTCTCGCCCGCCGCTGCTGCCCTGCACCGGCTGCTCCCCGCGGCGCATCGCCGAGGAGGTGCGCTCCGGCCCGGCCCAGAACACCGCCGGCAGCCCGCCCTCGGCAGCCAGGGCCGCCACCAGATCACCGCGGGCGGCGGCGGCCACCAGCCCCAGCGATCGATACAGGTTGCTCTTGCCGCAACCGTTGGCGCCGCACACCAGGGTGAGACCGCCCAGGGGCAAGGTGAGCTGCTGCAGGGATCGGTAGCCCGCAACAGCTAAGTGGGTGAGGGCCTGAGCGACGTTGGGGGAATCGGCCTGTGGCGACACGGCCCTCACGGCTGGCTGAGGATCCGGCTGCGGTTCTCGAGCGTCACGCGGGCATAGCGAGCCGCCAGATCAGAGAGCAGTTGCTGCCAGCCCGCCGCCGAACGGGGCATGGGCTCGATCACGCTGAAGGTGGCCACCGGCAACAGCGCCTTGGACGGGCCGACCCGAGGGCTGAGGCCGAGGGTGATGGCCACCAGACCCTTGTCGGCGTGGGCATCGAGCAGCAGGTAGGTGGTCCAGCGCTGATCGGGGAAACCCTGGTCGTAGGCGGCCGGCAAGGCGTTGTTGAAGATGCTGCGCAGCTCACTGGCGGAAAAGCTGGTGCCGTTCTGCCGGTATTGGAGGTCGTAGGCCCGGGCGGGAAGCGCCAGGGCTGCAGCGATCAGAACGGACGCAGCCAAGCGGACAGGGAACGTCATCATCAGAACTTGAGCACGCTGGTGGGCTGCAGGATGAAGCCCGCCTCACCGGCCTTGAGTTTGTAGCAGATCTGCCGTTGGCCGCCTGTGGCCTTGGCATTGCTATCGCCCGGCTTGTAGATCGGGAAGCGGCGCGCCAGGCAGCTCTCCACCACCTGGAACTGGTCGTGGCCCTGGTAGCCCTGGGCGTTGGCGCCCGTGAGTTCCGGCAGGGTGATCGGGGAGAGTTCGGCGCCTTTCATCACGGCGTAGGCCACCACTTCGCCGTAGCTGCCGCTGCCAGCACCCTGCACGAACACGTAGATCTCGGGCAGGCCGTTGTTATTGAGGTCGGCCACCTCGGCACCCACCACCTGGCCATTGACCGTTTGGCGGATGGGCTTGATCGGGGGCTTGGCGCCCGTGGTGGTGATCGTGAGCTGCTGCTGGGAGCCCTCACCACTGCTGTGCACGAGGAAGCTGATGCCCTGCAGGTTCAGGGTTTTGTGGAAGCCGGCGCCGGCCCAGGCCGTGCTGGGGAGGGCGCCGACCAGGAGCAGGGCGGCGGCGGTGAGCTGGGGGAGAAAGCGGTTCATGAATGGAGGGACCGGGGGTGAGGACGGGGGCAGACCAGCAGTTCTGGCACGTAGCACCACAATGCTCCGCCAGCCGCCATGGGAGTCGGAAAAGGGCCAACGAAGAAGGATTGCACTGGCCTGCGGCGATACATTGACGATCCAAGTAACCCCCACAGAGAAGCAAGATGGCTCGCAAACCAATCGGGGTCATTGGCGCAGTGGTCATGACCTGTGCCTTGTCCCTGTCGCCGCTGATCTGGCCAGCTGCTGTGAGGGCCGAAGGAGTGCCGACAGCCACGCAGACCCAGTTTCTCAAGCCCCCCTCCGAGTGGCGCAATGTTCGCTATTGCGAGGTGGTGCCGCTGTTTCGGCATGGGCTGAACTTGACGGTTGATGTTTACAACACGATGGGCTTCAACAACTGCCCAGCCGAACTATGGAACCGCCTCGATGCTCGCCAACTGGCCAAGCTCTACGGGGCCATGCAGGTGAAGCTCAACGGTCCCCGCCACTGGGTGCTGGATGGGCTCAAGGCTTCAGGCAACACCGTTGACGGACAGGTGGTGGAGATCGGTGGGATTCAGATGCGGCAACGTGCCAGGATCGACTTGCCCCTGTGGGAGGTGATTTTTGGCCGCAAGCCCTACACCGAAACGACCGTTAGGCGCAGCACGCTATTTCTCTATCGCCAAGGTCGGCCCGTTTATGAACTCCGCTCTCCCGCCGGAGATCGCTACCGCATGCAGGCCTACGCCCAGATCGTCGATCCTCGCTTGACCCTGGCCGATCTTGATGGATTAGCGGGCCGGCTCAAGCTGCCGAAGGGTTGGACTTACACCGTGCGCACCCTCACCGCCGACGAGTCCCTGGCTGCCCGTGGCGTTGCCTACGTGCTCCAGGATGAGCTGCAAAACTCCTACCAGAAATTACAGCCAAGGCAGGGGAATTAAGGCAGCATCGAATGTGCACCGGCCCATGGGATGCCGCCAACTGCGTCAGGAAGGGCGCCAGAGTGGAAGACCAACCGGGCCCACACCATCCATCCATGGACAGGTACAACCACCAGGCGCCCCGGCGGCGCCGAGCTGCACCGATCCGCCGGGCCGTGACCGTGCGACGGTCATCCCGCAGCTGGCCGGCCATCGCCGTGCTCGGCCTGGTGCTGATCACCGCTGGGATCCTTCTGTTCAACCAGCAGCATTCCGGTCAATCCCTCAAGATCCGCAGGGAACTGCGGAAGTTCTGAGCAGGCCGAAAAGATCGCAGAGGTGGCGGCCGCCGATGCTGGATATCCGGGAACCCAAAGCACCCGGAAATCAAGGGAGAGGCCATCGGCTTCCCTGCGCGTCCTTATCTCGCGAGCCGGGGCCAGGGACTTCACCATGCAATGAATTCGCCACACCCCCGAGCAGATCATCCGCAAGCCCTAGCCGAAGGGCTTCTGCAAGCACTCAGGGCTTCTTGCGCCTTGGGGCGCACCTTGCGGTGCTACGCACTTCCGCTGGGGCGGAGCATGGTCGACCACCTGCTGAGGCGAAAGGACCTGCTGGTGAAGCACAAGCGGACCTGTCCTGTCGAAGGATCCATGCTTCACCACCAGGCTGAATACCCCCACCTGACGTGGGCTGAGTTGCCCTGGCTCCACAGACAGCGGCTGGGAACAACATTCACGCAGCCCAAGCGTGCTGCGGCGCCGCACATTTACAGCCGTTGCGCGACTCCCTACCCTGACTTCTGGATCTACGTTTAGGTTTTGCGGGCAAACATCCTTATCCCATGAAAAAAACTAAACACCAACTTGGTTTTTTCCTTAGAGGAATGGTCCTGATCTCAGGAACCACACTCCTCGTTGCTGGACCCTCCGAGGCCGCCCTGGCTGTCACGGCGTCCACCACAGCCGACGATATGGCGGCGGCCCTGCTGGGCCCAGGGGTCAAACTCGTTGCCGGTTCAGCCACCTATACCGGGGCTGCCGATGCCAGCGGCTTCTTCACTGGAGACACAACAATCTTTGGCAATCCATCGGGTGTCGATGGCGTACTTTTCACCTCCGGGTCGGTGACGAACGCACTGCCTCCCAATAACTCACCGAGTGCAACACTATCCAATGGCGCCGCAGGTAGTGCCTACCTGAGCAGCTTGATTGGCGGCGCGCAAACCTTTAACGCTTCCACTCTTAGCTTCAAGATCACCGTTGATCCAGACGTTTCGGCGGTGGAGTGGACCTATGTGTTCGGCTCTGAGGAGTACAACGAGTTTGTCAATTCTTCATTCAATGATGTTTTCGCCCTCTCGCTCGACGGCACGAACCTTGCGCTGATTCCTGGAACCAGCACGCCGGTGAGCATCAACAATGTCAACAACGGCAATCCCGTTGGTTCAGGTACCATTTCCAATCCTACATTCTATCGCAACAACTCTCCCGGATCAAATGTTGGGGGGGTTCCTGGCCCATATGAAACGCAGTACGACGGCCTGACCACCGTCCTGAAGTCTGTGGCAACTGGACTAAAGCCTGGGGTTGAGTATAATCTGATCTTTGCAGTTGCTGACACCTCAGACACCGTTCTGGACTCCGGGGTGTTTTTGAAGGGCGGCTCTGTCAAGCGGGCTGAAGAAGAAGCTCCCGCTCCTCTTCCCCTACTCGGTGCCGGTGCCGCCCTGGCTTGGTCCCGTCGCCTTCGCAGCCGGATCAGCTCGAAGCGGTTCCAGATGCCCTGACACCGTAACCACACCGAGTGCTTGCTGAGGTGGTTATCGATCGCTGGGTAGCGGGGCAGCCACTTGTTCCGCTTCTCGGTGTTCTTGAAGGCCATGGCGTACCGCCCACTTGCGGCAGAGCGATGGCATGAATCGCTCTGCCTGGAGGCGTGGGGCCTCGGTTAGTGCGTCGCACCTCCCCCGCCGCACCCTCACACCCCTTGCCAGCCAACGAGCGGCTGGGAGTGAACGGCGAGAGCCCCCGCCAGGTCCGCTAGGGACCGGTCGCGGTAGGCCCCATAGCGGCGGCGCTTGTCGCGAATGCGCTCCGGCAACTCGGGCAGCAGGCCGAAGTTCGGCGGCATCGGCTGGAAGCCACCCCGCTTGCCTTCGCCGGCGCAGGGGGCTTCGGCCACGAAATGGGTGAGGGCCCCGACCATCGTGGTGGGGGGCAGGGAGATTGGATCGAGTCCCCGGGCCAGCCGGGCCGCGTTGGTGCCGGCCAACCAGCCACCAGCCACCGCCGCCGCGTAGCCCTCGGTGCCGGTGATCTGCCCCGCCGCCAGCAGGGAGGGCCGTTGGCGGAACTGGAGCGTGGCATCCAGCAGCTGGGGGGATTCCAGGAAGGTGTTGCGGTGCATCACGCCGAAGCGCACGAATTCGGCGTTCTCCAGGCCCGGGATCAGCCGAAGCACCCGCTTCTGCTCACCCCACTTGAGGTTGGTCTGGAAACCCACAAGGTTCCAGAGCCGTCCGTCTCGATCCTCCTGGCGCAGCTGCACCACGGCGTGGGCGCGGTTGGCGCGGCGCACCTCGCGGTCGTTCACGTCTCCCCAGCGGGGATCCCAGAGGCCGATCGGCTTGAGCGGCCCGTAGCGCATGGTGTCCTCGCCGCGGCGGGCCAGCTCCTCGATCGGCAGACAGCCTTCAAAGAAGTGGGCCGATTCCGCCTCGAAGTCTTTGAGGTCCGCCTGTTCGGCCTCCAGCAGCGCCTGGCGAAACGCCAGGTACTGATCCCGGTCCATCGGGCAGTTGATGTAGTCAGCGTCGCCCTTGTCGTAGCGGCTGGCACGGAAGGCGACCTGCAGATCGATCGATTCGCCCTCCACGATCGGGCTGGCGGCATCGAAGAAGTGGCACTCCCCGCGGCCGGTGAAGGCGCGCAGCTGCTCCGCCAGGGCATCGGCGGTGAGGGGCCCGGTGGCCAGCACCGTGATCTGATCGGGCCCCGGCAATTCGCTCTGCTCCCGGCGCTCCACCGTCACCAGCGGATGGGCCTCGAGGGCGGCGGTGAGGGCGGCGCTGTAGCGGCCCCGGTCCACCGCCAAAGCGCCGCCGGCGGGCACGGCGTGCTGGTCGGCGGTGCCAATCACCAGGGAGCCGAGCCGCCGCAACTCCTCTTGGAGCAAGCCAGCGGCCCGATCACTGCTGAGGGCCCCAAAGCTGTTGCTGCAGACCAGCTCGGCAAACTCGCCGCTGTGGTGGGCGGGGGAGCGGCGCACCGGCCGCATCTCCACCAACCTCACCCGAACGCCAGCTTGGGCCACCTGCCAGGCCGCCTCGGTGCCCGCCAGCCCCGCCCCGATGACCAGCACCTCTGGCTCAGTTTTGCCTGAGGAGTATCTAGAGCAGGGAGGTGCTCCGAGGATTGCCTGGTCCCGCAAGGAAAGCTGGAGGGCCGCTGCAGAAGAATCAGCCGTGGAACTCACCACACGGGGCAGGCACAGAGGTTTTCAAGCTAGGCCCGCAAGAGGCCTCGGTTTCAGGCGGCACGCTTGATGAAGAGCTGCAGCTGGCCTATGGCCGCACGACCGATGTGGAACACGGCCCAGCTGGCGGCCAGCAGGATCGGGGCTGCGACCAGGATGAGCCTGAGGTCCATGGCGGCGGGAAGGGCAGGATCGGATGATCTTAAGGAATGGACACCCTTCCCCACGGCTGGTGCAGCCAATCGATCGATATCGATGCATTGGCCCCTCGATGCCATGCCCAGCCAGCAGCCAGGCGCAGCGGGCGCTGCAGTCAAGAGGCCAGGGTCATGAATCCGGCGGTCCGGCGCTGGGGCTGCTGTCGGTGCCTGCTGATGCGGTGAGCCTTGATCAGGCTCCTGGGGCGCCGAAGTGCAGCCCAGCCTCGCGGGCCGCGTGGGCCATGGCCAACTGGCGGTAGCGCCGGGCATGCTGGCGCTGGCCCTCGATCGCCTCGGCCCCCAGCTCCCGTTTCACCTGGGCCGGAGCCCCCATCACCAGGGTGCCCGGCGGCACATCGCGGGTCACCACCGAACCCGCCGCGACCAGCGCCCCGGCGCCCACCGTGACGCCGTTCAACACCACCGCACCGATACCGATCAGGCAGCCATCCTCCAAGGTGGCGCCGTGGATCACGGCTCGGTGGCCAATGGTCACATCCGCTCCAATCAGCACCGGCTGGCCCGGATCCCCATGCAGCACCGCACCGTCCTGCACGTTGCTGCCCTCCCCCACGACGATCGGGCAAAGGTCGGCCCGGGCCACCGCCGTGGGCCACAAGCTGGCGCCGGCCTCCAGGCGCACATCGCCCATCACCACAGCCGAGCCGGCCACCCAGGCTTCTGGATGCACCACCGGCTCAGGCCAGGTGGCGGACGAGAGGTCTGCGGAGCTCTGGGAGTCCATACGGCCGGTCAACGGACCCCATTCTCGCCAGCACTCCCAACAACGAACCCCTCCTGCTGCTCAGCCAGCAGCTGCTATCGCAAAGGTCGTGTCCTCCGACGGGTGGTCGGCCTGTAGCGGAGGCGACCCTCCGGGTGATACCTTCCTTTCAAGCCCGCGGGCCTCCTCGATCTGGTCAAGGCTGGATTTCGATGGTTGCATCCAATGGCATTGGGTCGCTAGCTCAGCGGTAGAGCATTCGGCTTTTAACCGATTGGTCCTGAGTTCGAATCTCAGGCGACCCATTCCAGTCACAGCCTTGTTTTCTGGGTCAAATCCCAGGCCTGGCAGTCGATCCCACCAGTCCTCTCGGCTTTGCGAATAGGGACAGATGAAGACCATCTGGGCCCGACGCGGACGGTTTTTTGAAACTGTTTTGAAACTGTTTTAAGCGCCTGGCCGAGACTGGATCCAGTCGAGGCGACTTGGGCATGCGTGCCGTCCCAGGCTTCCAGAAGGCGCAGGCGCTGCTTCGGATGGAGGGCTGCTCATACCGGCTCCGTGAGGTTGCCCGCAGTCCCTTCGCCTACGTCGATGAAGTCGATCCACCCCAGCGGCAGCAGGTAGCCCGTTGCTGCCGGATCCAGGACGACGAGGCCTGTGAGCGTCTGACCGAACTCCTGCTGGAGGCAGGCAAGAACCGCGCTGCTGGTGGCAGGGGCTTGGACTGGGATTGCCTCAGCAGAGCGCTTGGCAAGCCATCGGCAGATCCAACCGCATCGACCAGCCACACCTTGACCGGGCGGGCCCAAGGCACGGGACCGCAACCCCTTCGTCTGCTTCCGGGACAGGGGGCTCTTCGGCGTGATGTTCCCCGACAGCCTGCCGGCATAGCCAGAGCACCTGGAGCAGTTCTGTCTGTACACCCCGGATTCCATTCAGGCGAATCGCGCCGAGCCTGAATGTCCGGTGATGCCTCGTGAATACAACTCCAAAGTGTTCTATCAGGTGATTTAGATGGTGAATGACCTGGCCAAGAAGGGGATCAGCATCGCCACCCCTCATTTAAAAGAGCGTCTGGCTGGGCTCAAGACCATCGCCGAACTGGTGTCGCTCGATCCGTTCCGCGGCTGGGTGATGGCGATGGTGGCCACCTATGGCCTGCGCAACCACGAGATCTGGCATGTCAATGCCTCCAACGCCGAGCCGATGAGTGGATGGGTGCGCATCAGTTCGTGCAGCGCTCCGCTCCAGGTGATGTTGTGCCTGCGGGCGAAGGCATCGACCCGCTCAAAGGTGTCGTTGTTCATGGCGGCGCGGAGGGATGCCACCCCCAACCGACTCACCGCAACGGCCTCGATGGAGCCACGGGGTGCTGTCCGAACAGTTCGCCATCACCTGTAGGCACAAGGTTCCGGCTCTCCCATGCCTGACCACTCTTGCCACCCTTTGGGACGCTGATGCGGAAGGTCGTGGCGGGAAGAAGGGGCCGGGGATGGCAGCCCCGGGGAACCCCGCAACCCCCATCAAAATTTGGTGCGTTGAGTGAGGATCCCACGGCGGTCGCAAACGATTCTGCTAAAGAGCTGTCGTTCCACCAAGGCATCACTCCACCTGCGGATAGCATGTGAAATTTGCTTCGATTGGCCGGGTTGGAGTTATAGCCTCCTGTAAATGTGGTCACATCCCAATCTTGACCACCCACATTCACCCTCACACCTAAAGCCTGAGCTTGGCCGGCAGCAAGCACTCCTGCGGCCACTGCCCCAACGGCAAGGCGGGCAAGCTGATGGCTCATGACGGGGCCGGCCACTATGGAATGTTCTCCCAATGTATCAGATAGCTACATGGCGTGTCGTGGCTCTAGCGCAACGTCACAGATGCAAAAGTCTGGATACCATTAACCATGGCCAGATTGGATCTGATGGCGCTTTGCTAAGTACTGCTCACTGAATCGCGGATACCTGGCTCACGGTTGATTTCGCATCCACTGGGTAAATGCATGCTGCATCAGCCTGATGCAAGTTCACATCATTAGCATCGATACTCCCGCAATCTCGACGGAAGCCAGCCTAAGTAACAGTTGTAATCCTAAAGGAGAAGGCCAATGATGCCCCCTGGATGCAAGCTGGAACGGAAGACGGAGCAGGAAAAGCGGTTCCCCGCCGATCAGCCCATTGAAACCTGGGAAAGAGAATGTGGCCGTATCGTCAATTGCGACGATCCAAACGACAACACGGATTGGACATGTGGTGGCTGGCGCAAAGTTAGCTGAACGGCTAATAGGCGTAGGCGTCGCGAAGGCTTCACAGCTCGGCTGGGATGCTCGTGCCCGCGGCGGTCCTCAAGGTGGATGGCCTCCCTGGAGCGTTACGTTTTTTCGATCAATGCCTCAATTCGTCCTGCGGCGACAGCGGCCTTGAGGCTGGCGTGGTCGCGCTCCATCTGGTCGGCATAGGCCATGGCAAAGGCTTCGATCGCCCGATCCGCCTCATCCCCCCGACCCAGGTAGCCGCTGATCGTTGCAGCGTCTCCGCCGCGGGCGTGGGCGCGAGCCAGCGACCAGCCGCAATAGTCGGCGTAATGCTGGAGCCGCAGGGGGGAGATGTCCTCGATTGGATACGACATTTTCATGTCCCGCAGCTGGCGCACAAAATAGTCGTCACCCATCCGGCTGCGGAACCAGCCGAGAAACAAATCGCTGCCCGATTGCATCAGCCGCTGGCCCATCACCACGCGCTGGCCGTGATTGGGCAAAGCGCTGGGCTGGGTATAGGGCTCCAGCACGGAAGGGCAAACCTGCTTGATCTGCAGAATCAAGGGATGCCCATCATCGGACAAGTACAGGGCAACGAGACAGCGGGTGCCGACGCTGCCGATTCCCACCACCTTCAGAGCCACATCCTCCAGGGTGTACCGACCAAATAACACACGCCGCTCATCGGAGAGGGACTCTCGATAATCCTCCAGGTCTTCGCGGATCCGCTGCTCCAGCTCGCCATGACAGACATGCGTGAGCACTGGAGGTTGGTCGGTGAGCCTGTAATGGCCATCCGACAGTTTGGTGATTTTCGGAAACATGTAAGCCGCAATCCGACGGCGCGCCTTCGCGGCGATCGTCTGGCGTGCCTTGCGGATGGCGCTGTTCGGTGCGGCTTCAATCAGATCGTCGGCATCAAAACGGGCGTACCAGACCTCTAGGGGACTGGCATTGACGTACTCCCGCAGATGCTTCCGGTAGGAACGGACACTGCGTCGGGCGGCCTTGCGGCAATCGGCCTTGGAATGGTTGTTGTCACGGCCCGCCAGCACGAAGCTCGTGGCCAGACGCTTCACATCCCACTCCCATGGGGCAGGGTGCGCCTCATCAAAATCATTGAGATCAAAGATCAGATTGCGTTCCGCGGTGGCAAAGAGCCCGAAGTTCAGCAGATGGCAATCGCCGCAGGCCCACACCTGAATGCCGGAATGCGGCAGCAAGCTGAGGTCATGGGCCATCAGGCCTGAGGATCCCCTCATGAAGGCAAAGGGCGACTGGAGCATCCGGCCGATGCGGATCGGAATCAGTTCCGGCAACCGCCCCGCATTGGATGCTTCCAACAGGGCAATTGGATCACGACTCCCCAACAGCGGGGACCACTCCGCTTGGGCAGACCGGAGAAGCCGCGTGCGCAAGGCCTTCCCCGCAGCCAGGCGATGACTGGCCGTGTTGGATCCAGCCCAGGATTGGCTCAAAACGGATTCAGGTTTCCGCAATCGTCTCATGGGTGCGTTCTCTCCGCATGAAACCAAACGTCGCTGCGCGCTGCATGTTTGGCGCAAGTTTCTGCGCTTCCGATTCCGCTCGTTGCGGGGAGAAGGGTGATGGAGGCTGAGCGTGCTGGCCATGGCGCAGAAACACTGCGGGCAGATGCCATCGAGGCTCCACTCCTGCGGATCGAGGTGGTGGCCCAGTCGCTCGGTGTTGCCGACGTGATCGAGGATTGACGTGGACCCTAAAAACTGAACCAGTCCTTACGAGAGCTTCCCTATCGGCCAGACTTAGCCAGGAGAAGCCCCATGTAACGCAAACGCCACAGCCCCGAGCAGATCATCCGCAAGCTGAGAACTGCTGATCAACGTCTTAACCAGGGTCAGAGCGTTGCCGATGTCTGCCGAGCCCTGGAGGTTTCTGCTGCCACCGCACCCTGTTCCTCCCCCCCGGGGTTAACGATATCAGGGACCAGAACTGTCCAGTAAAAGGCACCCACCTCAGTTGGCGCGGTCGCAGGGGGACGCCCGCCAGCCCACCGTTCTGAACAGGCAGGCGATCAGCGGGGGGCAAACAACCCGGGGGAGTTCGCGGCCAGAGGCAGAGTCACCGTGAAACGGCTGCCGGAGTGCCCATCCGAGCGCACCGTGATCGCCCCCTGGTGGCGGCGCACGATCGCCGCCACGATCGACAGACCCAGGCCGGTGCCGCCCTGCTGGCGGGAACGCCCCGGATCACTGCGGAAGAAGCGATCAAAGATGCGTTGCTGATCGGATGGAGCGATGCCGATGCCGCTGTCCTGCACCTCCAGCAGTCCATCACTTCCCTCGCGCCTCAGGCTCAGCACCACCTCTCCACCTGGGGGCGTGTAGTGAATCGCGTTCAAGAGCAGGTTGGACACGAGCCGATAGAGCTCCGATTCCACTCCCAGCACGTCGAGACCTTGATCACCACCCACCAGACGCAGCTGCAGTCCTGCCGCCGCAGCCGCCTCGCTGGCCTCCTCCAGCAGGTCGCGCGCGATCTGCGGCAAGGAGCATGGCTGCCGTGCCGCTGCTGCCTCGGGACCCTCAAGCCGGGCGAGAAGCAGAAGGTCGGTGATCAAGCGGCTCAGCCGTTGCCCCTGCTTGTAGACCACCGCCAGCGTCTGCTCCCCAGTTATGGGGTCAGCTGACAGCTGGCTCTTGTGGGCCTCCACCACGGCCAGCAGGTTGGCCAGAGGTGCGCGCAGCTCATGGGCTGCATCGGCGGTGAACTGCTCCTGTTGCCGGTACGCCGCCAGCAGGGGCCTCATCGCCAGGCCGGACAACCACCAGCTGGCCAGGCCTGCCACCAGCAGGGCGAGCAAAACAATCGTCTGGGTTGTCCACCAGAGTCGTTCCCGCTCGGCGTCGAGCCCGCGCAAGCTGCGCCCGATCTGCAGATAGCCCCAATCCCGCTCCTTCGGATCCGCCCCTGCACGGGCTGGCGTGTGGGCACGGTGCAGGTGGATCGAATACTGCAGGAAGCGCTCACCCCCCGGCCCCGCCACCATCGACCATGCAGGGCCCAGGCGTTCCGCCTTGGTCGTTGGGGATCCAGGTGAGTGAGCGATCAGAATGCCACGGGGATCCAGCAGGCGCAGGTAAAACCGCTCCGGGTCGGTGATGCTCACCGCATGGCGCGGCACCAGTGAGGGGGACAGCGGACAGGGATCGCCCACCAGGCACAACCCCGGCAGCACTGCGGCGAGCTGGGCGGAGGGCCTGGCCTCTGGTGGCAGCAACGGCTTGAGGCTGTCATGCAAGGTGCCGGCCAGGGTTTCCACCTCGCGCTCAAGGGCCGACCAGTTGGAGCGCATCAACAGGCCAAACATCCCAAGGCCAGCGCCATAGAGGATCACCCCGATCACCAGCAGGTAGACCGCCGCCAGCCGCAGGCGGCTACGGGAGATGGGTCCAGGCCTGGCCATGGCGAGTGTTCTAAGGCCCTGGATCGAACCGATACCCCTTCGAGGGGACGGTATCGATCGGACAGGGCAGCCCGTGACTGGCGATCTTGCGGCGCAGCAGACGCACCTGGGCGGCGACCACATTGCTGATCGGATCCTCATCGAGCGACCAGAGCTGTGCACGCAGGCGCGATCCCGGGATGATCTCCCGGGAATGCTCCATGAAGTAAGCCATCAGCTGGAGTTCCTTGGCAGAGAGCGCGATCCTGGTTGTTCCCTCTGCCTTCTCGACGGTGAGGCAGCCCTGGGCCGGATCCAGCACATAGGGCCCGGAACTGAGCAGTGGCTCGCGGTAATTGGGCTGGCGGCGTTGCAGCGCGCGGATCCTCGCCAGCAGTTCCTCCATCGCGAAGGGCTTGCTCAGGTAGTCGTCTGCGCCGGCATCAAGGCCCTGCACCCGGTGGCGGGTATCGGCCAGGGCCGTGAGCAGCAGCACCGGCAGGGTGAGGCCAGCCCCGCGCAGCCGCCGGCAGAGGTCCACCCCGGAAAGGCCCGGCAGCATCCAATCGACGATCAGCAGGTTGTAGCTGGCTAGGTCGCTGCGGAGCAGGCTCCAGGCCCCCAGGCCCTCCGCCGCGTGATCGACCACATGCTGCTCGGCCCTGAGCACCGTCTGGATCGCCCCGGCCAGCTCCTGCTCGTCTTCCACCAGCAGGATCCGCAGCGGCATCAGGTGGAAGCTGAGAACGTCGGATGCTAGTGGGCGCAGGCGATTTCACCTGTTTTTCATCGCGACTCCGGCATCCTTCGCAGGTTCTTGTCCTGCCCCTGCGGCAGCAGCAGCATGCGCACTCTTCTTCTGGCCGGCGGCCTCAGCCTCGGAACCCTGGCCCTCGGTGGGTTCAGCCCGGCCATGGCTCACGTGGGCCATGGCGATGAGTTTCAGCAGCAGGGGAACGTGCGCCAGGTGAAGGCCAGCACCGAGATCGATTCCATGCTGGGGATCACCACCGCTCCTGCCACGGAAGCCGGCGGCGTGGTCTCCATTCCGGTCGCTGCGGTGGTGGATGCGGAAGGCAAGCCCCTGGCCTTCGTGAAAAGCGGCACCACCTACGACCCGGTGTTCCTCCAGACCGGCGCCAGCCAAGGCGATCAGATCGCCATCACCGATGGCAGCATCGCGCCTGGAGACAACGTGGTGACCCAGGGGGCCCTCTCGCTCTACGCCGAATCGAAGAAGAGCCAGAGCGCCGTTGCAGCCAGTGCGGCTGCCCCCGCCGCTGCCGCCCCCCCCGCTGCCGCTGACGCCGCTGCGTCTCAAGCCACACCAACGGCCGCCGCAGGCCTCAACCCCCTGGTGATCGGGGCCGGTGCTGCGGTGCTCGTGGTTGGCGCTGGGGTCGTGGTCTCCCGGCTGGGCAAGAAAAACTGACCTCCGAACCTTTCGCGCTCTCCCGCCTCCCAACCCATTCCCATGCTGGAACGCCTGCTCAACCAGACGCTGCGCACGTCCATCGCCAGGCGCTGGCTGGTGGTTGTCGCCGCCGTGCTGATCACCCTCTGGGGCCTGTCGATCCTCAGCCGGATGCCCCTGGATGTGTTCCCCCAGTTCGCCCCTCCCCAGGTGGATGTGCAGACCACCGCCGATGGTCTGGCACCGGAAGAGGTGGAACAGCGCATCACCGTGCCGATCGAGTCAGCCGTCCATGGCCTGCCGGGAGTGGAAACGGTGCGCTCCTCCTCCAAGGTGGGGCTCTCGATGGTGCAGGTGGTGTTCGATCAGAACGCCGACATCAACCGGGCGCGGCAATCGGTGGCGGAACGCCTGCAGCAGATCGAGGCGGAGCTGCCCGCCAATGCCAGTGCCCCGGCCATCTCACCCCTGGTGTCTCCCCTGGGCACGATCCTGCAGTACGCCTTCACCTTGAAGGGCGGTGGACCAACCACGCCGATGCAGTTGCGGCGGATCGTCGCCACCACGTTCAACAACCAGATCCTGGAAGTTCCTGGTGTCTCCCAGGTGATCCTCTACGGCGGTGAGGAGGCCCAGCAGCAGATCCTGATCGATCCCCAGCAACTTCAGGCCCGCCAGGTGTCGTTGCAGGCCGTGGCCGAGGCGGCAGCGGCCGCCAGTGCCCATGCCCCAGGCGGCTTTCTGATCGCCGGCGGGCAGGAGAAGCTGATCCGCGCCAGCGGCCAGGCGCTCAGCAGTGAGGATCTTGCCGATTCCGTGGTGACCAACAGCCAAGGCCAGGCGCTGCGCCTCGGTGATGTCGCCGAGGTGCGTCTGGCCAGCGCCCTGAAGCGCGGCGATGGCAGCTTCAACGGCAAGCCGGCGGTGGTGCTGATGATCAACAAACAGCCCGACATCGACACGCCACGGGTGACCCGTGAGGTGGAGGCAAGGATCGCCGCCCTCAGCAAGACCCTGCCGGGTGACATTGAGATAACGCGCACCTTCCGCCAGGCCAATTTCATTGACACGGCGATCAAGAACGTCAGCACTTCCTTGATCGAAGGCATCGTGATCGTGTCCGTGGTGATGGTGCTGTTTCTGATGAACTGGCGCACCGCCGTGATCACCCTCAGCGCCATCCCTCTGTCGCTGGTGATCGGCCTGATGCTGATGCGCGCCTTTGGGCTGGAGATCAACACCATGACCCTCGGTGGTCTGGTGGTGGCGATCGGCTCGGTGGTCGACGACGCCATCGTCGACATGGAGAACTGCTATTCCGGCCTGCGCCGCAACCAGGTGGCAGCCCAGCCCAGGAATCCCCTGCAGGTGGTGTTCGAGACCTCCGTGGAGGTGCGCCAGCCGGTGATCCTTTCCTCCGTGATCATCGTGGTGGTGTTCGCCCCGATCTTCAGCCTCTCGGGGGTGGAAGGGCGGATCTTTGCGCCCATGGGCCTGGCCTACCTGTTCTCGATCGCGGCGTCCAGCCTGGTGGCACTGACGCTCACGCCAGCGCTCTGCGCGATCCTGCTGGCCAACACGCGTCTCCCCGCCGAGAACACCTGGATCGCCACCTGGGCGGAGCGGAGCTACCGGCCCCTGCTGGAGATGGCGCTGATCTCCCCCAAACGGGTGCTGGCCGCAGCGTTGGCGCTCGTGGTGGTGGCCTGCGCCATCCTGCCGAGCCTCGGGCGGGTGTTCCTGCCGGAGTTCCGCGAGAAATCCCTGGTGAACGCGATGGTGCTCTATCCCGGCGTGTCATTGGAGATGACCAACCGCGCCGGCCTGGCCCTCTCCAAGACCCTCAAGGCCAGCCCTCTGTTCGAGTGGGTGCAGGTGCGAACTGGCCGGGCCCCTGGTGATGCCGATGGGGCAGGCGTCAACCTGGCCCATGTGGATGTGGAGTTGAGTGATCAGGCGATGAATGATCGCCCTGCTGCCATCGCCCAGCTACGAGAGGCCTTCCTGAAGCTGCCCGGGGTGGCCCCGAACATTGGCGGATTCATCTCCCACCGCATGGATGAGGTGCTCTCGGGGGTTCGCAGCGCCATCGCGATCAAGATCTACGGGCCCGATCTGGCTGAACTGCGCAGGATCGGTGAGCAGGTGCGTGATGCGATCGAGCCGATCCCGGGGGTGGTCGATCTGCAGCTCGAACCCCAATTGCCGATCCAGCAGGTGCAGATTGTGTTCGATCGCGAGGCCGCCACCGCCAACGGGCTGACGATGCAGCAGCTCGCCGATGCGGTGGAGATCGCCCTCAACGGCAAGACGCTGGGCCAGGTGGTAAGCGACGGCACCGATCGCACCGATGTGGTGGTGATGCTCCCCGAGGACTCCCGTAACAACCTCGATGCGCTGCGTGCCATACCGATCGCCACCCCCGCCGGCACCATGCTGCCGCTGGGAAGCCTGGCCCGCATCGACTACGGCCTGGGCGCCAACGTGGTCAACCGAGAAGACGTGTCGCGATTGATCGTGGTGTCCACCAACGTCAGCGGCCAGCCGCTGGGCACGGTTGTCGCCGACATTCAGAACAGCATCGACAGCAAGATCAAACTGCCGAGCGGCTATCTGATTCGCTATGGCGGCCAGTTTGAATCGGAGGAGCGGGCCACCGCCAACCTGCTCCTCTACAGCCTGTTGGCCATGGTGGTGATCGCTCTGTTGATGTTCGTGGCTGTGAAATCGCTGCCGGCCACGATCGCGATCCTGATCAACCTGCCGCTGGCCCTGGTCGGGGGTTTGGTGGCCATCCTGCTCACCGGCGGCGTTCTTTCGGTGGCCTCCTTGATCGGCTTCATCACCCTGTTCGGGGTGGCGGTCCGCAATGGCCTGCTGCTGGTGGACAACTACAACCGCCGCCATGCGGAAGGCATGGAGCTCAAGGAAGTGATCCGCGCCGGCAGTCTGCAGCGCCTCAATGCGATCTTGATGACGGCTCTCACCTCGGCCCTGGGCACATTGCCGCTGGCCTTGGCCTTCGGGGCAGGCAACGAGATCCTGCAACCCCTGGCGATTGTGGTGTTGGGCGGTTTGATCACCTCCACCATCCTCACCTTGCTAGTGCTGCCGGCCCTTTACGCGCGTTTCGGCGCCTGGTTGCTGCCTCTGCTCAAGCCAGTCCTGAGCGAGACTTGAGGCCATGGGCCGTGATTCTGCTGCGAAGACCAGTGCAAACCCACAGCGGCAGGGGCTGATCGCGGGCCTGCTGGCCGCGTTGTTCTTCGGGCTCAGCGCTCCTTTGATCAGCGTGATCAGCGGCGAAGCCTCGCCATTGATGATCGCGGCCCTGCTGTACACCGGAGCCGCCCTGGCGCTGCTGGTGGTGCGGGCCGCCGTGGGACGCCAGCAGGCGGAGTCGCCGGTGCAGCGGCGCGATCTTGCCCCCCTGGTGGGGCTCACGGTGCTGGGGGGCATCGTCGGGCCCCTTTGCCTGGTGCAGGGGCTCACCTTGCTGTCCGCCGGGTCGGCTTCGTTGCTGCTGAATCTGGAGGCGGTGTTCACCATGCTGATCGCGGTGCTGATCGGCCGGGAGCACCTCAGCCGCAACGGGTTGATCGCTGCGGCCCTGATCGTGGCGGGGGCCGTGTTTCTCTCCGAGGGATCGCTGAGCGGGACGACGGTCCAGGGGGGATTGCTGATCGGGGCGGCCTGCCTGGCCTGGGGCATCGACAACAACCTCAGCCAACGACTGAGCCTGCGCAATCCACTCCAGATCTCCCTGCTCAAGGCGCTCGGAGCCTCGGTGCCGATGCTGCTGCTGGCCATGGGTCTCGGCCAGCGGTTCCCCGCCGGGCCCACGCTGTGGGCCGCCCTGGCGATCGGGGCCGTGGGTTATGGACTCTCGATCTGGCTCGATCTGCTGGCCCTCCGCGAGCTGGGTGCCGCGCGCGAGGCGGTGGTGTTCGCCACCGCGCCGTTCGTGGGGGTGGTGTTCGCGGTGCTGGTCTTGCGTGAAGCCTTCACCATCCCCCAGGCGCTCGCGTCGCTGTTGATGGTGGTTGGGGTGGGCGTGCTGCTTCGTGACGATCACACCCACCGGCACCACCACGCAGCCCTGCGGCATGCGCACCGGCATCACCACAGCTCGGCCGGCGGCGATCCCCATCACAGCCACGACCACCGGGAGGACGAGCTTCCAACGCAGGGGGCCCGGTGGGGCTTCTGGCATGCCCATGAGCATCTGCATGAGCCGATCGATCATGAGCATCCCCATGTGAGCGATGCCCATCACCGCCATCGCCATCGCCATGGGTAGGTAAGGGCGGAGACAGGCGCTACGGCCTAATCAAGCCACTCGGTACCGACGCAACCGCGACGACTGAGCAGCTGCAGCGGCAGGATCGCCATCAGTGACCAGATGCCGAACAGGGCCAGCTGCAGGAAGCCGGTCCAGTCCAGAGGTCGCGTGTCGGCGAGAGAGCTGCCGGATTCAATCAGAAGCGATCGAGTGCGATGGGAGCGGGGATGGAGCGGCTGCGGATCCAAAGGAGAACCTCCGGCAGCAAACGCTCCTGCGACCTGGCGGTATCCCGATCCACTGCGAGCAGGCCGTCCAGTTGCTCACGGCTGAGGCGGTCGACGTCTGCATCACCCCGCAGGCCGGCCAGGCCGGCCTGCAGGAGCAGCGCCGGGCGGCTATGGGGTTGCAGGGCCAAGGCATGTCCGCAGCTCAGCGCGGCCTCCTGGGGCATGTCCAGCCAGGCGAGGCAGAGGGCCAGTAGGTTCCCGCAGCCATGCTCAAGCGCGCCCCGAACCCGCGCAAGCACAGCGGTGCGGTTTGTGATGGGACGTTCATCGGCTGCGGTGATCACCCCAACCACTGCCCTCACCGATCTCCACATCGGGGTTGGGGCGGGGCGAGCGCGGGGTGATGGTGGTGCGGCCAGGGGCTGGGCCGTTTTGCTTAAGATCTGGAAGTTCGTCCGATGGGCAAGGTTCTCCGATCGGCATGTTCTCCCGATCGGCATGTTCTCCCGATCGGCAAGGTCAACCTCCTGGGGGCATCGGAGCCTGCCTATCCATGGGAACGGCAAGACTTCGTCGAGATCATCAGATCCATCCCAACCCCGCAGATTCCATGACCGCCCCGATCCAGGCCCTCGCCGCCCACGGCGCCGGACAACCACTCCAACCCTTTACCTACACCCCCGGCCCGCTCGGTAGCGAAGAGGTCGAGATCGCCGTTGAGAGCTGCGGCATCTGCCATAGCGATCTCTCCATGCTCGACAACGCGTGGGGCAGGACCACCTATCCGTTTGTTCCAGGTCACGAAGTGATCGGGCGGGTGGTCGCCCTCGGGGAGCACACAAAGCGACTGAACATCGGCGACCGCGTGGGGCTGGGCTGGTTTTCAAGCAGTTGCGGTGCCTGCGATCAATGCCTCTCCGGCAACCAGAACCTCTGCCTCGAGGCCCAAGCCACCATTGTTGGTCGACACGGTGGCTTTGCCACGCGGGTTCGGGCCGACTGGACCTGGGTGGCCCCCCTGCCGGAAGGCCTCGACGACAAGAAAGCCGGCCCGCTGCTCTGCGGCGGCATCACCGTGTTTAACCCCATCGTGGAATTGGGCATCCAACCCACCGACAGCGTGGCGGTGATCGGGATCGGTGGGCTGGGTCACATGGCCCTGAAGTTTCTGCGGGCCTGGGGATGCGATGTCACGGCCTTCACCACCAGCGACTCGAAACGGGAGGAAGCGCTCCAACTCGGCGCCCATCGCACCTTGAACTCCCGCAATGCCGAAGAACTGGCCCAAGCGGCGAGCAGTTTCGACTTCATCCTCAATACCACCAACGCCAACCTCGACTGGAACAGCTACATCGCTGCCCTCAAACCCAACGGTCGGCTGCACACGGTGGGGGCCGTTCCCGAGCCGATTGCCTTGGCCTCTTCCCCGCTGATTCTCGGGCAGAAAAGCCTCTCTGGCTCGCCCCTCGGCAGCCCGTCCACCACCGACAAAATGCTGCACTTCAGCTGCCGCCATGGCATCGCGCCCACCACGGAGTTCTTCCCCCTTTCGAAGGTGAATGAAGCCCTGGATCACCTCCGCTCCGGTAAAGCGCGCTACCGCATCGTGCTGATCAACGACCTGGAGTCGACTCCCGGGTGGTGAGAGCCTCGAAAACCTGCTGGATGCATGAGCACTCTGTTGCTCCCCGTGGCACCCGCAATTGGCTCTCGCCTCACGCCCCCCCAACAGCCAAGGTCATGCCAACACCTCCAGCATCAATAACTGGGCCGCTTGATTGAGGCGACGATCGAAGCAGGCGAAGCTGAGCGGCTGGGCCGCGGTTCCTTGCAATGTGTAGGCGGCAGCCAGTTGCACGCTGTCGTAACCCCGTAGGGCAAAACCGTCGGCAAAGCGACCAGCCGTTTCCACCAGGTCCTGGCTGACTTCGACGATCGCGAAGAACGTCCAGAGCTGATTCAGCCGCTGACGGGCCTGCTCAATGGCATCGGCACTGACCGGGTCTTCCCTCTGGCGGCGGGCCATCGCGGCCATCGCTTCCGCCCAGGTGATCCTGCAGGCTGCGATTGCATCGGCATCCTGGCTGGCCTGGTGGATCAGATCCGAGCCCGGTTCATCGATCAACAGCTTGATCAGGGCACTGGTGTCACAGAACAGAATCACCCGTTTAGCCCCGGTCCTCGATCACGATGTCGCTGATGAGTTTTCCCTGGCCTTTCAACTTGATCGGCGGAGGAAAGACGGGCTTTTGGCCGTTCCAGCTCACCACCCCAGCCTCGATAGCTGCCTGCAGGGGATCGGCTGAACCCTGCTCCGGAGACTTGACCGCCGTGATGCGGGCGATCGGCTTTCGATGGGAGGTCACCTCCACCACCTCGCCGGCCTGGGCGCGGGCGAGCCAGCTGGAGAGGTGGGTCTTGAGATCCCGCACCGAAACCTGATTTGCGACCACATCAGCCACGCTTTTCTCCCCCGATGCGACCACTTTATCCTTTAAGCACGGAGAGACGCTCGGTGCGACTCCCGTTGGCGCACCGAGAGGTGCGACGCAGTCCTTGCAGCCGCCGTGGAGCCGGGCGACCTGGTGGCGTCCCACGCCCCTTCCTTCATGGCGATCAGCAAAGCTCCCCGCTGCAACATCCGCTAGTGGCTGCATGTTGTCAGCCGTGAACGCAGGGAGCTTGCGCATGGAAAGAGAGACAAGCGAGCGGAGGGCCAGCCGGCTCTTTCGCTGTCCTGCGAGGAGCCCGCAGAAGTCAAAGATGCGGCATAGATGATGCTGTCTAATGGGGGTTTTGCATGAATAGATTGGCTCTGGCAGACTATTCATTCAATGCCCGGGTCACATTGTTCCCAATGGCCAAGGTCCGATAGACAAGGACGGAATGAAGCTTCGCCTCCGCTGGCCCTTGCCAGCGCAAAAGGTCGATAAGAACCTTCCCCCTCTGGCTGCGACGGCGTCTCCACCCCCCCTGCCAGCGGAGAACCTGCTGCAGTCAGCAAGGGAAGAGAACGATGCACTGTTGCAACGTCTCAACACAACTCCAGAGGGGCTCAGTGAATTGCAGTCAGACCTGCGGCTGAAACGGGTGGGGCCCAATCAGATCGCCCATGAACAACCCGTTTCCTGGATTGCTCAGCTGCTAAAAACGTTCAAGAATCCGTTGGTGATTCTGCTCGCCTCACTGGCGGCACTGTCGCTGCTGAGCGGTGACAGCTTGGCAGCACTGATCATCGTCAGCATGATCAGCTTCAGTGTCATTCTGCGCTTTTCCCAAGAATACAAATCCATGCGTGCAGCCGAGGCGCTGCGTCAGCTCGTGCATACAACAGCCACTGTCAAGCGGCGTGATCTCCACAAGGACATCTCCGCTGGCCTGGCAGCCGACCTTGGCCTGTATCTGGACCAGGGTTCGCCGCGGGAGCAGGAAGTGCCCATCGATCGCCTTGTACCAGGTGACATCGTTGTCCTGGCGGCGGGAGACATGATTCCAGGCGATGTGCGGATTCTCGCTTCGAAGGATCTGTTTGTCAGCCAGGGTGCCCTTACAGGCGAATCCATGCCGATGGAGAAACATCCCCAATTGCCAACCCGCCAACTCAGCTGTCGTCAGCCCCTGGAACTCGATAATCTCTGCTTCATGGGTACCAGTGTGGTCAGCGGAACGGCCAGTGCTGTGGTGATTGAAACTGGTGCCCAGACCTATCTGGGTTCGCTGGCCAAGGAAGTGACGGGACAACGGAGTCGCACGAGTTTCGATCGCGGTATCAACGATGTGAGCCTGCTGCTGCTGCGCTTCATGGTGGTGATGGCGCCAGCGGTGTTTCTGATCAACGGGCTCAGCAAGGGAAACTGGGGAGAGGCCTTCTTCTTCGCCCTTTCGGTTGCTGTTGGCCTCACACCGGAGATGTTGCCGATGATTGTGACCGCAAATCTCTCTCGAGGTGCCATCTCGATGGCCACAAAGAAGGTGATCGTAAAAAATATTGACTCCATCCAGAACCTGGGAGCAATGGACATCCTCTGCACTGACAAGACGGGTACCCTCACCCAGGATCGCATCATTCTTGAGATGCATCTCGACTACCTCGGCAGGGACAGCGCAGAGGTGCTGCAGCTGGCATTCCTGAACAGCTTTTACCAAACGGGTCTCAAAAGCCTGCTGGATGTCGCCGTGCTCAATCACCTCGAGATCCCAGCAGCCCTAGAGATCGAGCATCGCTTCATCAAGATTGATGAAATCCCGTTTGACTTTCAGCGTCGCTTGATGTCCGTGGTTGTGGAGGAAGAGAATCATCACCACGAATTAATTTGCAAAGGCGCCGTGGAGGAAATGCTGGCGGTATGCATTCAGGTCAAGGATGGGGATGTGATCAAGCCGCTGGATGGAGCCACCCGTGAGGGCGTGGTTCAGTTGACGTCCAAACTCAACAATGACGGGCTTCGCGTCATCGCCGTGGCCTACAAGGAGGTTCCTCGCCAACACGAACCTTATTCCCTTTCAGATGAATCATCTCTGACCCTGGTGGGGCTGATCGCGTTTCTCGACCCCCCGAAAGAATCCGCGGCCCAGGCCATCAAGGAACTCCACCGAGGCGGTGTGGCCGTCAAGGTGCTCACCGGTGACAATCACGTCATCGCCCGCAAGACCTGCAAGGACGTGGGCCTGCATGTGGAGGGGATCCTGCTGGGCTCGGAGATCGAGGCCATGACGGAGCAGGACCTTGGCGCCAGGGTGGAGGGCACCACCATCTTCGCCAAGCTCTCGCCGCTGCAGAAGTCACGCATCATCAAGGTGTTGCGGGGCCGGGGCCATGTGGTGGGCTTCATGGGCGATGGCATCAATGACGCAGCGGCGCTGCGAGAAGCCGACATCGGCATTTCCGTTGATACCGCTGTGGACATTGCCAAGGAGTCGGCCGACATCGTTCTGCTCGAGAAAAGCCTGTTGGTGTTGAACGATGGCGTGGCGGAAGGAAGGCGCACCTTCGGAAACATCGTGAAATACATCAAGATGGGAACAAGTTCGGCATTTGGCAATATGTTCAGCATGCTCGGCGCCAGCATTGCATTACCTTTCCTACCGATGTTGCCGGTTCAGATTCTTCTGAATAATCTTCTCTACGACTTTTCGCAGACCGGCATTCCATTTGATCATGTTGATCCCGGCTATCTGGAGCAGCCCAGAACGTGGAAGGTGAGCGAAATCCGGAGGTTTATGGTGTGTATCGGGCCGATCAGCTCCCTATTCGACTACGCAACGTTTGCCCTAATGTGGTTTATTTTTAAGGCCAACAGTGTCGAGAGTCAGAGCCTCTTTCAAACGGGCTGGTTTGTGGAGAGCCTGATGACCCAGACCCTGATTGTTCACATCATCCGAACGGCGAAGATCCCCTTCCTCCAGAGCCGGCCATCGCTGGTCATGGCCCTGGTCACCCTTGGCGTGATGGCCATCGGCATCATGATTCCCTTCACCCCAATTGGTTCGGCACTGGGCATGGTTCCCCTGCCGGGCCTGTACTTCACCTGGTTGGCCGTTATTCTTGTCGGATACTGCACCTTCACCCAGGTGATCAAGAGTTGGTTCGTAGGGCGCTACGGATATAACTAAATTCTACATACCCTTTCCTGGCTAGACAGGATGAGTTAGCCGGCAGCGTTGCCACAGTTAACGCCGCCTAGCCACTCATGCAGAGATCCGGCCTTTGATCTAGTGGAGTTTCGGTCTTGCCAATCATCGCCCCAACCATGAACCCCGCATCGCGCGAACAACGGCTATTGGACAAGCTCAAAGGGCTGCGCGATGCCATGGATCGCATTGAGATCGAGGAGCAGGCCACGCTCGCGGCCATCGCTCCGCGCTTCCAGGCCAGTGCCATCAATCTGCTGCATTTCATCGCCTTCCATCGCAACAACCATCCCGGGCTGCAGATGGCGATGCGAGAAGCCGGCCTGTGTTCCCTGGGGGGCTGTGATGGCCATCTGCATGCGAGCCTCTCCACCGTGATCGGGGTGCTCCAGAAGCTCGAAGGCCTGCCAGCGGAACCGCCGAGACCTTCGGCGGCACCCTCCAGCCTTGGAGGCCAGGCCCTCATGCAGGCCCATGGCGAGCGACTTCTCGGTGGGCAGCTTGGAGAGGAATTCGGAACTAGGACAGCGGCGATCATGGTCACTCTGCCGGCCCTCGCCACCGAGCAGGCGGGTCTGATCACCGAACTGGTCGAGGCAGGCATGGACATCGCCCGCATCAACTGCGGCCACGACGGACCCGATGTGTGGAATGACCTCGTGGCCCTCGTGCGTTCCGCCGCAGCCGCAGCCGGAAGGGACGTGCGCATCGCGATGGATCTGGCTGGACCCAAGATCCGCATCGGCGCGCTTCCTGCCCAGCCCGGGGTGGTAGACGTCAGGCCCCAACGCAACCGTTATGGAAAGTTGCTGCAGAGCGCCAGGATCTTGGCTGTGCCAACCGAAGGGGCTGTCGTTCGCCCCGTTCACCAACCGGAAGGGGCGTTGGTGCATCGACTGCCGATCCGCAACGAGGGCTGGCAATCACTGACGATCGGGGATCGTCTGCGGGCCAGAGACTCTTCAGGCCGCTGGCGGGAACTCACCGTGATGGATCGCCTCCAGCGGGGTCTCCTGCTCAGCTGCAATCAACGCTGCCATTTCACCTCTGGACTCGAGTTCCTCCAGGAAGGAGGTCCTGGCAAGATTGTTGTTGACGATCTTCCAGTCCAGGAAGGGGACGTGCTGCTGCGGCTCGGCGACAGGCTGTGGCTGACCTCCCGTGGTCCAGGCCAAGAGGGGGAGGCGATCAGGGGGTCGATCATCTGCACCGTGCCCGAGGTGCTTGGTGATTTGCAGGTGGGAGAGCGTGTGTTGTTTGATGAGGGTCGAATCGGCGGCCTGATTCAGGAGGTCCACCCCGGGGCCGTGGAGGTTGAAATCACCCAGGCTCGGCCAAAAGGGAACCGGCTACGCGCCGAGAAGGGGATCAACTTCCCAGACAGCAGGCTGACGATCCCCGCCCTCACGACACAAGATCTGACCGATCTAACCTTCGCGGCAGCCCATGCCGACATTGTGAGCTATTCCTTTGTCTCCCAGGCGACGGATATCGAAGTCCTGCAGCAGGAACTGCATGGTCATGGACGGGAGGATCTCGCCGTTGTGCTGAAGATCGAAACACGAAGGGCGTTTCTCAACCTTCCCAGGCTGCTGCTCACGGCGATGCGCTATCCCAGGCCCCTGGGTGTGATGATTGCGCGGGGAGACCTGGCGATCGAATGCGGCTGGGAGGAACTGGCGGAGATCCAGGAGGAAATCCTCAGGATCTGCGCGGCGGCCCACATTCCCTGCATCTGGGCCACCCAGGTGCTCGATGAAATGGCGAGGCACGGTATGCCGACTCGAGCGGAAATCACCGATGCCGCCATGGGGGCAAGGGCTGAAGCCGTGATGCTCAACAAGGGACCCAACATCACGGCAACAGTTCGCACCCTAGCTGCCATCGTGGCAAGGTTCCGTCCCCGCCAACCGGAGAGCCCGCGTCATCGGGAAGAACTCCTCTCCTGTCTAGCCTTCCGCCTCAGCGATCATTCGTGTCCTCTTTGAGACGCTGCAGTCGCTGCTCAAGGTCATGCATCATCTCCAGGCTAAAGATGGGCAATTCTTGCATGGCAAACAAGAATTCCTCGCGATTCATCTCCAGTAACTCACTGTCGCAAATGGCTACGGCAGTGCCGAAGCGGCGATGCTCTGAGTCCACCAAGGCTCCGACACCAAAAGAGCTCCCTGGTCCGATCATCTCAACGCCATGATCACCCCAATTGAGCTGAACCTCTCCTGATACAACACCGTAGAGCTTGTCTCCAAGTTCCCCATGTTTAAAAATAATGTCGCCTTGTTTCACGAAAATGAGAGCGCGTTTGCCGGCCAATGCCGCCATGGTATTCAGCTCAAGATTTTCGTTGATGTTCATAACGAAATGGGAGTGGGTCTGAAGTGAAGGGGCAGCAAATGCTGGGCGGTGCCGAGCACACGTTCTAGCTTGAACCGCATTGTTGCGGACAACCTGACTATTAGAGGATAAACCCTTTGGGATCTTATGCGAACAGCCCTGCGATGCCAGCCGCTTATCTCACTCCTGTCATCGTCACGCAACTTCAGGCTCCCTGCCCCGCTGGCGGCGCAGGTTCTCCATCCAACTGCTGCAGCGGCGGGTGAGATGCTCCCCATGGGCGATCAGCCCCTGGTGAAGGTGGCAGGTGAGCAGGGGGATGGAGTCGGGGCCTGGGTGATGGCGGAAGAAATGGCAGGTCATGCAAACCTGATGGCTGCGGCTCGTGCGGAGCACCTCTTGATCCAGCCAGGGCCAGTCCTCGATCGCATCCATGCGGGAGGGCTCTAGCCGGGAGAAGTTGACCGGCACCACGGCGAATTCGCGGGCTCCCAGCCTTAGCAGGGGCATGTCGGTTCTGTCGCCTACAACCGATGCTCGATTGGGTTCCGTCAGGGAAGGGAGGCGGATCTGGAACAGCGGCCTCGTGCCGATCATTCGCCTGTCGTTGCTGCGCTGGCTGCTTTTCCGGTGATGGTTCCGGGGATCAACACGTCCTCGTAGCCGCCGGTTTCGATCAAGGCCATCGTGGCCTAGATGGTATCCGTGGCCTAGCGAATCCCGGGCCAGTTGGTGGTGATCAACACAATGGGGAGAAGGTGGGCTTTCCTTAACCCAGGCACATCAGACTGGCCCCAGCCTCCGCATCTAGGCCATGAGCAGCACCTTCACTGAAGCTCCTGACCTGCCCCACCCCTCCAGCTACGAGGATCCCGAGCGGACCGGCCTCGGTGCGAACGATCTCTTCGAGGGCATCAGCGAGCACCTGTTCTTCACCCTCGGCCGCCGGGTGGACAACGCGAGCCCCCACGATTTCTACCTAGCGCTCAGTTACGCCGTGAGGGATCGGCTGACCAGCCGCCAGTTGGCCTCCCAGGATGCGCTCCGGTCGCACGAGAAGCCCCGGGCGGTGGCCTACCTCTCGGCAGAGTTCCTCATCGGCCCCCAGCTTGGCAACAACCTGCTGATGCTCGGCATCCAGGCGGAGGCCGCCACAGCCCTGCAGCGCTTCGGGATCCAGGACATCGAGCAGATCCTCGCCCTTGAGGAGGAGCCGGGTCTTGGCAATGGCGGGCTCGGCCGTCTGGCCGCCTGCTTCCTCGAATCCCTTGCCACCCTTGAGATCCCTGCAACGGGCTACGGCATCCGCTACGAATTCGGCATCTTCGACCAGGCGATCCGGGACGGCTGGCAGGTGGAGATCACTGACAAGTGGCTCCGGGGCGGCTGGCCTTGGGAGTTGGTCCAGCCGTCGATGAGCTGCCGGGTCGGCTTCGGGGGGTACACGGAGGTCTGGCACGACGACCACGGTCACTACCGGGTGCGCTGGATTCCCTCCGAACAGGCCATCGGCATCCCCCATGACGTGCCGGTGCTCGGCTATCGCGTTCATACCTGCAACCGGTTGCGTCTTTGGAAGGCGGAGGCGGCTGAGGCGTTCGATTTCCATGCCTTCAACAGCGGCGATTTCTATGGGGCCGTGGAGCAGAAAGTGAGCAGCGAAACCCTCTCCAAGGTTCTCTACCCAAACGATGGCCACGATGCCGGCCGCAGGCTGCGGCTGATGCAGCAGTTCTTCTTCGTGAGCTGCTCGCTACAAGACATGCTGCGCAACCTTCGCAATCGTGGACTCGCCGTTCAGGAGTTTGCGACCCACTGGGCGGTTCAGCTCAATGACACCCATCCGGCCATTGCCGTGGCCGAACTGATGCGTCTTCTGGTGGACGAGCATCATCTCGAATGGGATCAGGCCTGGGACATCACCTGCCACTCGATTGCCTATACCAATCACACCCTGCTCCCCGAAGCGCTCGAGACCTGGGATCTCGGCCTATTCGCCTCGCTGCTGCCACGCCATCTCGAACTGATCTATGAGATCAATGCCCGCTTCCTCCAACAGGTGCGGATGCGGTTCCCCGGCGATGGCGAACTGCTCGCCCGAGTTTCGATTATTGCCGACCAGGGAGGCAAAGCCGTCCGCATGGCCCACCTCGCCACCGTCGCCGCCCATCACGTCAACGGGGTGGCGGCCCTGCACAGCGATCTGGTTCGCACAGATCTGCTGGCCGATTTCGCCCGGCTCCAGCCGGAGCGGTTCACCAATGTCACCAACGGCGTCACGCCACGCCGCTGGGTGGCCCTGGCCAACCCTGCGCTGAACGAACTCTTGCGCGAGACACTCGGCCCGGACTGGCCAGCCCGGGAGCAGGAGTGGCCCAGACTTGAAGCCCTCCAGGCCGACTCGGCCTTCCTAGCCCGCTGGGAGGCCAGCAAACTGGAGGCCAAGCGGCGGCTGGCCGCCCTGATTGCTGAGCGCACCGATCAGTTGGTGGATCCAACCAGCCTCTTCGACGTGCAGGTGAAACGCATCCACGAGTACAAGCGTCAGCACCTCAATGCCCTGCGGCTCGTCGTCCAGTATCTGCGCATCAAGCAGGGCGACACCGCGGGAATGGTGCCCCGCACCGTTGTCTTCGGCGGGAAGGCCGCCCCCGGCTATGCCATGGCCAAGCTGATCATCCGCTTCATCAATGGGATCGCGGCGGTCATCAACAATGATCCGGATTGCAAAGGTCTGCTTAAGGTGGTCTTCTTGCCGGATTACAATGTCAAGCTTGGCGAGAAAGTGTACCCAGCCGCCGATCTCTCCGAACAGATCTCCACGGCCGGCCTGGAAGCTTCCGGCACCGGCAACATGAAGTTCACCATGAATGGGGCACTCACCATTGGCACCCTGGATGGGGCGAACGTCGAGATCCGGCAGCAGGTTGGGGCCGACAACTTCTTCCTCTTCGGCCAAACAGTCGAGGAGGTCCGCCAGCTCCGCGGCCACTATCGTCCCTCGGAGTGGCTGGAGCGCCTTCCCGCCCTGCAGGAGACCTTCGCCCTGATCGAACGAGGTCACTTCAGCGGCGGGGACCGGGAACTGTTTCGGCCGCTGCTGGACCAACTGCGAGGCCAGGATCCATTCTTTGTGCTTGCCGATTTCGATGACTACGATCAGACCCAGAGCCGGGTCGACGACGTGTGGCTCGATCGTCGGCGCTGGACGACGATGTCCCTCCTGAACACCGCGCGCAGTGGCTATTTCTCCTCCGACCGCTCCATCCGGGACTACGCCACTTCGATCTGGAAGGTTGATCCCCTGAAATTCTCGATCACCAGCGGCACCGTTTAAACGATGATCACCACCACCTCCTGAACGTGTAAGTACCATGCAGAACAGCGATGTCCCAACCGGTGAGGTCTTTCTGATTCGCCACGGCGAGACGGAATGGAGCCTCTCGGGTCAGCACACCGGCAGCACCGACATCCCCCTCACCGACCATGGCGAAGCGGTGGCCCGCCTGCTTGCCCCGGTGCTGGCGGACCGCAACTTTTCCCTGGTGTTGTGCAGCCCCCTGCAGCGGGCCCGCCGCACCTGTGAACTGGCGGGCCTGGGCGAGCAGGCCAGCATCGATCCTGATCTGGCTGAGTGGAACTACGGCCGCTACGAAGGGCTCAAGCCCGCGGCGATTCGCGAGCAGCACCCCGGTTGGTTGGTGTTTCGCGATGGTTGTCCAGAAGGGGAAAGCCCCGCCGAGGTGGGGGAACGGGTCGACCGCGTGATCCATCGGGTGCGGGAGAACGGCGGCAGGGTGGCACTCTTCGCCCATGGTCACGTGTTCCGGGTGTTCGTGGCCCGCTGGATCGAGCTGTCGCCCAGCCACGGCGCCCATTTCCTGCTCGATACCTCGACCCTCACGATCCTTTCGTATTACAGGGGCATCCCTGCTGTGAAGTGCTGGAACGCACCCCTGGCAGCGTGAGCCTGATTCCCCAGGGCCAGCCGGCTTAATGGCGGTCCCAGTCCAGATCCAGCTTCACCGAGCCGCTGCCTGGCAGCAGGAAGGTGCGACAGACCAGATTCTCGTAAACGGGCTCCTGACCAGAAGAGCGCAGCACCACAAACTTAAAACGAATCGGCCTTCCCGCCGATTCGTCAAAACCCACTTCGGCGAACCAGACGTCCCCATTGATATATTCCAGATGGGGGCACCGATCCACATCCCAGGCTCCTAGTTCAGGGGCGCTACCGCAGACGGCCATCACTTCGCCGGGACGAGTGACATAGTCATTAATTTGGAACTTAACCACCGTGGTGGCCCTTAATGGTTCTCCCTGAACCGCTAGAACAACAGCACCCTTGGCTGGAATGGAGAGTTCTTAGATCGACCCTTCAGCCACCAAGAAGCTGTTACCCGAAAGCAGGCAGGTGTGGGTCCCTTCGGGAAGTCCGGTATGGTCAATGGTGCAGGCAGCGTTATCACCTTTATTGACGGCTACGAACACCCGATTGTCGCGGTAATGGCGGGTGTAGGCATAGATCGTTTCCGAGACGTACTTCTGTCCATGCCGTCCGTAGGCAAGGGCGCGATTGGTCTTGCGCAGCCAGGCCAGTCGGCGGATGATCTCCGACAACCTTGATCCGGTCTCCCACGACTCCATCATTGGTCGATTGTAGGGATCATTGCCGCCATCGGTATCGTTAACCAGATACTGCTCTGTTCCGTAGAACAGGCAGGGAATGCCGCGCAGGGTTAGCAGCAGCACCGTGGCCAGCTCCAGGTCCCCATGGCTGGAGCAGATGGAGAGAAAGCGAGGCATGTCGTGGTTCTCGATGAAGGTCACCAGCGCGGTGGAGCGCCGATACACCGGATCCATCGCCAACACCCGCTCAATGAGGTGGAAGCCCCCTGGCTCCTGGCCGCTGAAGGCGGAGCGGATCGCCCCGGCAAGAGCGAAGTCCAGCACCGACACTCCAGTGTCATTGGCATAGTGCAGATAACGCCCATCCCAGGGCGAGCCGAAGCCATACTCGCCGAAGAGGAACGTATCGGGCTTGCTGGCCTGAATGTCCGCCACAAACTCCTGCCAGAACCACACCGGCATGTGCTTGAGGGTATCGATGCGCAAGGCATCGAAGCCAAGGTCAAGCCAGGACTTAATGGCACTTTTGATATAATTCCTGAAATCAATATTTCGCTCATTAAAGGTGGCAAGTCCGAGCATTTCATGGTGAATCAATTGAAATTCATTGTCCCAATCGATAATTTCAGGATAGTGATGATAAAAGCAATTGCTATCATCTTGAAAGTCGGCCAGTGGCTGGCCATCATCCGTTACAACTCCCTTGCGACCATGCAGCTGAGGGGAGCTATGGTTGCAGACGATGTCCAGGACGATCTTGATGTCCCGTTCATGCAGGGCCTCGATCATTCTGCGCAGGGTGACGCAGGTCTTCAGCGAGGTCGAATCACCCTCGCTGAGGAAATGGGGATTGACGCGCTTGAAGTCCTTGGTCCAGTAGCCGTGCATGGGACCATGGCCATTCTCAATGTCATCGACCTGCTCAAACAGGGGGGAGAGCCAGACGGCTGTGATGCCAAGCTGCTTGAGGTAGTCCGCCTTCTCGATGATGCCTTCTAGATCACCACCCCAATAATGTCCCCAATGGGTGAGACTCGGATCGTGGACTCCCTGCTTGCTAATCCCGTCATTGGCTCTGTTGCCATTAAAAAAGCGATCGACCACGATAAAGTAAATAGTCTCCTTCCGGAATTCCGCCTCCTTCTCGAACAACTGGTTGGCTGATGCTTGCTTGGATGCACCCGAAACAACGGTGTCCATGATTCTGATGGCCTAGTTCAACCGGCAAAGCCACCTTGCTTCACCAGGGAGAACGGGTGGTTAAGAAAGGAGATTACAGACGTGACTCATCAAATCAACATCCATCCCAGCGGTTGTCTTCAGCCATGGGTCCCACTTGCGATCGTTTCGAGAGCTCTCGGCTGAAGATCTTGGTTTCCTGACCCGCGCCTCCGCGGAGCGGTTACTTAGCGACTCCTTAACGCCCGCAGGCGAGCATTGCAGCCATCACTCGCGCCACTGAAGGCCATGATCGCTTCCTCCATGGCCGCCCACGAGGCCCAGTTCTTCAGCCCTGATCGCGAGCAGGAGTTGCAGCGGATCGATGCATGGTGGCGCGCCGCCAATTACCTGGCTGTGGGGATGATCTACCTGCGCGATAACCCGCTGCTGGCCGAACCCCTGCGCTTTGAGCACATCAAGCCGCGGCTGCTGGGCCACTGGGGCTCTTCACCGGGCCAGGCCTTCATCTGGGCCCACGCCAACCGGGTGATTCGCCGCCACGACCTGGACATGATCTACCTGTCGGGCCCCGGCCATGGCGCCCCGGGGGTGCTGGGCCCCACCTACCTCGACGGCAGCTACAGCGAGGTGTACCCCGACAAGAGCCAGGACAGCGCGGGGATGCGCCGCTTCTTCAAGCAGTTCTCCTTCCCCGGGCACATCGGCAGCCACTGCACCCCGGAAACCCCCGGCTCGATCCACGAGGGGGGCGAACTGGGTTATGTGCTCTCCCACGCCTGCGGCGCCGTCTTCGACAACCCCGACCTGATTGCCCTGGCCTGCGTGGGTGATGGGGAGGCCGAAACCGGCCCCTTGGCCACCTCGTGGCACATCAACAAGTTCCTCAACCCGATCAGCGATGGGGCGGTGTTGCCGGTGCTGCACCTCAATGGCTACAAGATCGCCAACCCCACCCTGCTGGCCCGAATCCCGCATGACGAGCTGGCCAGCCTGATGCGCGGCTATGGCTGGGAGCCGATTTTCGTGGAAGGCAGCGAACCGAAGGCGATGCACGAGGCCATGGCCGCCGCCATGGACCGGGCGATCGGGCGCATTCTTGAGATCCGCGCCGAAGGACGCACCAGCGGTGAAGCGGTACGGCCGGCCTGGCCGATGATCGTGCTGCGCTCCCCCAAGGGCTGGACCGGCCCGACTGCGTTGCATGGCAAGAAACTGGAGGGCTTCTGGAGGGCCCACCAGGTGCCCCTGGCTGCGCCGAACACCGATCCGGAGCAACTGGCTCTGCTGGAGGACTGGCTGAAGAGCTACCGCCCCTGGGAGCTCTTTGATGCCAACGGCGCCCTGATTCCCGAACTGCGGTCCCTCTCCCCCTTAGGACTGCGCCGCATGGGCTCCAACCCCCATGCCAACGGCGGCCTGCTGCGCCGCAAACTTCACTTCCCCCCGTTGGCGGACTACGCGGTAGCGGTGGATGCTCCAGGCACTACCGAGGCGGAGAACACCTACCCCCTCGGGGAGCTGCTGCGCGACATCATTCGCAGCAATCCCGATTCAATGCGGGTGTTCGGCCCCGATGAAACGGCCTCCAACCGCCTGCAGGCGATCTACGAAGTGAGCAAGAAGGTGTGGATGGAAGATTTCTTGCCGGAGGATCTCAACGGCAGTGAACTGGCCCGCAGCGGCCGGGTGGTGGAGATGCTTAGTGAACACACCCTGGTGGGGATGATGGAGGGTTATCTCCTCACCGGACGCTATGGCTTCTTCCACACCTACGAGGCCTTCGCCCATGTGATTGCCTCGATGTTCAACCAGCACGCCAAGTGGCTGGAATCCTGCATCCACCATGCGCCCTGGCGCGCGCCGATCGGTGCCTGGAACTGCCTGATCTCCTCCACAGTGTGGCGGCAGGATCACAACGGCTTCACCCACCAGGATCCGGGCTTCATCGACCTGGCCGGCAACAAGAGCGGCGATGTGGTGCGGGTGTACATGCCGGCCGACGCCAACTGCCTGCTGGCGGTGGCCGAGGAGGCCCTGCAGGAAACCAACGTCTGCAACATCATCGTTTCCGACAAGCAGAAGCACCTGCAGTACTACTCGCTGGAGCAGGCCAGGCGCCATGTGGCCAAGGGGATCAGCATCGTCCGCTGGGCCAGCAACGACGACCAAGGCATCGAACCGGATGAGCCCGAGGTGGTGATGGCCTGCGCCGGCGACATTCCCACCAAGGAGACCCTGGCGGCTGTCGAGATCCTGCACCGCGAGATTCCCACCCTGCGGATCCGGGTGATCAACGTGGTCAAGCTGTTCGCCCTCATCGAACCGAAGGAGCATCCCCATGGCCTCAGCGACAGGGATTTCGACACCCTCTTCACCACCGACCGGCCGGTGATCTTCAACTTCCACGGCTACCCCTGGCTGATCCACCGCCTCATCTACCGCCGCACCAACCACGCCAACTTCCATGTGCGCGGTTACAAGGAGAAGGGCAACATCAACACGCCGCTGGAGCTGGCGATGAACAACCAGATCGATCGCTTTAACCTGGTGATTGATGTGGTCGACCGCGTGGCGCGTCTCGGCTCCCGCGCCGCCCATGTGAAGGAGCAAATGCAGGAGGAGATCCTGTCCCACCGGGAGTACGCCCATACCCATGGCATGGACGCGCCGGAAATCACCGACTGGCGCTGGTCGCTGCCGATGGCTGATCGAGGATGACGGACTTGGCCAACACTCCAGCGCCTGGTGTTGGGCTGGTCCTGGTGCTCAATGCCGGCAGTTCCAGTCTCAAGGCCTCCCTGCTGGATGGGCGTGGCAGCCGGCTCTGGCAGGGTCAACGGGACTGCCCCATGGCCGAGGGAGCCTCCCCGGAGGCGGTGCTCGAGGAGTGGCTGCCGGCGGTTCTGGCCCCCTGGAGCGATGCCATCGTCTTGGCCGGACACCGGGTGGTCCATGGCGGCGAACGCTTCACCGCCCCGGTCCGGCTAGAGCCGCCGGTCCTGGCGGCTTTAGGGGATCTGGTGCCCCTGGCTCCCCTGCACAATGGCCCGGCCCTTCGGGTGATGCGCTGGCTGGCGGCCCATCGGCCGGAGCTGGAGCAGTGGGCCTGCTTCGATACCGCCTTCCACGCCACCCTGCCGGTCGAGGCCGCCACCTATGCCATCCCCGCCGACTGGCGTCGCCAGGGGCTGCGGCGCTTCGGGTTCCATGGCCTGAGCCACCAGCATGTCGCCGAAGTGGTGGCCGAGCGCAAGCAACCGGCCGCCACTTCGGCGCCCCCCCTAAGGCTGATCAGCTGCCACCTGGGCGCCGGCTGCTCCCTGTGCGCCATCGCGGGGGGACGAAGCATCGACACCACCATGGGTTTCACCCCGATGGAGGGGTTGGTCATGGCCACCCGCTGCGGCTCCGTCGACCCCGGACTGCTGCTGCATCAGCTGCGCCGGGGCCTTTCGGTGGAGGAGCTGGATCAGGCCCTCAATACCCGAAGCGGCTTGCTGGCGCTCTCCGAGCTCAGCGGCAGCATGCAGGAACTCAGGGCTGCTGCAACGGCTGGGCACGGGGGAGCCCAGCTGGCCATCGCCGTGTTCCGCCACCGGCTGCTGCGGGAGATTGGAGCCATGGCCGCCAGCCTTGGCGGCATCGACGTCCTCGCCTTCACCGGAGGCATCGGCGAGCACGATGAGGCTCTCAGGGATGAGCTGGTGGCCGCCCTGCGCTGGCTCTCCCCCTTCGAGGTGATGGTGATTGCGGCCGATGAGGAACAGGTGATCGCCAGGGCCTGCTGGCGGAGCGCCGCCGCCCACGCAGTTGCGCCCTGACCTGGTGTTGGCTTAGGCCTTGATGCGCTTGCGCAGCTTGCGGCTGCAGCCGAAGGCGGCACCAACCCCGAGCAGGGGGATGGGGGCGGGGGTGGGTACGGG
>Ga0310334_100029_pt1 | contig 47854 bp, 48 predicted proteins | sample LakMicMIDCLREDC7_FD_195548 | JGI IMG/M metagenome (GOLD analysis project Ga0310334, IMG submission 195548) | Enriched freshwater cyanobacterial communities from Lake Michigan, Michigan, United States - MI23.DCL.RED.C7 (v2) (version 2) | ecosystem: Environmental > Aquatic > Freshwater > Lake...
TTTCACCCCCGACCCCCGCCCCCTGGCTGCTGCGCTGGCAGGGATGGCTGGCCAACGGTCCCAGCGGTCCACTGGGCGCCCACCTGAGCACGATCTCCGGCAGCGTCGTCTGCGCGCTGATGGCGGGCCTGCCCGTGCTCAGCCGGGGCGGCGTGGGGTTGCTGATCACAGCCTGCGGGCTGTTATGGATTCTCTGGGCCCTGCGCACGCCCCCCGGCCGGCTGGGGGCGATCAACCTCTGGATCCTGGCGATTCTGGCCGTCGCGCTGTTGGCGACAGGCTTCTCGCCGGTGCCGGTGGCCGCCGCCAAGGGCCTGGCCAAGCTGGTCAGCTACCTGGGCGTCTATGCCCTGCTGCGCCAGCTGCTGGCCCACAGCCCCGTGTGGTGGGACCGCATCGTGGCGGCCCTGCTGGCCGGGGAGCTGCTGACGGGGGTGGTGGGCATCCGTCAGCTCTACGGCAACACCGAGGAGCTCGCCCGCTGGGCCGACCCCAACTCGGTCGCCGACGGCACGATCCGCCTGTATGGAACGCTCGACAACCCCAACCTGTTTGCGGGGTTTCTGCTGCCGATCCTGCCGCTGGCAGCGGTGGCCCTGCTGCGCTGGCAGTCGCCGCTGCGGCGTCTGGTTGCCGCCGCGGCCCTGGCCCTGGGTGTGGTGACCCTGGTGCTGAGCTACAGCCGCGGTGCCTGGATGGGCATGGTGGCCTCGCTCGGTGTGCTGGTGCTGCTGCTGGCGCTGCGCCAGACCCGCAACTGGCCGCCCCTGTGGCGGCGGCTGTTGCCGCTGCTGCTGCTGCTGGGCGGCAGCGTGGCGCTGGTGCTGCTGGTCAGCCAGGTGGAGCCCCTGCGGGTGCGGGTGATGAGCCTGGTGGCCGGCCGCGACGACAGCTCCAACAACTTCAGGATCAATGTGTGGATGGCGGCCCTGCGCATGATCCAGGAGCGGCCATGGCTGGGCATCGGCCCCGGTAACACCGCCTTCAACCTGATCTATCCGCTGTTCCAGCAGCCCAAGTTCAACGCCCTGAGCGCGTACTCGATCCCTCTGGAGGTGACGGTCGAAGCGGGTATCCCGGGACTGCTGGCGATGCTGGGCCTCGTGATCACGGCGCTGCGCACGGGTCTGCGGCTGGGCCGCAGCGATGGCCCCCTGGCCCTGCCGGCCCTGGCTTCGGTGGCGATCGTGGCCGGTCTTGGGGTGCAGGGGCTCACCGACACGATCTTCTTCAGGCCCGAGGTGCAGCTGATCGGCTGGTTTGCCGTGGCGGTGCTGGCGGTCGGAGACGCGCAGCGCTCCAGCCCCTGATGGGCAACACCCCCCTGATCGCCGGCTTCGACGCCGGCCAGACCCACACCCGTTGCCGCCTGGCCCGGCTCGCGGCCAACGGAGCGCTGCAGGTGTTGGCCGAAGCCGAAGGCCCCGGCGTGAGCCACCTCGATGCCGTCGATGGCGAACTGCGCTTCAGCCAGGCCCTGGTTGAGAGCCTGGCGGCTGCCCGAAACGCGCTGCAGCCGCACGCTGACGCCGGCGACGACCTGGCCCTGACCGCCGCCGCGATCGGCGCCAGCGGCATCGAGGCCGGCAGCAGCGTGCAGCCACGCGGCCAACGCCTGGCCGCTGCGGTGCTGGAGCTGGCACCCCAGCAGGTGCTGGTGACCGGTGATGAACGCACCGCCCTCGAAGGCGCCCGGGGCGGGACCGAGGCCGGAATCCTTGTGATCAGCGGCACCGGCTGCATCGCCCTGGGCCGCAACGCCAGCGGTCAGCAACACCGCTGCGGCGGCTGGGGCTGGTTGCTCGACGGGGCCGGGTCGGCCACCGACATCGGCCGTGACGGCCTGGCCCTGAGTCTGCAGATGGCCGATGGCCGCCGCCAGGCCACCCCCCTGCGCCAGACCCTCTGGCAGGCCCTGGAGCTGGCGATCGACGATCCGGCCGCTCCCCAGGCGATCAAGGCCCTGGTGGTACAACCGGGCTTTGGTGCCGCTGGCTTTGCGCGGCTGGCGCCGCTGGTGCATCAGCACGCCGTCAGCGGCGATGCCGATGCCCTGGCGATCGTGCAGGCCTCCGCCACAGCGCTGGCCTCGATGGCCGCAGCGATCGCCCGGCAGCTGCAGCTCGAGGCACCACCGGTGTGGCCCGGCGGGGGCGCCCTTGAGCACCTGCCGTTGCTGCGTGAGGGCCTGGCCACAGCCCTGGCGGCCTGCCAGCCCGGCGCCCACCTGGCCCCTGCAGCCGGCGACGGCTGCGACGGAGCCCTGCAGCTGGCTGCAGAACTGGCCGACGCGGGGCTCAGGCCGCGTTGAGCTGGGTGTCGGCGACGGCGGCGAGCGTGTGAGCCCAGTGCTCAACAGCCTCCTGGCTGGCCGCCTCGACCATGACCCGCAGCAGGGGTTCGGTGCCACTGGCCCGCACCAGCACCCGTCCCTGGCCCGCCATCGCCGCCTCGGCCTGTTCGACCGCCAGCCGCAACGGCTCGCACTGCTGCCACAGGGTGCGGCGCTGACGATCGGGCACGGTCACGTTGACCAGCAGCTGGGGGTAAGGCTCAAAACTGCTGTCGCGCCAGTCGGCCAGGCTGCCGCCGCGCCCGTGGATCAGGGTGGCCACCTGCAGGGCCGTGAGCAGACCATCGCCGCTCATGCCGTGGCGAGCCGAGAGAATGTGGCCCGACTGCTCACCACCCAGGCCGGCGCCGAGCTGCTCCATCACCTGGTGGACGTACTGATCACCGACGGCCGTGCGTTCCAGCACACCGCCCCTGGCCTGCCAGGCCCGCTCGAAGCCGAGGTTGCTCATGACCGTGGCCACCAGCCGGTTGTCGGGCAGCTCGCCGGCCTCAAGCAGGGCCGAACCCCACAGGTAGAGGATCTGGTCACCATCGAAGACGCGGCCCCTGGCGTCGACGGCCAGCATGCGATCGGCGTCGCCATCGAAGCCGAATCCCATGCAGGCGCCGCCGGCCACCACCGCCTGCCGCAGGGGCTCGAGGTGGGTGCTGCCGCAGCCCACGTTGATGCGGCTGCCGTCGGGCGTGCCGTGCAGCACCTGCACCTCGGCCCCCAGCTCGCGGAACACAGCCTCACCGCAGGCCGTGGCCGAACCCCAGCAAAGATCGAGGACCACGCGGCAGCCTTCGAGCCGCCGCCCGGCCACGCTCTGCCAGAGGTGGTTCTGGTAGTCGAGCAGCAACCCGGGCCGCTCATGCACGGTGCCGATCGCTGACAGACCCCGATCGTCGGCACCGGGCTGGCCCCGCAGGCCGGCTTCGATCGCCAGCTGCTGGTCTTTGGGCAGCTTGGCTCCAGAGGCGCCGAACACCTTGATGCCGTTGTCACCCGGTGGGTTGTGACTGGCTGAGACCATCAGGCCACCGGCCGCCGCAGTGCGACGGATCGACAGCGGCACCGCCGGGGTGGGGCACAGGCCCAGGTTCCAGACCTGACGCCCTGCAGCGGTGAGCCCTGCGGTCAGCGCGGCGGTCAGCATCGGACCGCTGCTGCGCGAATCCATGCCGATCACCACCGGGCCATCGCTGCGCAGCACCTGACCGCACCAGTACCCCAGTTGCAGGGCCAGGGCTGGGGTGACCTGCTCCCCCACCAGGCCCCTGACCCCGTCGGTGCCGAAACCAGCAAAGGCTTCGCCCAGTGGCGTTCCGATCGGATGGGGTGCCCCAACGGCCATGGGCAGTGGATGAAGGCCGCCGCAGGCTAAGCCCGGGCTCTCAGCGCCAACGCCGCGGCCACCACAGCCAGCGCAGGGTTTCCAGCAGGGCCCAGACCAGCAGCAGACCCACCACCCAGCCCGGCAGCAGCCGCAGGGGCCACAGGGAGCGCAGCAGCAGCAGCACTGCGGCCGCAGCCCAGAGGCGCAGCAGGCGCAGCCGCTGCGCGGCACCGGGCAGGGTGGTCAGGGCCGCCGGCAGCACAGGGCGGGGCAGCCGCGCAAGGATCCGGCGCAACAACGGCATCGACGCTGGCAACGGTGCGGTTCCCAGAATGCCTGCACGCTTCCGTTGTTCACGCGCCCTTGCGGTTTCCCGCCCTGCTCACGGCCTCGAGCCTCGGCGTGTTTGCCACCCTGGTGGCAGCCGGCGGGCTGTTGCGGCAGCTGCCGGGCCCCTCGCCGCGGCACAGCAGGGTGGTGCTGGCCCTGCAGCAGCACCTGGCTCCTGATCCCCGGCACCGCCGCGAAGCCGCCCTGTTGCGCGCCAGTGGCAGTGGCCATGATCCACAGCGACGCCAACGGCTGCTGCAGGGCCAGGGCTGGGGCAGCGATGCCCTGGCAGCCGTGGTCCTCAAGCAGCAGGCCCTCGATGCCGCGGCCCTGGGCAACGCCGAGGTGGCCGAGCGGCTGTGGCGGCGCCTGCTGGGGGTCACGCAGCTGGCCGGGCACGCCGCCAGCGCCGACGCGCTCTACGCCCTGGGCAGGAAAGAACCTGATCTGCGGCAACGGCTGCTGCAGCGCTGGCCCGCCCATCCGGCCGCCCTGGCCGCGGCCAGCGAACGGACCGATCGGGGAGGCGCCCTGCATCTGGCCCGCTGGGGCGCCCGCTGGCCGGGGGCCCAACGGCGCCTGCAGGCGGCCTGCCAAGGAACTGCCGCAACACCGGGCCAGCGGCAGCAGCTGGCCGAGGGCCTGGCCCAGCTGGGCGAAGGCGACGCGGCGCGGCGCTGCTTAGCGGGCACACCCCCGCTGGCATCGACCCTGCTGCGGCTGGCCGAAACCGACCTGCTGGCTGAGGGCCGTGATCACACACGGGCGGTGCAGGAGCTGCTCGGGCTGATTCAGCAGGACCCAACCGCAGCGGCAGCCGCGCAGGCCGTGCGCCTGTTGGCCGCAGACCCGGGCACAGCGGCCCATGCGGCGCTGGGGCAACTGCCAGCGGCGCTGCGCAGGTCTGCAGCGGCACAGGCCGGCCTGGCCAGCCGCGAGAGCGGCATCACGGCCAGCCTGGCGGTGGTGCAGCGCTGGCCCGACGACCCCGCCAGCTGGGAGCTGCAATGGCAACAGGCCCGGCGGGCCGCCCTCGCGGGACGCTGGCGGGACGCCCGCCGGATGCTGCAGGCCGGTGGCTCCAGGCTGGAGGCGAGCATGCCGCTGGCCCTGCAGGCGCAGCGCCGCTTCTGGCTGGGGCTGAGCCAGTGGCAGCTGGGCGACGCTGGCGCAGCCCGGAGCCAGTGGCAACGCCTGCTGGCTGAGCGGCCCGGGGGGTATTACGGCTGGCGCGCGGCGTTGCGGCTCGGCCGGGCTGCCACCAGCCCGGTGGTCAACCGGCCGCTCCAGCGCACCGGCTGGCAGCCCCTGCACAGCGGCGCAGCTGCGGTCGATGAACTGTGGCGCGTCGGCCAGACGCTCGAGGCCTGGGAAGCCTGGCGCACCCTGCGGGGCGGCCAGCCGCCCAGGGGCAGCCGGGCCCTGCTGGCCGAAGGACGCCTGCGCGAAGCCATCGGCGACGGTTGGACCGGACTGGGCCAGCAGGAGCTGGCGTCGCTGCGGCTCAAGCCGGGCGATTGCAGGCTGCAGCACCTGATCGAGCGGAGCCTGCACCAACCCCGACAACAGGCGGCTCTGGGAGCTGCAGCCCGGGCCGAAGCCGTGCCCCTGCAGCTGCTGCTGGGCGTGGCCCAGCAGGAATCGAGGTTTCAGCCTGGGGTGCGCTCGGTCGCCGGCGCCGAAGGGCTGCTGCAGCTGATGCCGGAGACCGCTGCCGAACTGGCCGGCGCGCCGCTCAGCACCGACGCGCTCCACGACCCCAGGCGCAATGCCCTGCTGGGTGCCCGTTACCTGAGGCAACTGCTGCAGCGCTGGGGAGGCGACCCACTGCGCGCAGTGGCCAGCTACAACGCCGGTCCGAACGCCGTGGCCCGCTGGACCACGCCCCAACCGCAGCGCGAGCCCGAAGTCTGGGTTGAGGCGATTCCGTATCCGGAGACCCGCCACTACGTCAAAGCGGTCCTTGGCAACAGCTGGAGCCACGGCGCACCGCGCCTGTCGCAGTGCCGCTGACGGAGTGCCGCTGACGGACTTCCACCAAACCAGCCTCGCTGGGGCCTTCAGGCGAGCGTGCCGTGGGCCAAATGGCGACCGACTGCCGACCCCAGCAACACCACGACACTGAGGACGATCGCCAGCACAAGCGGCGGCGGCATCAGTTTGAGCCGCAGCAGGTCGAGACGGGCCAACAGCACCGCCGACGCCAGGATCAGCACATTGGTGAGCACGTTGAGGTGCAGAAGATACAGACCGCCCACGGTGACGATCAGGAGCGTCACCACCAGGCTCACCACCCGCGAAGCGGCCATGAGCGAGGACACCCGTTGCAGGAAGCCCTCAGGCATGGTGCAGATGAAGACCACCAGCACCGCATGCAAACAATCGACCGTCCAGAAGAGCTCCAGCAGGGCCCCCTCGGCGACGGTGACATGGCCCTCGGTCAGCCGCCAGTGCATCCCCAGATAGATCGCGATCCCAAACAACAGCAGCAACAGGGGCGCCCTGAAGGGCAACAGCAGCAGCCCAAGGATCTGACGGGTGGCAGTGTTCAGCGAAGGCCTGCTCATGGCTGATCGGCAGCTGGGTGCGGGTCGGACCCGTCAACGGGTTGGTCCAGACCGAGGGAAATCGCCTCGAACGGACAACTGGGGATGCATTGCTCGCACACCAGACAGCGTTGCGCGTCAAAGCGCAGCTGCCAAGTGGGCGCCGCACAGCTGAGGGCACCGCTGGGGCACAGGCTGGTGCAGATGCCGCAGTCGACGCAGCGGTCTGGATCGACCCGGATCTGACCAGGGGCCCGATCCAGTCGCAGGCCCTGGCGCTCGAGCCAGGCCTCGGCGGCATCGAGCTCATCGATGTCACCCGACAGCTCCACCACCATGGTGCCGCTCTGATTGGGCGCCACCTGGGCACGCAGAATCTTGGCCGCCACATCAAAGTCGACGGCCAGGCGATAGGTGAGCGGCTGGTGCACCGCTTCCCGAGGCACATGCAGCGTGAGGCGGCGCTTCATGTCAGCAGGCTCGTCGGCAAGATGCCACCACCTGCCAGAGTGCCGCACAGCCACAGCATGCGGGCATCGCCACGATGAACGACACCCTTGGGCGACGCGAAAGAGCGCTGCTGGGAGCCATCGCCGCGGCACTGCTGGTGGCCCTGATCTGGTTGCGCGGCGGCCTGCACAGCACAGCCCCCCTGGAACAGCTGGCCCGCCAGTCTCTCGAACTGCCGGTCGCCCTGGCCGATGGTCGGCCGACCATCGTCGAGTTCTATGCCGACTGGTGCGAAGCCTGCAAGGCCATGGCCCCGGCGATGGCCGAGCTCGAACAGCAACAGAAAGGACGGCTCGACGTGGTGTTGCTGAATGTCGACAACCCCCGCTGGCAACCCGAGATCGATCGCTACGACGTCAACGGCATTCCCCAGCTCGAACTCTTCAACGGTGACGGCCAACCGGTCGGGCGCTCGATCGGAGCGCGCAGCGCCGCACAGCTGACGGCGATCGGGGCGGCCCTGGTGGCCGAGCAGCCGCTGCCCCAGCTGCCGGGGGTAGGACAGACCAGCCTGCGCAGCGGCGCCAACCCTGCCACCATGGCGACGCCACGCGCCCACGGCTGATGGATCCGCGCTTCAGGGTGGAGCTGATCGCTGCCACCCCCAATCCCCAGCAGTGCGTGTATGCGGGCATGCACCAGGACTACAGCGAAGGCTTCGTCGCCGCAGCCCGCCAGGAATGGCCCGATGAAACCCGCGCCGGCGAGATCTGTGTCAAACGGCTGCTGGCCGGCGAGCGCGGCCACTACGGACCGCTCGAGCACGCCCAGATCGTGCTCAACGTGGGCTGGTTTCCCCATTCGGTGATGCAGCAGGCCCGCACCCATCGCGTGGGTGTCAGCTTCGATGTGCAGTCGATGCGCTACACGGGCGAGCGCATCTGCCGGGCCGCCAACGGCGCGATTGACCTCGAGGAGGTCTTCTACCTGCGGCCTGTCGGCGACTACAGCGACCGCCAGGGCAAGAAGTACCACTACGACGCCACGCAACGCAGCAAGGATCTCGACCTCTGCCGCGCCGCAGCCGAGCGCTACCGGGATCTGCTGGCAATCGGCTATGCCGAGGAACATGCCCGCGGGATCCTGCCGTTCGACTACCGCCAGCATTTTGTGGTGAGCTTCTCGCTGCGGGCGTTTCTGCATTTCATGGACCTGCGCGCCAAGCTCGACGCCCAGGAAGAGATCCGCGCCCTGTGCGATCTGATGTGGCCCCACATGGTCAACTGGGCACCCGAGTTCGCCGCCTGGTACGAGAAAAGCCGGCTTCACAAAGCCAGGCTCGCCCCTTGATGTACGCCCCAGTGCGAGGCTTCTGGCCGCAACGCCGCAACGCCCTGGCCGCAACCTTGGATGCATCGCAACTCGCCTCAGATGCCGGGGCAAGCCCTGGGTGAGCCCCTCAAAAAACACGCCAGAAATCCCGCCGGTTTTTTGAAGGGTCTGCGGCATCGCCCATGGCCAGCCGCCGCAACAGCTGGTGGGATGTCGAGCACCGTGAGGCGTCGCACACCGCGTCATCAAACGCTCTCCCCCTGCTCAGTCTGCGGGCCAGGGAGCCGCTCTGGGCGGCGGTTCAGACCCTGGCCAGGGTGACCCGCTCAGGCTGGTGCTGGTACTTGCCGGCGCGGTCGCGGTAGGTGGTCTCGCAGGGATCGCCTTCGAAGAACAGCAACTGGCAGATGCCCTCATTCGCATAGATGCGGCAATCGGCACCTGAGGAGTTGCTGAACTCCAGCGTCAGGTGACCTTCCCAGCTGGCCTCGGCAGGGGTGGTGTTGACGATGATGCCGAGCCGGGCATAGGTGCTCTTGCCCAGGCAGATCACGGTGATGTTCGGGGGCACGCGCATGTGCTCCAGAGCCACGCCCAGGCCGTAGGAATGGGCCGGCAGAATGAAATAGTCGCCGTCCTCGTCGCGATGCAGCGGGGCAGGCTCCAGGTTGGCCGGATTGAACCGCTTCGGGTTCATCACCGTGCCGGGCACATGGCGAAAGATCAGGAACTCCTGCGCCGAGAGGCGCAGGTCATAGCCATAGGAGGAGCAACCGAAGCTGAGCACCGGGCTGGCCTGGTTCTCGGCATCGAGATGGCGCACCAGGGTCGGCTGGAACGGCTCGAGCATGCCGTCCCTGGCCATTGCATTGATCCACCGGTCGTTCTTGAGCATCAGAAACCTCGCCGCAGCTGCGTCACCTGATCGGCCATCGCCATCAACGGCTCGGGCATAAACGGTCCCGTGAGGATGACATCCATCTGGGCCGGGCGTTGCTCAAGGGTGGTCACAACGGCCTCGAGATCGAGGTAGCCGTGGGCCACCGCCAGGCCGAGCTCGTCGAGCACCAGCAGATCAACGGCACCCGACAGCAACTGGTCACGGCAGTGCTCCCACAGCTGAACGATGGGCGCCGGGCTGTGACCCGGCCCATCGACACACTCGGGCATGGCGGGGCGAAGCCACTGCAAGCGGCCACACAGGGTGATGGGGCGATCGAGTCCCTGATCGACACCGCCCTTGAGGAACTGGCTGATGAGCACCCGACTGCCCAGGCCGGCAGCCCGCAACGCCTGACTCAGCACCGTCGGGACGCTGCCACGGAACGGAGCCGTATGAACCTGGAGCAGGCCTTCGGGCTGGGGTACCAGGCGCAGCACCGGTGCTGCCGAGGCAGAACCCGGTGCCGGCGGGACCGCATGGAGCCCGCGCTGGGCGCCGCGCGTGTGGCTGGGGCCGGAGCTGATACTGACGGTCATGGACTTCCCCGGGTATCGGCCGCAGCGGCCCGCGAATCTGAATGTAGCGGGCCTGACGCGCTTCACAAGCGCTGCACACCACCTGTAGTGGCGTACATCTGAACCAGCGGCCGGGGCCGGGACGGCCACACTGCGGCAGGCAGAGCAGCAAACCGTGTGATTCGCTACAAGCACCTGCAGGACCGCTCCGTAGTTTCCGCTCATCCGTATCGCCCCGATGGTCGGCGCCACGCGCGGGTTCAGCCGCTACCCCAGCAACCCATCCACCGGCGCGCCGGGATCGGTGGCGGCCATTGGAGCTGCGGCCCAGGCCAACCTGACCCTGCTCGAAGTGATCCGCGGCCTCAACGGCAGCAGCGTTGAAACCATCGAGCGGGGCAAGACGATCTTCTTCCCCGGTGACCCGGCCGAACGGGTCTACCTGATCCGCCGCGGTGCGGTGCGTCTGTCCCGGGTGTACGAATCGGGCGAGGAGATCACCGTGGCCCTGCTGCGTGAGAACAGCCTGTTCGGGGTGCTGTCCCTGCTCACCGGCCAGCGATCAGATCGCTTCTACCACGCCATTGCCTTCACCCGGGTGGAGATGGTGAGCGCCCCTGCAGGCTCGGTGCGCAAGGCGATCGAAGACGACGCCAGCGTCGGACTGTTGCTGCTGCAGGGGCTTTCATCGCGGATTCTGCAGACCGAAACGATGATCGAAACCCTCACCCACCGGGACATGTCATCCCGTTTGGTGAGCTTTCTGCTGGTGCTGTGCCGCGACTTCGGCGTACCCGGCAACTCCGGGATCACCATCGACCTGCGCCTGTCGCACCAGGCGATCGCCGAAGCCATCGGCTCCACCCGGGTGACCATCACCCGGCTGCTGGGAGACCTGCGTCAGGACGGCCTGCTGCAGATCGATCGCAAGAAGATCACGGTGTTCGATCCGATCGCCCTGGCCAAGCGCTTCAGTTGACAGAGCGGCCCAGCCGGGCTGCACACCGCCGGCCGAGCCGGGATACTGAAAGCCCGCTCCCAACGGTGCTGTGTCGGGTTGGTTGCTGATCCTGGCGCTGCTGGTCCTGGGGGGAGTGCTCTCCACCCTGGGCGATCGGCTCGGCAGCCGGGTCGGCAAGGCCAGGTTGAGCCTGCTGGGCATGCGGCCCCGGCGCACGGCCGTGCTGATCACGGTGCTCACCGGCAGCCTGATCAGCGCCATCTCCCTGGGGCTGATGCTGCTGGTCAGCGAACGGCTGCGGGTGGGCCTCTTTCAGCTGGATCAACTGGAGGAGCGCCTGCAGCAGAGCCGCAGTGCCCTGCAACGCAGCACCGCTGAGCTGTCGACAGCCGAACGGGAACGCAACCAGGCCCGTCAGCGAGCCCAGCAACTGCGCCGGGAGCTGGCTCCACTGCAGGCCCAGCGCACCCAGCTCGAACGCGAACGTGAACGGCTCAGCCGTGATGTCAATCAGCGGGATGCCGAGATCCGACGCAACCAGGCCGATCTGACGCGGGTGCGTCAGCAGATCGCCAGCCGCTCCCGCGAACTCAAGGGGCTGGAGGGCCATCTGATCGCGCTGCGTCGCGGCGATGTGGTGATCAGCAGTGGCCAGGCCCTGGCCACTGCCAAGGTGAAACTGGAGCGCCCCGATCAGGCCGGCGAGGTGATCGATGCGCTGCTGCAGCAGGCCAACCGCACCGCCTTTGCCCGGGTGCTGCCGGGTGAAACCCCGAACCGCCAGATCCTGCTGGTGCCGCGCAGCGACATCACCAAACTCGAAACCATGCTGCGGCAGCCCGGCAGCTGGGTGGTGAGCATCCTCTCGGCTGCCAACGTGCTGCGCGGTGAGCGCCAGGTGCTGGGCTTTCCCGATCTGCGCCCCAATCGCCCGGTGGTCGAGCCGGGCGATGTGCTGGCCAGCACCACCCTCGAGGGGGATCTGCGCGATTCCAGCCAGATCGCCCGACGGCTGAACCTGTTGCTGGCCGCCGCCTATGCCCGGGCCCAGCGGCAGGGCACCCTGGCTGACGGCCTGCAATTCGATATCTCCCGCTTCAACGTTCTGGTCCAGGAGCTGGGTGATCGCCCCGGCGGCCAGGTGGTGCAGCTGGAGGCGGTGGTCCTCAACAAGGCCGAAACGCCCGATCCGATCGCGGTCGAGCTGCGCTGGGTCAGTGCCAACGTCACCCCGCCCCTGCCGGCACGGCGCCCCTGATCCCCCGTGAACCAGTCAGGCCCGCTCGCCGCCCTCGACCCCGGCCGCAGCAAGTGCGGACTGGTGCGCACCGACGGCCGGCGCCTGCAGGTGGAAGAAGCCCTGATCCTGCCGCCTGAGCAGTGCCGGGACACTCTGGCCGCATGGCATGGCCAGGGGCTGCTGGTGGCCGTGGTGCTCGGGGACGGCACCACGAGCCGCAGCTGGTGCAGGACCCTGGCGGGGTTGCAGATTCCGACCCAGCTGGTCGATGAATGGGGCACCACCCTGGCCGCGCGGGAGCGCTACTGGCAGCTCTGGCCCGCCCGCGGCTGGCGCCGACTGCTGCCCCGTGGGCTGCGGGTGCCGCCGCGTCAGCTCGATGACCTGGCCGCCCAGGTTGTGCTGGAGCGCTGGCTGCAGCGTCCGCTGACACGGTCTGACGCGCCTAGAAGCGAGCCCGCACCGTGAAGACGTAGTCGCCACCGGCTTCGAGTTGGTAATCGGCCTTGATCAGGAAGCGCAGCAGGGCGTCCTGAATCAGGGCCCGTCCCAGCGAGGGTTCCACCTCGAGGGTGCCCCGATCAAAGGCCCAGCGAAAGGTCCACTCGAAGCCACCGGCGCTGACCTCACCCTCCATGCGCCGCTGGCTGAAGCTCTGGTGCAGCACCCGCAGCTGCGCCGTGGTGGTCGGCAGGCGACTCATGCCGGCACAAATCCGTTGAGGCGGTTGGCGGCCCGCTCGATTCCCTGGCGCTGAATCAGGCCGATGCCGGCCTGCACCTCGCTGAGCACGGCCTGCAGCAGGGGCTGCTCGCCCGCACTGAAACGACCGAGCACATGGCCGATCGTGCGCGCCCTGCGCTCGGCGGGGTTGTCGGCGGGCGCGCCGATGCCGATGCGCAACCGGGCAAAGTCCTGGGTGCCCAGATGGCTGATGGTCGAGCGCAGACCGTTGTGACCACCGGCGCTGCCCGAGGCCCGCAGGCGCAGGCGGCCCAGTGGCAGGTCCATGTCGTCGACCACGACCAGCAGCTCAGCCGGATCAAACCCGAACCAGTCGAGGGCGGCGCGGATCGAGCGGCCGCTCTCATTCATGAAGGTCTGGGGCAACAACAGGCGCAGGCGCTCCTCGCCATTGCCCACGTCAGCCAACAGACCCTGGAGCCTGGGCTGAGCGCGAAAGGCGGAGCCCGCTGCCGCTGCCACGGCTTCAAGCGCCATGAAGCCAACGTTGTGGCGGGTGCCTTCGTAGCGGCTGCCCGGATTGCCCAATCCGACCACCAACCGCAGCGCTGAATCAGGCACAGGCTGCTGGGGCGCCGGGGTCAGGCGGCCGTCGATTCGCCCTCGGCGGGGGCGTCGACGCTGGGTTCAGCCGCCTGCTCGAGCACGGGAACGGGCCGTGCTGCCGCTTCGCCAGCGGGAGCTTCGTCGGTGGTAATGGCCGAGCGGAACTCCTTTTCGAAATCCTGTGACGCGGTCTGAAAACCCTTGAGGGTGCGGCCCAGGGTCTTGCCCAGCTCGGGAAGACGCTTGGGCCCGAAGACCAACAGGCCGATGGCGGCGATCACCGCCATCTCAGGCAACCCGATCCCGAACACGTTCATGGTTCTGACCCCAGGGCGCAGCGCGATGGATCAGCCGATGCCGTTCCAGTTGACGTTGATGCCCTCGAGCAGCAGCGACTTGTTGTAGAGCTGCAGGATCACCAGCAGAAAGACCAGAAACAGGGCCATGAAGATGCCCATGACAGGGGTCGTTCCCCAGCCGGGCACCACCTTGCCGTACTCGGAATTGAGGGGACGCAGCAGGTCTCCAAGACGGGTGCGCTGGGCCATGGCGACAGGTGCCTCTCGGGCAATGGAGCGGTCTGGTTACTGTAAGGGCCTTGCCTGCCCAGGCGTGCCGGGCTGTCGAGAGTTGTGACGGAACGCTTCGCACCCATGGATCCCAGCACCACCGGTTCACCCGCCATGTCGGTCGCGATCGCGGTGCTGGTGGCGCTGCTGGGGCTCACCGGTTTCGGCATCTACACCGCTTTTGGCCCCCCCTCCAGGCAGCTCAGCGACCCCTTTGACGATCACGACGACTGAGCTGGCGCGCGCTGAACTGGCGCGGTTTGAGCTGGCGCGCTCTGAGCTGGCCTGACGCGCCAGAAGCCGCAGGCCCAGGGGTCCAGCCGGGTCAGCACGTCAAGGCCAGAGGTCTGTCCGTCAAGCGGCTGACCCAGGCCGTCGACCCGCTCGAGCACGGTCCAGCACGGCCCGAGCTGCAGCCAGCGCCGCTGCGGGGACAGGTTCTGCACGCTGATCACCGCTGAGCCCTGAGCCACCGCGGTGGTCTCGGCGCGCAGGGCCAGCAACTGCAGATCAGGACCCAGCGACGGCAGCGCCTCGATGGGGGCGGGGGCAACAGCAACCGGGCGGCACCACAGCGGCTCGCGAAAGCGCACGGCCTGGGCCGGCACCTGCGCCCCGCGCCAGCCGGCCGGGCAGGGCATGAGGCCCAGGCGAAGCCGCTGCCAGCCGTTGTCGGCCCCGGGATCCGGCCAGGTGGGCCCACGCAGCAGCGACACCCCCAGCCCGGCGGGGGTGGCCGAAACCCCCTGGGGACCATCGAGCAACACCCCCAGCCCGCCACCGGGCGGGGCGGCTTCGGCGGCGAGCCAGCTGATCGCCGGCACCTCCCAGCGGGCCTGCTCGCGCGGGGTGCGGGGGGCAGCGGGACGCTCCAGCACCCCACCACTGGTGTCGGCCGCCCATCGCACCGCCGGCTGGGCCAGGGGCAGCTCCAGGCGCAGCAGCTCGTGGCGCTGACGCCAGTCGATGGCCAGCACCAGCTCAAACCAGGGGCTCCCGGCCAGCAGCCGGCCCTCGAGCCGCAGCGCACTGGTGCCGCAGCGGCCGCGCCAGCTCACATGGGCACAGAGGGGGCCGCGCTCGATCCAGCGCAAGCCGGGCTCCCACGCGATCGGCAGCGGCTGCTGGGGGTAATCGGCAGCCAGATCCCAGGCATCCCAGAACTCGCCGGCATCGCGATAGCGCCGCAACTGCACGGGCGACGCCAGGTACGGGCGGCCGCCGCCATCGCTGAGCTGCTCCAGGCCAGCAGGGCCCAGCTCAAGCGTGATGAGGCCGTTGTTGAGCCGCCAGCGCCCCTGGGCCAGCGGTTCGGCGTGCACCGCCGCTTCCGGCGTGGGCCCTGCAGAACGCGGCTGGGGGCCTTGGCGCTGCAACGCCATCGCGCTCACTCCCGCCAGCGGTGGCAGCTGGACCCAGTTGCCACCGCTGGCACTGGCCTGCCGGGGCAGGGGCGTTCCGGCGGCCGTGTGCCAGGCACCGGCCGGCAGCCGCACACAGCGGCGCTCCGCCGCCAGCGGCTGAAGCTGGACCGCCGCCCAGGCCTGGCTGCCGGCGCCGACCGGTGGGATGTCGGAAGCTGGGCAGCCGCGCAACCAGCGCTGCAAGGCCTGGTCCCGCTGGGCAGCGGCCCGGCGGCGGGCCGCACGCCACTGGGGCTCGGCCTGCTCAAACACCTCCGGCACCGACGTGCCGGGAAGAATGTCGTGAAACTGCTGAAACAGCAGCGGGCGCCAGTCGGCGGTGGCCGCGTCAGGGGCCGCAGCAGGGGCTAGCAGCTGGGCCACTTCGGCCTCCCGCAGCAGGCGTTCGAGGCTGCGGTTGTGCCGTTTCTGATCGGGCCGGGTGGTGGCACAGCCGCTGTGCAGCTCCTGGTAGAGCTCATCGCGCCAGACCGGCAGCTGCCGTGCCGAAGGCTCAAGGCCCTCCAGGTACTGGCGCAGGCTGCCGTTCTGCTTGGGTGCCAGGGGCGCACCCGCCCGGGCCTGGTGCTGCCACAGCGCCAGCTGCTCGAGCATCTCGGCGGTGGGACCGCCGCCGTGATCGCCCACCCCCGGCAGCCACAGGGCCTGGCCCAGGCCGGTGGCCTGCTGCCACTGCAGGCGGTAGCGCTCCATGGCCAGCGGATCGGCATCGGTGCCGATCGGCGCGGTCATCAGCGCCAGCACCTCACTGCCGCAGCGGCTGCGCCAGCGGAACAACCGATGCGGAAAGGCATTGGTGGCGTTCCAGGCGAGCTTGTGGGTGCAGAACCAGCGCACCCCCGTGGCCCGGGCGATGGCCGGCAGACCGGCGCCAAACCCGAAGCTGTCGGGCAACCAGGCCAGGGCGTGCTGCAGCTGCGGGAAGGCCCGGCGACTCCACTGCTGACCCAGCTGAAACTGACGCAGCAGCGAAGCGCTGCTGATCAGCACGCAGTCGGTCTCCACCCACGGACCGTTGATGGGTTCGAAGCGACCCGCCGCCACAGCCGCCACGATCCGCGCATAAAGCGCCGGGCGGTGCTGCTCGAGCCAGGCGTAGAGCGCTGGGGTCGAATGGCCGAAATGCAGCTCCGGGTAGCGCTCCATCAGCGCCAGGGCCGAGCCGAAGGTGCGTTCGGCCGCCTCCCAGGTGTCGGCTACGGGCCAGAGCCAGGCCAGATCGAGATGGGCGTGGCCCAGCACATGCAGACCGGGCTCGCCCCCAACCTGGGGAGCCGGCAGGGCCGCCCGCAGGGCCACCAGCTCCTGGCGGATGGGCTGCAACAGCCCATCCGGATCGGCAGGATCGTGCGGCTCGAGCTCGATGCGGCTGTGCACCAGCGCCCCGTCGTCGTGGCGCGGGCTGCGCAACCGCAGCTCGAGCTGCAGGGCTTCGCCCTGCCACCAGCGGGCCGGCAGGCTCCAGCGGCAGGCCGAATCAAACAGGTCTCCGCGGTGCACTGCCACCCCGTCGACCAGCAGCTCCACCGCTTCGGCCCACCAGCGCAGCACCAGCCGTGCCTCGACCCGCGGCGCGAGCTCGCGCCAGTGCTCCGGGCAGCTGAGGGCCAGCTGCAGTGCGCCAACGCCACCACCACGGGGCCAGATGATCAGCCGGCGCCGGGCCCAGTCGGGCCGGTGCTGCGCGCCCCAGGGGTCGGTGAGGGCCGACTCGCCTGCGCCAGCAGGGCCCTGCCGCCGCCAGAGGGGCTGCAGATCGAGCCAGAAAGATGACTGAAACGTTTCAATCCGCTCAGACAAGGGCACCTCTGGGGGCTCGGGCATCCTTTGATGGCCTGCCAGGACCCATAGGATGGGCCATCTGGCCCTCTGATCCAAGGCTCAGACTCCAGCCCGATTCGCAAGCTCGACCATGCTCGCCCTCAAGATCTCGGTTTACTCGGTCGTCTTCTTCTTCATCGGGATCTTCGTGTTCGGCTTTCTGGCCAGCGATCCCAGCCGCACCCCGAGCCGCAAGGATCTCGAAGAGTGATCCGCTGGACAGTTGGCGGACCGCGGCGCTGCCGCTGATCTGACCCGGGGTGCATGGCAGGATCGCTGCCAATTGCCGCCCGTTCACGCCCTGTGCATCACAACCGATCCTTTCGATCGGCATGCGTTGCCGCAGGCGTGAGCTCGATGCTGGCGGCACTGCCAGCGGCTGTCGTCGGGGTGGAGTTGCCGCTGAGCGCGGCCAAACAATCCCAGGCTTCGTCACCCCAGGCTGAAGACCCGGCGGCACCGGCGCCCGAGCAACAACGACCTGTCAGCACGGTCGCCGGCAGCCTGCCCGAGGGAACCGACGTTCCACTGGAGCTCGAACTGAGCGCCAACAAGCTCCACTACGACGACGCCACCGGCCGGGTGATCGCCGAAGGCAACGTGCAGGCCATGCTGGCCGGCGGCCGCCTGCTGGCCGATCGACTCGAATACGAAACCCGCAGCCGCACGGTGTTCGTCACAGGCGGCGTACGGCTGCAACGGGGCCTGCAGTACATGCAGGCCAGCCAGCTGCGCTACAGCCTGCTCGAAGGCAGCGGTGAGGCCGACGATGTCTACGGCATCCTCGACCTCGATGGCAGCGAGACCGACTTTGACCTTGAAAAGGCACCGATGGTGCCGCTGACGCCGGCACGACCGCTGACCTGCACGCCGATCCTGCCGCCGATCCCCAACTGGCATCCGTACGACTGGGCGATGACCGCCTGGGGCGGTCAGATGATCGACGCCAACTTCGGTGACAGCTTCTTCTTCAATGGCCGGTGGCGTCCTGAGTACCTCGCCGGGGTCGGCCTCAACAAGCGCCTGGTCGACGGTGGTCCGTTTGCGCTTGAACTCGACTTCAACCTGCTGGGCCATACAGCGGCCACACAACAGGGCGGCCCTTACAACCAGAGCGTTCCCAATGCCGACGTCCCCAGCCAGAGCTTCGGCGAAGGCACCCTCGGCGTCGGTCTGCGCATCTGGATGCAGCCCTGGCTGAGTTTGTTTCTGGTGGAAGGGGTCAGCTTCAACACCGATGTGAGCAACTACGAGCGCACCTTCCGCGAGCGCTTCAGCCAGTTTCTCAATTACCTGGCGTTTGAGGTGGAAGCCCTGGTCACCCCCCGCTGGTCGGTGGTGGGCCGCCTGCACCACCGCTCAGGCGCCTATGGCGTCTACAGCGGCGTGCGCGAAGGCAGCAACGGTTACCTGGTCGGCGTGCGCTACCGCTTCGGCGACAGCCGCAACGCCGGCAGGCCGCGCCCCACGATGCCACCGGCCCAGGGCTGCCCCGAGGCCCCACCGCTCGAACCCGGCACGGCCAACAGCCTCACGACGGCCCTCGACCGGGCAGCCGGCGGCCAGGTGACGCCGACGCCCAGGCCCGCGACCGATGGCGCCGCGCAGATCGATGGCGCCGCACAACCGGCGGCCAAGCCAACCGGTGGGGTCTGGCAGGTGGCACGGTCCGAGGAGCGTGCCCGCAGCGAAGCGATCAGCCGGATCCAGCAGCGGGTCAGCGGCGTGCAGCTGCAGCAGCGGCTACGGCTCGAACGGCGGGCGGGCTTCAACGACCGCGAAACCATTCCCGACACCGCCAACACCTACGGCGGCATCCGACCCGAGCAGCTGCGCGATCTCAACACCACGTCCAACATGAAGCTCGTCGACGGCGGCATCAGCCGCTGGCGCTTCCAGGCGCGGCACATCAAGCTCAGCGCCACGGGCTGGACGGCCTCGCGCATGGGCATGACCAATGACCCCTACACCCCGGCTCAGTCGTGGCTGGAGGCGGTCGGCGTTCAGGTCACGGTCGTCGGCAAAGACGAGACGTTGCTCACGGCCCGCTCCACCCGCATCCTGCTGGAGGACCGGTTGCCGATTCCCGGACGTCAGCGGCAGCGCCTGCGCAAGAACAACGTCGACTCACCGCTGGTGCTCGGCTTCGACGAACGCGATCGCAACGGCGTCTTCGTTGGCTACAACGTCAAGCCCATCACCGTTGCCAAAACGGGAACGTTGCTGCTGCAGCCCCAGGTCATGCTGCAGCGCACGATCGACGGCAGCACCAACAGCTACCCGTTGCCGGGATCGCCACCGGGCAGCGGCGGCGTGCCCCAACCCGTGCAGAGCGGTGACCAGTTCGGCCTGCTGGCCCGCTGGATCGACAACCGCTGGGGCTTCTCCAGCACGGCCAACCTCGATCTTTCGACGTTGAGCAGCCAGAACCTGACCAATGGCACCCGCAGCTGGGGTGAGATCGGCCGGGCAGTGAACCTTCCCCTGCTTGGCGAGAGCACAGCCCGGTTGTTCGGGGCCTATCGCTATCGCCTCTGGAACGGCTCGCTCGGCGAGCAGGACGTCTACGCGGCCTATGGCTTCTCGCTTGAAGATCAGGGCCAGCTGCCCCGGTGGGGCGGCAGCAGTCACAACTTCTACTGGCGGCTTGGCTTCGGCAACTACAAGGCCTGCACGGCCAACTGCCCCAGCAACAATTCCTCGGGCACCGAGGTGATCCCCAACCTGGGTGAGTTCTGGCGCGGCGGCGGCATCGCCGCACTGTCGAGCTCGTTCCCGCTGTGGCGAGGGCAGGCGGCACCGCTGACCGCCAGTCAGGCCCTGCTCAATTCACCGGTGCCGATCGTGCCGGGACTGCGCCTCGACACCAATCTGACCGGCACGCTTGCCTACTACAACGACGGGCAATACCAGAACACCCTGTCTTTTTCGGCGGGTCCGATTCTCACCCTGGGCCAGTTCACCAAGCCGTTTCTCGACTACACCCAGTTCGCGGTCACCGGAGGCGTCACCCTGCGGCAGGGCCTGAGTCCGCTCAGCTTTGACCGCGCGGTCGACCTGGGCACGCTCAATTTCGGCCTGACCCAGCAGATCGCCGGCCCGATGCTGGTCAGCCTCGGTTACGGCTTTAACGTCGATCCGGCATCGGGGTTCTACGGCGCCACGACGGGGTCATACGTGGAGCTGCGCTGGCAGCGGCGCTCCTATGACATCGGCGTGTACTACAGCCCCTACGAGCAGCTGGGCGGGATCCGGATCCGTCTCAACGACTTCAACTTCAAGGGCACCGGGGTGCCCTTCGTGCCTTATCACCCGTCACAGGCGGGATTGAGAAAACCCTTCTGAGCCGCTTCAGACCGCAGCGCTGAACGCCTGCAGGTAAGGGAGCCGGGCCACCGTCGCTGCGAGCGCGGGCCCATTGGCAAGCAGCTGGCCGGTGGCATCCCACTGGCCGCTGCGCAGCATCTGCAGCGGCCCGGCAGCCAGGGTGAGCGGCCAGACCTGCCCCTGCGCCCCCCGCAGTTCAAGCGTTTCAAGGTCGGCGTGCAGCGTCAGGGCTGGATCGGCTTCGATCGCCGCCTGCACCGCCAGGGCCACGTCGTGGACAACGCTGAGGCAGGGGATCCCAAGAGCCAGGCAGTTGCCGAAGAAGATCTCGGCAAAGCTCTCGCCGATCACCGCGCGAATGCCCCAGCGCATCAACGCCTGGGGAGCGTGCTCACGGCTGGAGCCGCAACCGAAGTTGCGGTTCACCACCAACAGGCTGGCCCCCTGATGGGCACCCTGATCAAACGGATGCTGGCCACCCAGCTCGGCGCGGTCATCGGCAAAGGCGGCCGGCCCCAGCTCGCTGAAGGTGACGCATTTGAGAAACCGCGCCGGAATGATGCGGTCGGTGTCGATGTCATCGCCCCGCACGGCCACGGCGGTGCCGCCGACGGCGTTGATCGGTCCTGTGGGAAAGGGTGCGCTGGTCATGGCAGCAGGGTACGCACATCGGTGACCTGACCCGCAATCGCCGCAGCGGCCACCATCGCCGGGCTCATCAGCAGGGTGCGGCCCGTGGCCGAACCCTGGCGGCCCTTGAAGTTGCGGTTGCTCGAGCTGGCGCTGATCTGGCGGCCCTCGAGCCGGTCGGGATTCATGGCCAGACACATCGAGCAGCCCGGTTCGCGCCACTCGAACCCGGCTTCACGGAAGATCTGATCAAGCCCCTCGGCCTCGGCCGCCGCGGCCACCTGTTCACTGCCCGGCACCACAAACGCCTTGATGCCCGGCGCCACCTGACGGCCGCGGGCCACCGCCGCCGCCGCCTGCAGGTCAGACAGACGCCCGTTGGTGCAGCTGCCGATGAAACACACATCGACCGGGGTGCCGGCGATGGGCGCACCGGGCTGCAGGTCCATGTAGCGGTAAGCCTCCTGGGCCAGGGGGCGCTCGTCGGGTTCGGTTTGATCCAGGGTGGGCACGGTCTCATCGACGCCAATGCCCTGTCCGGGGGTGATGCCCCAGGTCACGGTGGGGGCGATGGCGGCGGCGTCAAAGCGCACCTCATCGTCAAAAACAGCTTCGGGCCCGCTGGCCAGCGACGCCCACCAGGCCACGGCCCGCTCCCAGGCCTCGCCGGCGGGGGCACAGGGGCGACCCTGCAGGTAGTCAAAGGTGGTCTGGTCGGGGTTGACGTAACCGCAGCGGGCGCCGCCCTCGATCGCCATGTTGCAGAGGGTCATGCGCTCCTCCATCGAGAGGGCGTCGATCGCCGGCCCGGCGAACTCGTAGGCGTAGCCCACACCACCCTTGACCCCCAGAGTGCGGATCACGTGCAGCACCAGGTCCTTGGCGTAGACCCCTGGGCCCAGCCGACCCTCGACCCAGAGGCGCCGCACCTTGAGCTTGCCCATGGCCAGGCTCTGACTGGCCAGCACGTCGCGCACCTGGCTGGTGCCGATGCCAAACGCGATCGCCCCAAAGGCGCCATGGGTGGAGGTGTGCGAGTCGCCGCAGGCCACGGTCATGCCCGGCTGGGTGAGGCCGAGCTCAGGGGCGATCACATGCACGATGCCCTGACGGCCGCTGCCGAGGCCGTGCAGGGTGATGCCGTGCTCGGCGCAGTTGGCCTCCAGGGTGGCCAGCATCTGCTCGGCCAGCGGGTCGGCAAACGGCCGCACCTGGCTGGTGGTGGGCACGATGTGATCGACCGTGGCCACGGTGCGCTCCGGGTGCGCCACCGGCAGGCCCAGGTCGTTCAGCGCCGCAAACGCCTGGGGGCTGGTGACTTCATGAATGAGGTGCAGGCCGATGAACAGCTGCGTGCTGCCACCGGGCAGCTCGGCCACCCGGTGGAGATCCCAGACCTTGTCGTAGAGGGTGGCGCTGCTCAAGGAGCCAAGACAAAAAACCGATCAATCAGCCTAGGCACTGGCCTACCGAGGCCCCCTTGCAAAACACGCCAGAAGTCACGCCAGTTTTTGCAGGGCTTGATTGCAGGGCCTGACTTGCAGAGAGTTGCTTGCAAGGCGTTGCACAGCAGTCCGGTGCTGGCGACCCTCAACCCAGCTGCAGGCGCAGCCTGTTCAAGGCCTCGCCGCAGGTCAGGGTCTGGATCCAGGTTCGCCCCCGCGTTGATCCAAAGCGCACCGCTTCACTGCTGCTGACGCCGGGTCCGGCAATGGCGATGTGCACCAGACCAACGGGTTTGGCGTCGCTGCCGCCGCCAGGCCCGGCAATGCCGGTGACGGCGATGCCCCAGGTGGCTCCGGTGGTACGGCGGGCGCCCTCGGCCATGGCCACTGCCACCGGATCGCTCACGGCACCATGCTGCTCAAGCTGTGCGGCCGGCACCCCCAGCAAGGCCTGCTTGACGCTGTTGGCGTAGGCGATCACCCCGCCCACAAACACATCGGAGGCGCCGGGCACCGCCGCCAGCGCCGCTCCGAGGCCGCCGCCGGTGCAGCTCTCGGCCACGGCCACGCTCTCGCCGCGCCGGCGCAGCGCCGCCAGCACCACCGAGGCCAGGCTGTCGTCATCAACCCCGTAACACAGGGTGCCGGTGCGGCGGCGGATCTCGGCCTCGAGCGGCGCCAGCAGGGCGTCGGCAGCGGTGGGGCTGTCGGCGCGGGCCGTGAGCCGCAGCTTGACCTCGCCGGCCCCGGCATAGGGCGCCACGGTGGGGTTGGTGCCGTCGAGCAGATCGGCCATCTGCTCAGCCAGGTTGGACTCACCCACCCCCCAGAAGCGCAGCAACCGGCTGGCAAAGACGCCCTGCGCCAGGCCCGCCTGGGCCAACCAGGGTACGGCGGTGGCCCGCCACATGGCCTGCAGCTCGCTGGGCACCCCCGGGAAGGTGAGCACCGTGAAGCCCGGCACAGGGCTCCAGATCATGCCGGGGGCGCTGCCGGTGGCATTGGGCAGCACCTGGGCCCCCTCGGGCAGCAGGGCCTGCTTGCGGTTGCTGGCCACGATCGGGCGGCCGCGGGCGCTGAGCTTGGCCTGGATATCGGCCCAGACCGCAGGGTGCTCGACCAACGGGGTCTCAAAAGCGGCGGCAATCGCTTCAGTGGTCAGGTCATCGGGGGTTGGGCCCAGGCCGCCGGTGGTGATCAGCACCCGGCAGCGGCCGGCGGCGGCGCGCACCGCGGCGATCACCCGCTCGCGGTTGTCGCCCACCACTTCCTGGCGCAGGTGGGTGATGCCCTGGGCCGCCAGCTGCTCGGCCAGCCAGCGGGCGTTGCCGTTGGTGATGTTGCCCAACAGCAGCTCGGTGCCGATGCAGAGAACCTCGGCGCTCATCAGGGCGATCCATCGTTGAGTCGCTGCCGGCTGGTCACCACCAGGCCGATCAAAATCGCGGTGGCCAGCCCCAGCCACACAAAGCGCAGTTCGGCATTGACCAGCACCAGGGCCAGGGCGGCGAGCCACTGCGTGAAGGCATAGATGAGCACCACGGTGCGTCGGTGGCTGAGGCCGCTGCGCAGCAGCCGGTGGTGCAGGTGTCGGCGATCCGGATAGAAGGGCGAGCGGCCCTGGCTGAGACGCCCCAGGATCACCGCCGACATGTCGGCCAACGGCAGCGACAAAATCACCAGCGGCAGCAGCAGGCTGACGCTGGTGAGCCCCTTGGCCGGGCCCACGATGCTGATCGCCGCCAGGGCAAAACCGAGAAAGTAGGAGCCGCCATCGCCCATGAAGATGCGGGCGGGGTTGAAGTTGTGGCGCAGAAAGCCCAGACAGCTGCCGGCCAGGGCCGCAGCCAGCAGACCGGCCGCAGGTTGATGCAGGCTGAAGCTCACCGACAGCAGACCCACGGCGGCGATGCCGCTGACGCCGGCGGCGAGGCCGTCGAGACCGTCGAGCCAGTTGATCGCATTGGTGATGCCCACCAGCCAGATCACCGTGGCCAGCAGGCTCAGGAGCGGCGGGAGCTCGAGCGGCATGAACGGCAGCTCGATGGTGCCGATCTGCACCCCCTGGCTCCACACCGCCATGGCCACCAGCAACTGCCCCGCCAGGCGTGGCAGCGGCGGCAGCGCAAATAGGTCATCGGCCAGGCCGATCACAAAGAAACAGAGGGACCCGGCCAGGGTGGTCCAGATCAGCTGGTCCTTGCTGGGGGGCAACTCGGCAAACCCGCCGAAGCGCCAGATGAGCACCAGCGCCAGGCTGAAACCCAGGACGATGCCGATGCCCCCCAGGCGCACCATCGGGGTGGTGTGCTGTTTGCGGGGATCGGGCGTATCGATCAAGCCGTACGCCAGACCAAGCCGTCTGACGAGCGGCACCACCAGGGCGGTCAGCAGCGCTGCCACCGCAAAGGTCAGCAGGGCGGCCGCGTTGGGGCTGTAGGCGAGCGTCACGGGCGACCACCTCTGGCGCTCAGGTTACGGGCGAAACCAGGGTTCAGGCGTACTGAAGCTCACGTTTCCGCCCATAAAGCGGGAATCGCTGGCACAGCGCAGCCACCCGCTCGCGGCAACGCTGCTCGATCGCGCTGTCGTCGGGGTTGAGCAGCCGGTCGGCGATCACATCGGCCACCTCGGCAAAGGCCGCCCCGTCAAAACCGCGGGTGGTCATGGCCGCAGTGCCCAGGCGCAGGCCGCTGGTCACAAACGGCGACTCGGGATCAAACGGCACCGTGTTCTTGTTGGCGGTGATGTGCACATCGCTGACCAGCAGGTCGGCCACCTTGCCGGTCATGCCGATGCTGCGCAGATCCAGCAGCACGAGGTGGTTGTCGGTGCCGCCTGAGACCACGGCGATGCCCCGCTCCTGGATGCGGGCCGCCAGAGCCTGGGCATTGGCGACCACCTGCTGGGCGTAGGTCTTGAAACCGGGCTGCAGCGCCTCGCCGAAGGCCACCCCCTTGGCGGCGATCACATGCTCGAGCGGGCCGCCCTGGCTGCCCGGGAAGACCGCCTTGTCGAACTGCCGGGCGAACTCGGCGTCACGGCACAGGATCAAACCGCCGCGGGGACCGCGCAGGGTCTTGTGGGTGGTGGTGGTCACCACATCGCATACAGGCACGGGGTTGGGATGCACCCCCGCTGCCACCAGGCCGGCGATATGGGCCATGTCGGCCAGCAGGTAGGCGCCCACCTCGTCGGCGATGGCCCGGAAGGCCGCAAAGTCGATGGTGCGCGGGTAGGCCGAATAACCGCAGACGATCAGCTTGGGCTTGTGCTCCAGCGCCAGCCGGCGGATCGTGTCGAAGTTGAGCTGCTGGGTCTCGGGGTCGACGCCGTAATGCACGGCCTTGAACCACTTGCCGCTCACGTTGACGGGCGAACCATGGGTCAGGTGACCGCCATGGCTCAGGTCCATGCCCATGATCGTGTCGCCGGGCTGCAGCAGCGCCAGGAACACCGCAAAGTTGGCCTGGGCACCGCTGTGGGGCTGCACGTTGGCCCAGGCGGCACCAAACAGCTGCTTGGCCCGCTCGATCGCCAGCTCTTCGATCGCGTCAACGTGCTCGCAGCCGCCGTAGTAGCGCTTGGCCGGCAGGCCCTCGGCGTACTTGTTGGTGAGCACCGAGCCCTGGGCCTCCATGACCGCGCGCGAGGCGAAGTTCTCCGAGGCGATCAGCTCCAGGTGGGTTTCCTGGCGCTGCTCCTCACGGCCGATCAGCTCGGCCAAGGTGGGGTCAGCGCTGGCCAGCGGTTGGTTGATGGAGGTATTGGGACTGGCAGACCTGTTGCTGGCAGACATTTCGCTGGCAGACATTGAGCGCATGACCGCTGATCATGTCGCGATCGTAGGCAGCCGCGCCGCAGCAGCACGGGACCCGCGTCAGGTTGACCATCGTGACCAAGAACCGGCCTGCACCACCAGTGACCTGCATAAAAAAAACCGCCCCGGAGGACGGTTTCAAGCGCGCCTGGAGAGATTCGAACTCCCGACCCTCTGATCCGTAGTCAGATGCTCTAATCCGCTGAGCTACAAGCGCATGGGTCCATTCTCACCAGAGCGAGGGCCCATCCGTCAAATCACCCCCTCCGCCATCAGCCTTCCCACCATGCCGATCCGCTGGTACGGCCCCGCCGATCCCGACGATCCGACGTACCGCCATTTCGAGCGGATCGTCAACCTCACCCTCCATGCCGCCCTGTTTGCCGCGCTCAACAGCGGCCTGTGGGTGGTGCAGGAACTGCGCCACCCGTGGCAGCACCTGGGCTGGCTCAGCCTGGGCTGGCTGACCGTGCTGCTGATCCATGGTGGGGTGGTGATCACCCTGCGGCCGGGCCGCACGCCCGACGAACCGGCATGAACCTGAGCGCCAGCCAACTCAAGGACCTGGAGGTCGCCCTGGCCGATCGCCTGTACCTGCAGGTGGCCGGCTGGCACCTGTACCTGGGCGATGCCGGTCTGGCCCAGGCCCTGGCGATCGAATGCGCCGCCAGGCTCGAGCTCGGGGCGGCGGTGTGCGCGCGGCAGGCCCTCGAGGCGGTGCAGGTGCCGATCGGCGGCGGCGCCACCCGGCTGCCCCTGGCCCGGCTGGTGCCCGCCGGCCAGCTGAGCGACCTCGAGGATGTGTTGCAAGACCTGGATCACTGAGGCTCCGCCACCACATGCGCCGATAGGGTTGGCGGGCTGCGCACCGCGGGCCTTGCTGGTCATCGAAGTCACCAACGCCCGCGACGTGGTCAGCCAGCGCATCGGCCGACTGGGCAGCCGTCTGATCGGTCGGGTCGTCGACGCCGAGGCCCAGGTCGAGAAGGCCCTGCTGCAGGAACTCGAAAACGCCTTCAAGGAGTTCGGCATCGAAGCCCGGATCTATTCGATCGAGGGGCCCCAGATGCTGGGCCGCTCCCATCTCGAGATTCCGGTGCACGTGCGGGGCGAGCGCGAGGTGCGCCTGGGGGCTGAGCCCGGCAGAGCCCGCGAATCCGATTAAGCCCGGCCCCAGGGCAGCCGTCGCTGCAGACCGCCCAGCAGCTGGCGCGCTTCGCTGACGCCGGCCCACGAAGCCAGCAGGCCATAGGCCACCAGACCCAGCAGGCCACTGAAGGCGGGCCTGAGCACCAGACGGGCAGGCCCCGGGGGCCAGACCACCAGGTGCGCCGCAGCCCAGGCCAGCAGCGCGCCGGCCACCGCCGCCAGCAGCAGCCACAGGGTGTCCTGGGTCCATTGCAGCAGTGGCAGGCCCCCCAGACGCCGCCGCAGCACCAGCAACAACGCGGTGCAGGTCACCGCATTGACCACCACCGTGGCCAGCACCAGGCCGGGAGCTCCAAAGTTGCTGCCCGGCAGCAGCAGGCCCCAGGGGCTGGGCCCGCCCACCAGCACCCAGTCGGCGATGGCGTTGAGGCCAATGCCCGCCAGCGAGAGCCGAAACGGGGTGTTGCCGTCGCCCAGCGCATAAAACACCCGCACCAGCACGTCGCGGGCCAGATAGGCGGCCATGCCCAGGCCGTAGGCCATGAGCAGCCCATCGACCAGATCACCGGCAGCGGCATCGAAAGCGCCGCGTTCGTAGATCAGATCGACGATCGGCCCGGCCAGGGCGATCATCAACGCCCCCAGCGGCAGCATCGAGGCGCTCGAGAGCATCAGCCCCTGGCGGATGCGGGCCACCAGCTGGGGCCGGTCCTCGTGCGCGGTCAGGCGAGCAAAGGTGGGCAGCAGCGGCACCAGCAGCGCATTGGAGATCAGGCCCAGGGGCGTCTGCACCAGCAGGTTGGCGTAGCCCAGACCCGCTGCGGCCCCCACGATGCCGCTGGCAAAGAACAGATCGACGAACACATTGATCTGCAGCATCCCCGACGAGAAGGTGGCCGGGCCCATGACCTGCAGCACCTCCTGCACGCCGGGGTGCTTCCAGTCCCACACGAGCCTGAAGCGTTGCAGTCCCTGCCGGGCCAGGGCCGGCAGCTGCACCAGCCACTGCAGCAGGGCCCCCAGGGTGGTCGTGCCGGCCAGCACGATGCCGCCGATCAGGGCCATCGACGGGTCGACGATGCGGGGCCCCAGCTGCCACCACAGCACCCCCAGGCCGCCGATCACCGCCACGCTCGAGAGCAGCGGGCTCACCGAGGGCAACCAGAACACATCGGCCGCGTTGAGGGCGCCAAAGCCAAGGCCGATCAGGCCGGCCAGCAGCGCCATCGGCGCCATCCAGCGCAGCTCGACCACCGCCAGGGCGTGGCGCTGGGGGTCGAGGCCTGGCCCCACCAGGGTGATCAGGGGATCAGCCGCGAGCCACAGCAGCACGGTGACACCGATCAGGCCGGCGCCCACCAGGGTGTTGACCGCGGCCAGCACGTGGGCCCCCTCGGCGCGCGGGCGCCGGGCCAGGGTGCTGACCATGGCGCTGTGGAAGGGCCCGTTGATGCCCCCCAGCAGGATCAGCAGAAAGCCGGGCAGCACATAGGCGTAGTTGTAGGCGTCATAGGCCGCCCCCACACCGAAGGCGGCGGCGATCGCCTGCTGCCGCACCAGGCCGGCCAGCTTGCTGAGGGCGGTGGCCAGGGCCACCACCAGGGCAATGCGCTTCAGCGACTGGGCCATGGCGGGCAGTATGGCGCTGATCGCCGCTGCCTCCCAGTGCCTGCCCCAGTGACGACTGCTTCGCCCGTGCTCGGCGTGGGACCCCTGGTGGAAGGCACGCTGATCAGGCGCTACAAGCGCTTTCTGGCCGATGTGGAGCTTGACGGGCCCGGGCCCGCAGGCGAACAGCCGGGCACTGCGGTGACCGCCCACTGCCCCAACACCGGCCCGATGACCGGCGTGCTGCACCCGGGCGGCCGCGTGCGCCTGCGCCACGACCCCTCACCCACGCGCAAGCTGGCCTGGACCTGGGAACAGGCCGAAAGCCCCGGCGCCGATGGCGAACCGGTGTGGGTGGGCGTCAACACCGCCCTGCCCAACCGGCTGGTGCGCGCCACGGTCGAGGCCGGCCTGCTGGAGCCATGGCTGGGGCCGATCGGGGCGATCAAGGCCGAGGTGCCCTATGGCGAGGGCCGCCGCAGCCGCATCGACCTGCTGCTGACGCCCGCCCCCGAGGCGGCCGACCAACGGCCCATTTACGTGGAGATCAAGAACACCACCTGGAGCGACGGCGATCTGGCCCTGTTTCCTGACACCGTGACCGAGCGGGGCCAGAAGCACCTGCGCGAGCTGATGGCCCTGCTGCCCGGGGCCCGGGCCGTGCTGGTGCCCTGCCTGAGCCGGGGCGATGTGCGGCGCTTTGCCCCCGGCGATGCGGCCGACCCCACCTATGGGGCACTCTTTCGCGAGGCGCTGGCGGCGGGGGTCGAGGTGCTGCCCTGCCGCTATGGCTTTGCGGCCGACAGCATTGCCTGGCAGGGGCTGGCCGAGGTTGTGGCCCACCAGCCGGGGTACGGCCCATAGATTGGCCGCACCAGCCGCGCCGCCGTGGATACCCGTGCCTTCAAGCGCTCCCTGCACCACTCGGAGCGCTACAACCGCCGCGGCTTTGGCCTGGGTGACCAGGTGGCGGGCACCCTCGAGCAGGCCTACCAGAGCGATCTGATCGCCGCGCTGCGGGCCAACGGCTACGAACTGCGCGAAGGCCGCCTCACGGTGCGCCTGGCCGAGGCCTTCGGCTTCTGCTGGGGCGTCGAGCGGGCCGTGGCCATGGCCTACGAAACCCGGCGCCACTACCCCAGTGAGCGCATCTGGATCACCAACGAGATCATCCACAACCCCTCGGTCAACGCCCATCTGCGCGAGATGGACGTGCAGTTCATCCAGGTGGAGCAGGGGGTCAAGGACTTCTCCGATGTCGCCAGCGGCGATGTGGTGATCCTGCCGGCCTTCGGCGCCACGGTGCAGGAGATGCAGCTGCTCAACGAACGGGGCTGCCACATCGTCGACACCACCTGCCCCTGGGTCTCGAAGGTCTGGAACACCGTCGAGAAGCACAAGAAGCACGCCTTCACCTCGATCATTCACGGCAAGGTGAAGCACGAGGAGACCCTGGCCACCAGCAGCTTCGCCGGCACCTACCTGGTGGTGCTCGACCTGGCCGAAGCGCAGATGGTCTGCGACTACATCCTGGCCAGCGAGGCCGGCGCCAGCCCAAGCCCCGAGCAGCGGCGGGCCTTCATGGAACGCTTCGCCAAGGCCTGCTCACCGGGCTTTGACCCCGACCGCGATCTGGTGCGGCTGGGGGTGGCCAACCAGACCACCATGCTCAAGAGCGAGACCGAGGAGATCGGCCGGCTGTTCGAGCGCACCATGCTGAGGCGCTACGGCCCGGCCGAGCTGAGCGAGCACTTCCTGGCCTTCAACACGATCTGCGACGCCACCCAGGAGCGCCAGGACGCCATGTTCGCCCTGGTCGACGAACCCCTCGATCTGATGGTGGTGATCGGCGGCTACAACTCCTCCAACACGACCCACCTGCAGGAGATCGCCATCAGCCGCGGCATCCGCTCGTTCCACATCGACACGCCCGAGCGCATCGGCCCCGGCAATCGCATCACCCACAAGCCCCTGGGCGCCGAGCTCGAGACGGTTCAAGACTTTTTGCCCGAGGGACCGATCCGGGTGGGCATCACCTCGGGTGCCTCCACCCCCGACCGGGTCGTCGAAGACGTGATCCAGATGCTGATCGCGCTCAGCAAAGGCTGACAGCACGGCAGCCGGCCCGGCGCCTCAGCCCGGCTGGCTTTACATTTGGTTCACAGTCGGCCGTTCACCGGCACCCGGGAGCTTCCAGCCGTTGCCATCGCCGTTGCTGACCATGACGAGTCAAAGCGCGGTGGCGGCTGATCAGCACCCCGAAACCGGGCCCGGCGCAGGCCCGCAGCTGCTGCGCCACAGCAGCGACCCGCGGGTGCGGCGCTATGGCAGCACCTTTGCCGATCTGATGGAGATGCGGGCCCCCGCCGCCGAGGTGGCCACCTATCTCGACCGGCACGAGGGCTGGTTCAGGCGCTGCGCGGCGCCGATGACCGTGTTGCCCCTGGGGCCGTCGCTCAACGGTTACGTGCTGACCCTGGGGCGCTTCGGCAATTTCGGCTTTGAAGTCGAACCGACCATTGGCCTGGAGCTGCTGCCCCAGGACGACGGGGTGTACCGCATCGTCACGGTGCCGCTGCCACCCAGCGAGAACCAGGCCTCGCTGCAGCACCTCTACGACGTGGAGTTCAACGCGTCGCTGCAACTCGTCGAGAGCGACACCCTCACCACCGTGCGCTGGGAGCTTGAGCTTTCGGTCTGGATCACCCTGCCGGGCGTGATCACCATGCTGCCGGCCAACCTGGTGCAGAGCAGCGGTGACCACCTGCTGCGGCAGATCGTGCGGCAGATCTCCAGGCGCCTGACCTGGAAGGTCCAGGAGGACTTCCATGCCAGCCACGGGCTCGAATGCCCGCCGCGCCGGCGGGCCCAGTTCTGATCAGGCGGGGCGGTTCTCCCAGATCTTGGCCACGATCTGCATGCCGCTCACGGCCTGCCACAGAAACAGGGTCATGAGCCCCATGTTGAGGCCCACATGGGCCTTGCGGGCGATCAGGTTGCCCTGCTGAATCAATGGAATCAGCGCCACCGCCAGGGCCAGCAGGCAGGTCATGCCGATGCCCACCAGCAGGTGGGGCCCCACGAACAGCTTGCCGTTGTTGAGATAGGTGACCGCCATGCCACCGAAGGTGCCGAGCACCATCAGCGCCAGCATCAGCCCACCCACCTGAAAGTGGCGTCTGGCGTAGTTGCCCTTGATCAGGGTCTTGCGGGTCTCGGCGTCGGCCGTGCGGGTCTTCTTGGCCTTGATGCCCAGCCACATGCCGTAACCCGAGAGGGCCAGCAGCGCCCACATCAGCAACGGATGCAGGAAGTTGAGGTTGTAGGCGAGGGTCTCAGGCATGACCGGGGGCGGGCAATCGGGCTGAACCTAGCGGGCAGGCCCCTCCTCAATGCAAAAAGTGGCGGCGACCGGTCACCACCATCGCCAGGCCCAGGGCATTGCAGGCGGCGATCGAGTCGGCATCGCGCACACTGCCGCCCGGCTGAATCACCGCGGTGATGCCATGCACGTCTGCCAGCCTGACGGTGTCGTCAAAGGGGAAGAACCCGTCGCTGGCCAGCACCGCCCCACGGGCGCGCGGGCCGGCCGCCTCAAGCGCCAGCCGTGCCGAGCCGACGCGGTTCATCTGGCCGGCGCCGATGCCCAGGCTCTGGCCGCCCTGCGCCACGGCAATGGCGTTGGAGCGCACATGCCGCACCAGCTTCCAGGCGAAGCGCAGGTCTTCGAACTCGGTGGCGCTGGGCTGGCGGTCGCTGACCACCTGCCAGGCGCTCTCGCTGACGGGTTCGTCGTCGAGCTGCTGGGCCAGCACACCCCCGAGCACGCTGCGCAGATGCTGCCGTGAGGCCGTGGTGATCGCCGCGCCACCCAGCTCGAGCAGCCGCAGGTTGCCCTTGGCGGCCAGATGCTGGCGGGCCTCGGCAGCAAAGCCCGGCGCCACCACACACTCCAGGAACAAGCCGGTGAGCAGTTCGGCGGTGGGCAGATCGACCGGAGCGTTGAGGGCCACGATGCCGCCGAAGGCCGAGACCCGATCGGCATCGAGGGCCCGCTGCAGGGCGTCGGCGATGCTCCCGCCCGTGGCCAGACCGCAGGGGTTGGTGTGCTTGACCACGGCTGCGGCGCACTGGAAGCGATCGGCGCCTGGGCCCTGCTGGTCGTAGCCGAACTCGCGCACGGTGGCGAGGGCGGCGTCGAGATCGATCAGGTTGTTGTAGCTGAGCTCCTTGCCCTGCAACTGGCTGGCGCCGCCCCAGCCGGCCCGGCTCTGGCTGTACCAGATGGCGCTCTGGTGCGGATTCTCGCCATAGCGCAGGCTCTGCTGGGCCGGCAGGGCAAGCTGCAACGGCTCTGCGGCTGGCCTCTCGGCCAGGCGACCGGCGATCCAGCCACTGATCGCCGCGTCGTAGGCCGCGGTGTGTTCAAAGGCCGCCAGGGCGAGCTGGCGCCGCAGCTCAGAGGTGACCGCTCCGGCAGCCAGGGCCTCCAGAAAGGCGGGGTACTGGCCCGGGCTGGTCAGCACCGCCACATCGGCATGGTTCTTGGCCGCGGCCCGCACCATGGCCGGCCCGCCGATGTCGATGTTCTCGATCGCCGTCTCCCAGCTCACCGCCGGGTCGGCCACGGTCTGGCGAAACGGGTAGAGGTTGACCACCACCACATCGATCGGATCGATGCCCTGGGCACTGAGATCGGCCTGGTGGGACGCATCGTCGCGCCGGGCCAGGATGCCGCCATGAATGCGGGGGTGGAGGGTCTTGACCCGGCCACCGAGGATCTCGGGGGCGCCGGTGTGCTCGGCCACCTTGGTCACAGGCACGCCAGCGGCCTGCAGGGCAGCCGCGGTGCCGCCGCTCGAGAGCAACCGGTAGCCCGCAGCCAGCAGCCCCTGGGCCAGGGGCACCAGGCCTTGCTTGTCGGAGACACTCAACAGGGCCGTGGCAGCCATGGCACAGGAACAGAATCAACCAAACAACCTACGCAGGGGTGCCGGGTGAACGACACAGAGGCGCTGTGGTCAGGCCCACAGCACGCCAGCCGCAGGCTGGTCTTGTTGCATGGCTGGGGCGCCGATGCCGACGACCTGCTCGACCTGGGCGAGCTGCTGGTGGGCCCCCACCAGCAGCTGGTGGCCCTGCGGGCGCCCCTGCCCCACCCGGCCGGCACGGGCCGCCAGTGGTACGACCTGCAGCAGGACGGCTGGCCCCAGCTGCCGGGCGCGCTGGTGGATCTGCGCCGCCGTCTGCAGGACCTGCACCAGAGCCTGCCCCTCAACAACACGGTGCTGCTGGGTTTCTCGCAGGGTGCGGCCATGGCGCTGCACAGCGCAGCGGGTACAGCCCCTGGCGGCGATGGCCCCGCCGCCGAACCCCTGCCGGTGGCCGGAGTGGTGGCCTGCAGCGGCTATCCCCATCCGGGCTGGCAACCGGCCGCCCACGCGGGCGACACCCCTGAGGGCCATCGCGATCTGCAGGTGCTGCTCACCCACGGCGAGCAGGATCCGGTGGTGCCCCATGGGGCGAGCGTCGAGCTGGAGCGCCTGCTGCTGCAGGCCGGTGCAACCGTGGAGCTGCTGAGTTTCAGCGGCGGCCACACGATTGATCCCGACCTGTTTGCGGCGATGCGGACGTTCATCGAGCGCTGCTGGCGCTGAGAACGCCATTGGCTGAGAACGCCATTGGCTGACAACGTCATTGGCGGACAACGCCATTGAGCCCGGGACCTGTTGAAGACAGATCCCCTGAACCCGGACCCGTCAACCTCAGACGAAGGCGTACTCGTACTCCTCCATCTCCTCCCAGTCGTCGGCCGCAAGAGCTTCAAGGCCCTCGAACAGCACGTCTTCACCGATGCGATCGACGATCAGACGCAGCGAGGGGAACAGAAAGTGGTTCTCCTCGGCGTACTGGGCGCTGAACAGCCCTTTCTCGCCCCAGAAGAAGCGGTCGGTGGTGTGCTCGTTGCGGCGCACGTTGAGGATCGCCGGGGGCACCAGGGCCTGCTCGGCGATGTAGCGGCGGGCAGCCGTGACGGGCTTGTGGGAGCCGGTCTCAAGGTTGTGGGTGGAGACATGGGCCAGCACCCGCTGGCCGGCCAGCCGGCGGCGGCTGATCCGCTTGCGCTTCTTAGACATGAAAGAAAGGGAGAGAACGAGGTGAGGCGACCGCCGGCACAGATGGCAAACCCATCGGCGCAGCACGGTCCTTGCGGCTGGCCCCGGCCGGCGAACCGGAGGGACAACAGCGACGCCCAACCATCTGTCGTACGAAGCAGCGGCAACCGGACAATCGGCAACGCTTCAACGGTTGACCAAGGCCAGCTGGGCCCAGGTACGAACAAGACGGCATCTGCAGACGGTGCTCTCCGTGGAAAGGGCCGCCGAGATACTTCTGTCTCTGCTGTAGCGTGATTGCGGAGAAACCGCAACAACAGCACCGGGGACGGCACTGCCCCGACTGCCACCTGCCGTCCGCTCGCGGACTGCGAAGTATTGGTCGATACCGAGATCTTAAGACTTTTTCCCGAATTTCGAACACGTCGATCGGAATTCCTGCCGATCGGCCCCACCGGCCCCCGGCCAGCCGTGGTGACGGCAGCTTGATTCCGTGACCGTGCACGTCTCCGAGCGCTTTCTCAACCTGCTGCGTTTTCAGCTGGCCCAGTTTGCCGATCGCGACGACCTGCGCTCCCTGGTGGTCTACGTGGCCCAGGCGAGCGACACCGAAGCCCCATCCCTGGTGCCGGTTGGCACCTGGCCCGGCCAGCAGCCCGTGCTTGAACCGGTGGCCGTGGGCAGCCCCCTGCGGCAGCCCGCCGACGATCGCCGCTGGCTGCCGCTGCGGCACAAGCGGGTGCTGCTGGGCGCCCTGCAGGTGCAGACCTGGAGCCTGCCCTGGCCCGAACCGCTGAGCCGTCGGCTGCAGGCGGTGGCCCTGTGCCTCACCGAGGCCCTGGTGCAGGACCTGGAGCACCAGCGTCTGCTGCAGCAGGGCCGGCAACAGGCCGAGCAGCTGGAGGTGCTGGTGCACCAGCTGCGCAACCCGCTCACGGCCCTGCGCACCTTCGGCCAGTTGCTGCTGCGCCGTCTTGAAGATGACCCCCGCAACCGCCCCCTGGTCGAGGGGCTGCTGGCCGAGGAGCGCCAGCTGAACCGTTATGTCGACGCGCTCAGCGAACTGGGCGCCCCTGCCGACCAGGTGCTGCCCGACACGGCGGGTCAGCCGCTGTTGCTGCCGCCGCTGCTCAACGGCCCCCAGGGTCAGCCCCTGAGCGCGCTGCTGGAGCCCCTGCTGAGCCGTGCGGCTGCCACCGCCGCCCTGCAACACCGCCGCTGGAGCGGCCCCGAGCAGCTGCCCGTCTGGCGCGGCGACAGCGGCGCGGTGGCCGAGATCATCGCCAACCTGCTCGAGAACGCCTTTCGCTACAGCGGTGACGGCACCCCCGTGGGGCTGCATGTCGAGCCTGGAGCCCAGGGTGGGCTCCGCCTGTGCATCTGGGATGGGGGCAGCAGCATCGCCCCCGCCGAGCGCGAGGCGATCTTTGGGCGCGGGGTGCGCGGCGAGCGCGGCCAGGCCACCAGGGGCACCGGGCTGGGGCTGGCCCTGGGCCGCGATCTGGCCCAGGAGCTGGGCGGCAGCCTCGAGCTGGTCTGTCCGCCGGCGGCGCTGAACCCCCAGCTCCCGGGCAGCGGCAACGCCTTCTGCCTCAGCCTGCCGCCATCAGCACCGCCCGCAGAGGCGGAGCACTGAGCGCCAGGGCACAAAGCAACAGCCCCAGGGTCTGGCTCCATTCGACGCAGGCGCCATAGCTGTCGCCGCTGTGCCCGCCCAGACGGCGGCCCAGCCACAGCGGCACGGCCACGGCGGGCAGGGCCGGCAGCAGCAGCGTGAGCCAGGACTGAGCCCTGCCGCCTGCAGCCGGCCAAAGCCAGACCAGCAGCGCCAGGGCTACCAACAGCAGCAACGCCGGCAGCAGCTCCCGGCCCAGCCCCCGTTGCCCCTGGCGGTGAAAGCCGGCCGTGCCCCCATCGCGCAGGTAGGGAAAGCGCGCGATCGCCACCAGCGGGCTGACCCGGCCCCAGATCGCCGTGAGCACCAGGGTCCAGGCCACCAGCAGCGGCGAGGTCAGCGCCGCCAGCGCCAGCAGCCCCGCCGCCCGCAGCAGCAGCAGCAGGGCCAGGGCCTGAACCCCGGCGGCGCCGGCCCGGCTGTCGTCCATGGCCTCGAGGGCCCGGGGGCCGGCCGCCAGGCCATCGGCGGTGTCGATCACCCCATCGAGATGGAGTCCGCCGCTAAGAATCAGCCCCAGGGCGATCACCAGGCAGACCTGCACCGGCTGGGGCAGCCAGCCCGCGGTGAGCAGCCAGAGCAGCCCCTCAAGCCCGCCGAGCACCAGGCCGATCCAGGGGGCGAAGCGGGCGATGCGCACGAAACGGGGCCGGCTGCCGGGCCAACCCGGCAGCACGCTGTAGAAGACCCAGGCGCCGGCCAGGTCCTGCAGCCATGCTGGCCAGAGCCGCCTCCGTGCCATCCCCGCTCCCTTGGCCTTCTCATTCGACATCACCGCCCGCTGCCAGACCACCCGGGCCCGCACCGGTCGTTTTGTGACGCCCCACGGTGTGGTCGAAACACCCCGGTTCATGCCGGTGGGCACGGCCGCCACGGTCAAAGGGCTGAGCACGCTGCAGCTGGCCGAGACCGGCGCCCAGATGGTGCTGGCCAACACCTTCCACCTGCACCTGCAACCCGGTGAAGACGTGGTCGCCGAAGCCGGCGGCCTGCACCGCTTCATGGCCTGGGATGGCCCGCTGCTCACCGACTCGGGCGGCTTTCAGGTGTTCAGCCTGGGGGCGATCAACCGCATCAACGATGACGGCGTCGTGTTTCGCTCGCCCCGCGACGGCAGCCGCATCGCGCTGACCCCCGAGCGGGCCATGGCGATCCAGATGGCCCTGGGGGCCGATGTGGCGATGGCCTTCGACCAGTGCCCGCCCTATCCGGCGAGCGAACACGAGGTGGCCGCGGCCTGCCGCCGCACCCACCACTGGCTCGAGCGCTGCGCCGCCTGCCACAGCAAGGCCGACCAGGCCCTGTTTGGCATCGTGCAGGGCGGCTGCTACGCCCATCTGCGGGCCGAATCGGCCCGGGTGGTGGCCGCCATGGACCTGCCCGGCATCGCCGTGGGCGGGGTGAGCGTGGGCGAGCCGCCCGAAGACATGCACCGCATCGTGCGCCAGCTGGGACCGCTGCTGCCCGACGCCAAACCCCACTACCTGATGGGCGTGGGCAGCCTGCGCGAAATGGCGATCGCCGTGGCCCAGGGATTTGACCTGTTCGATTGCGTGCTGCCGACGCGGCTGGGCCGCCACGGCACCGCCCTGGTGGGCGGCGAGCGCTGGAACCTGCGCAACGCCCGCTTCAAGCGCGACCATGCCCCCCTCGATGCCGGCTGCCCCTGCCTGGCCTGCCGCCAGCACAGCCGCGCCTACCTGCATCACCTCATTCGCAGCGAGGAAATGCTGGGCCGCAGCCTGCTGAGCCTGCACAACATCACGACCCTGCTGCGCTTCAGCCGGGCGATGGCGCAGGCGATTCGCGAGGGCTGTTTTGCAGAGGATTTCGCTCCCTGGGAACCGGGCTCTGCGGCCGCGCACACGTGGTAGCGTCCGGCACACGAATTGGATTCACGGGGATGGCCTCCTACGCCCTGCAGACCCTGGCCCAGCTGCCCGAGGCCTACCAGGCCTTCGGCCCCCTGGTCGACATCCTGCCGATCATTCCGCTGTTCTTCCTGCTGCTGGCCTTCGTGTGGCAGGCCTCGGTGGGCTTCCGCTGATCAGCGGTCGCTGTTCCCAGCCTCCTTTGAGCTTCAGCCGCCTTTGAGCACGGCCCAGGCAAAGGCCGGCAGGGCCAGCATGCGGCGCCAACGCTGGGGCTCCTGCAGTAGCCGGTAGAGCCATTCGATCTGGAGGGCGCCCATCCAGCCGGGTGCCCGCTGCTTGAGGCCCGCCCACACGTCGAAGCTGCCGCCCACCCCCATCCACAGGCCCTGGCGGCGTCGGCCCAACCCGGCGATCCAGGTCTCCTGGCGGGGCACACCCAGGGCCACCAGCACCAGGTCGGGCTTGGCGGCCAGCAGCTGGCGCTCGAGCTCGGGCCAGGCCTCGGCAGCTTGGTAGCCGTGGGCGCGAAACACCAGCTGCAGCTGGGGCATGCGGCTGTTGAGCCGGGCGGTGAGCGCCTCCATGGCCGCCGGTGAGGCGCCCACCAGGGCCACCCGCCAGCCCTGCTGCTCGGCGGTCTGCAGCAGCGACCAGGCCAGTTCGATGCCGGGGCTGCGGCGCACCCGCAGGCCCTGGCGCCCCAGGGCCCAGACCACACCGGCGCCGTCGGCGATGACCAGGTCGGCCGCTGCGATGGCCGCGCCCAACGCCGGATCGGCCAGGGCCGCCATGGTCATCTCGGCGTTGAGGGTGACGATCTGGCCACCGCCCTGTTGCTGCAGGGCCAGGGCGGCCGCCAGCACGTCGCTGCACACATGCACCGGAACGCCCAGCACACGGGTGCGCCGGAGTGGTGTGGCGGTTGTTGCCATGGTGGGGGGAAGGGCGAGGGAGAATCTATGGCTGTCCCGCCAGAAGCCATGACGCCGCCCCCCGGGACCAGCCCAGCCCTCGCCCAGCCGGCCGACCTGCTGCCGGGCGCCGAAGCCCAGGCAGAGCTGCTGCTGCAGGCGATCGATGCCCAGATCGAGCAGGTGGTGCTGAGCCGTCAGCATCCGATCAGCGGCCTGCTGCCCGCCAGCACCGCCAACACGGTGCACGGCAACTATGGCGATGCCTGGGTGCGCGACTGCGTGTATTCGATCCAGTGCGTCTGGGGCCTGGCCCTGGCCCATCGGCGCCAGCAGGGCGACTGCCGCCGCGCCTTTGAACTGGAGCAGCGGGTGCTGCAGCTGATGCGCGGTCTGCTCGGCGCGATGCTGCGCCAGGCCGCCAAGGTGGAGCGCTTCAAGCACAGCCTCGATCGGCTCGATGCGATCCACGCCAAATTCGACACCGGCAGCGGCGCGCCGGTGGTGCCCGACGACGGCTGGGGGCACCTGCAACTCGATGCCACCGCCCTGTACCTGCTGCAGCTGGCCCAGCTGACCCGCAGCGGTCTGGTGGTGATCCAGAGCAGCCACGAGCGCGATTTCATCCAGAACCTGGTCTATTACGTGGCCCGCGCCTACCGGGTGGCCGACTACGGCATCTGGGAGCGGGGCGACAAGGGCAACCACGGCCTGCCCGAGCGCAACGCCAGCTCGATCGGCCTGGTCAAGGCGGCGCTCGAGGCGCTCGAGGGGCTCGACCTCTATGGCCCCCATGGCGACGGCAGCGCCACCCTGGTGATTCCGCACGACGCGATCGTGCGGCTGCGGCGCGCCCTGCGGGGTCTGCTGCCGAGCGAATCGGCCAGCAAGGAGGTGGACTCTGCCTGCCTGGCGGTGATCGGCTACCCCGCCTGGGCGGTCGAAGATCCGCGGCTGGTCGAGCGCACCCGCAGCAAGATCCGCAGCGAACTGGGCGGGGCCTACGGCTACAAGCGCTTCAGGCGCGACGGCCACCAGACCGTGATCGAAGACCACACCCGGCTGCACTACGAACGCGAAGAGCTGGCCCAGTTCGAGCACATCGAATGCGAATGGCCCCTGTTCTGGGCCTATGAGCTGATCACCGCCTGCTGCGAAGAGCGCTGGGCCGAGGCGCGCCAGTGGCGCCAGCGCCTGGCCGGGGTGAGCGTGATGGTCGGCGGCAACGCCCTGCTGCCCGAGCTCTACCGGGTGCCGCGCGAGGCGATCGCGGCCGAGCGGCGCCAGCCCGGCAGCCAGCCGCGCGAGGCCAACGAGAACGTGCCCCTGCTCTGGACCCAGAGCCTGACCTGGCTGGCCGACCTGCTGCTGGCCGGGCTGATCAGCCCCGCCGACCTGGACCCCAGCAGCCGGCGCCAGACCGCCAGCCTGGGAGCCAGCGAGGTGCTGGTGGCCCTGGTGCCCGCCAACCCCGAGATCGGTGCCGCCCTGGAAGCCGCTGGACTGCCGCTGGCCGGTGATGGACTGACGGTGGCCAGTTCAGCCGTGCTGGCCGCCCGCATGGCCCGGGTGGGGGCCAATGGACGGCTGGGGCTGTCGGGGCATCCGCCGGTGCGCATGGAGACCATGGCCACGGCCCGGCTCTACCGCAGCAGCGACGGCAGCGAGCGAATGGCCTTCCTGCCGGCCGTGCTCGAGGAGAGCACCTTCTACCTGGCCGACGACGCCGAACAACTAATCGACAGCGTCAGTGCCGAGCTGCGGCTGCTGCAGCGCCATTGGCGCGGGTCGGGCGCACCGCTGCTGCTGATCCCGGTGGCCGAAGGCGCCTACCGCAGCGACCCCGACGCGTTTGTGCGGCTGGGCCAGGAGCTGCGGGGGGGCCTGCTCGACGGGGTGCCGGTGCAGCTGGCCCCGCTGGCCGAGCTGCAAAGCCAGGCCTGCTGGCAGACCCTGCCGCCCGAAGCCTGCGGTGCCGCACCCCTGGCCGAACCACACGGGGCCTCGCCGCTGCGGGCCAGCACCCAGCGCACGCCGCTGAGCGCCGAGGAGGAGCTGGAACTGGAAGACAGCTCCATCGGCGATCTGCTCGAGCGCCTGTGGCAGAGCACCTCCCTGCAGGAGCAGGCCGAGGTGCTCGCGCTGCTGAGCCTGCGGCTGGGGCCGGCGGCCCAGCTGCAGGGCCCCCATCAGCAGCAGCTGTCGCTCAAGGAGCTGCTGGGCGAGGTCTACCGCCGCGCCCTCGAGCAGGGCGACTGGAGCGTGGTGCGGCGCACGGCCGCCGCGCTCGAGCTGGTGCATCCCCAACTGGAAGACGCCCTCACCGACCTGCTGCTGCGCCAGAGGCAGCTGGTGGTGGGCCGCAACTACACCCGCGACTCGCTGATCAGCGAGCCCCTGGGCAGCCGCGCCATCGCCGCCATGATCCGCCGCTTCAGCGGCGACGACGGCCGCGAATGGATGCTGCAGCAGGAGCTGCTGCTGGCCCTCGACTGCCTGGCCCGCCACGAGCCCGACTTGCTGAGCGGCAGCCTGACCCTGCAGCTGGGCCAGCTGCTGCTGCTGCTCACCGGCGAGCTGGCGGCCGAGCAGGAGCGCAGCCCGATCGAGGCCTTCGAGGCGCTGTGCAGCCTGCCGCCCCACGCCATTCGCCGGCAGCTGCGGGCCGTGCTGGCCGACCTCGAGCACGCCCGCGACGCCCTGCAACGCAAGGAACAGCTGCATCTGAGCGGGCGGGTGCGCTGGATCGCCAGCGCACCGCTCGAAGACCATCCCCGCGGTGGCTGCTGGCTGCAGCACCGCGCCCGCCTGGGGGCCCTGGGCCGGGTGCCGCGGGATTTCTACCCCGGCATCTGGGAGCTGCTGCACCACTGCCGCGGCATCGTGATCGGCGACAAGCTCGACAAACGCAACCGGCTCGAGAGCAAGCCGCTGCTGCGCGAAAAGACCCCCGGCGAGCGCAACTTCGCCAGCCAGGTGGACCACCTGCTCAGCAGGATCGAGGCCCCCGACTACCGCCAGCTGTGCAGCGAGACCCTGCTGACCCTGATCGCCTTTGTGGCGGCCAACCCCCAGGTGTATCTCGATGACGACCTGGCGCTCGATGTGGTGATCGGCCATGCGGTGCGGGTGGGCTGGCAGCAGCAGCACCCCGACATCGCGCCGGCCGACTACGGCAGCCACAAGGCCGAAGCCTGGGACAGCTTTTACCGCGCCTCACCGGCCGACTGCCGCCGCTGGCAGCTCGAGGCCCTGCGCCAGCTCACTGAGAGTTAAATCGGCTGGTCCAGGCTCATGCAGAGGCTGGGCTGCTCGACGCACTGCTCGATCAGGTCGGCCAGTTGCAGGGCCCGCGACGCCTGCAGCCCGTCGACCGCCGGGGTCTCCTGGCCCCGCACGCAGCGCAGAAAGTGCTCGAGCTCGGCATAGAGGGGCTCGATCGAGGTGGTGCTGACCTCCTCGATGAAGCCGTCGTTGCGGTACACCAGCTCGCCGTGGTCGGCGCTCACCGACTCGTGGGAGCGGCGGTGAATGCGCAGGTTGTGGTTGAGGAAGTCGGTCTCCATCAGGCTGCTGCGGCAATGGCAGTAGAGCCGGCGGATCTTGCGGTGGGCCATCTTGCTGGCGGTGAGGCTGGCCACCACGCCATTGGCGAAGCCCAGGGTGGCGTTGACGTAGTCGATCGGCCCCTCGGCGCTGCGCCCCCCCGCCGCCGCCAGCCGCACCACCGGCGAAGCCGCCAGCTCGAGCACCAGGTCAATGTCGTGGATCATCAGGTCGAGCACCACCGACACGTCGTTGGCGCGGTCGGCGTTGGGGCTGTGGCGGCGCGCCTCGAGCACGACCACCTCTTCACCGGCGACCACCTTGACCAGCTCGCGGAAGGCGGGGTTGAAGCGCTCGATGTGGCCCACCTGCAGCAGCCGCCCGCCGGCCTCGGCGGCACCGATCAGATCGGCCGCCTCCTCCTGGCTGGCGGCGATGGGCTTTTCGATCAGCACATGCACGCCGGCCTGCAGGCTGGCCATGCCGACGCGATGGTGCAGCAGGGTCGGCACGGCGATGCAGACCGCCTCCACCTCGCTGAGCATGGCGTTGTAGTCGGCAAACCAGCGGCAGCCGAACTGCTCGGTGGCGAGGCGGCCGCGGGCCTCGTCGGGATCGGCCACGCCCACCAGCTCGGCATCCTTGAGCAGGCTCAGCACCCGGGCGTGGTGCCAGCCCATGTTGCCGATGCCGATGACACCCACACGCACAGGGTTCATGGCTCGGGCCCCAGCAACGGCCGCATTATCAGCGATTACGCGTCACCGTTGACTCTCTGGATCTGAACCCGCTCGATGCGGGGGCCGTCCATGACCAGCACGCGGTACTGATGGCCCTTCCAGCGCAGGCCTTCTCCGGGAGCGGGGATGTGCTGCAGACGCTCGAGCAGAAAGCCCGCCAGGGTGTGGTGCCCCTCGGCCTCCGGCAGCTGCAGCGCCAGCTGGCGGTTGAGCTCGAAGATCTCCAGATCGCCCGCCACCGACCAGCCGCCGCTGCTCAGGGGCTTGAGGTCCTGGGCCGTCTCCAGGGTGGGATCCTCATCGCCCACGATCTCGCTGGTGAGGTCGGCCACCGTCACCAGGCCCTCGGTGCCGCCGTGCTCGTCGACGACCACCAGCAGGGGCTGGCCCGAGCGGATCAGGGGCAGCAGGTCGGCCAGGGAGGTGCTCTCCTGCACCCGGGCCACCGGGGTGATGTAGGGCGAGAGGGGGGTGTCGGCCGTCAGCTGGCCGCGGGCGATGGGGTCGGCCAGGCGCCGCAGGTCGAGCAGGCCGCGCACATCGTCCAGGGAGCTGCCGATCACCGGAAAGCGGGCGTGGGCGGTGGCATCGACGGCGCGCATCATGTCGGCGAAGGTCACCTCCAGCGGCAGGGTGACCATGCCCGAGCGGGGCACCATCACCTCGCGCACCAGGGTGTCGCGCAACGAGAAGACCCCTTCGAGGATGTTGCGCTCATCGGGCCTCAGCCCGGTGACGCTGCCGGTCTCGATCAGGGTTTCGAGCTCACCGGCCGACAGCACCGGCACCAGCTGGTCCCAGTTGCGCGGCAGGCCCAGCAGGCGTAGCAGCACGCCCGACAGCCGCTCGATCGCCAGCAGCAGCGGGGCCAGGCTGCGGCTCACCGCCTCGAGCAGCGGCGCCAGGGCCAAGGCCGACGGCTCGGGCCGGTGCAGCACCCAGGCCTTGGGCAGCAGCCCACCCAGCAGGGTGGCCACCAGCACCAGCGCCACAAACACCGCCGCATCGAGCCACGCCTGGCTCTGCAGCCGCAGCCCCAGCTGGGCCGCCAGGCCGCGGCCGGCCCAGCCCAGGGCCACCAGCGCCAGCACCGCCCCCAGCTGGGTGGCCACCAGCACCCGCCGCAGACGGTGCTGCAGCCGCGCCACCGCCTGCGCCCCGGGCACCCTGGCCTCCTGCAGCTGCTGCACCCGCGAGGGCCGCAGCCGGATCAGGGCAAACTCGCCAGCGGCAAAAAAGGCCAGCAGCGTGATCAGAACAGCGAGGGCCAGCAGAGCAGACATCGACGACGGGGGGCGATGGGCTCAACGCAGGGTTCGCACCGCATCGAGACCCTGATTGAAGCGGCTGAACACCAGCTGCAAAATGGTGCGTTGTTGCAGTTTGATCTGGGCCGTGAGGGCCATAGCGGACAGAAGAGCTTCAGCCGCACTGAAGAGAAGCTCTTGGCTGAGCAAAATTGTTTGCGTGTGCGGCTTGCGTGGCGAGAGGCTCTGCGTGCAGAGACCCGATGCTCATGCATGCCCCCTCGATTTCAGATGGACAGATGTTCATCGACGAGAAGGGGGTGCCACAAACCCAGGCATGGGGGTCCCGAGGATCGAACTCGGCTAAGGCGAATTATGAGTTCGCTGCATTCACCAGATTGCTAGACCCCCGAACGGCCCGGCTCGGCCCGCAACTCCTATCACAGTCAACGGCGCACTGGGCGTTGCGGCGCGGCCAGGCTGCCGCCAAAGCCGTTGGAGAGGTCGGTGGTGCGCCAGGGCATCGGATCGCTCTGGGATTCGAGCAACACGTCGTAGGTGTTCTGCAGGGCCGTGCCGTCCCAGACGATGGTCTGATCCGGAAAACCAAAGGCCCCGATCGACCAGCCCGGGTTCACCGATCCACTGGCGATGCCAAACAGGTCGCGCAGCTGGCCGCGAATGCTGACCCCCTCAGCAAACGGAGCGGTGTAAGTGAAGAAACGCTGCTGCACCAGCTCGGGAGTGGTCTGCACCGCACCACAGCGGCTCACCTCAACAGGGGCGCCGCCGGGCTTGCTGGGGGCTTCAAGGGTGGTGGTGCACAGCACCGGGCCCGCCAGGGCCGGGCCGGCCTGCAGCAGCAGGGCTCCTGCCAGGGCAAGGCCCCTGAGGGGCAGTAAGGAGGTCATGGGCACCGCCGAGCGGCCATAGACGTGTTGCGCGCAAACTAGACAGGCCAGGCGCTCTGCACCAGTCCATGTCGTTCCTGCCCAGCACCAGCGCGGCGATGCGCCAGACCCTGCTGCCGCTGTTGGCCGGCAAGGCCTACCGCCACGGCCAGTTCACCCTGGCCTCGGGACGCAGCAGCGACCACTACGTCAACTGCAAGCCGGTGAGCCTCAGCGGCATCGGCCTGGCCCTGCTGGGCTCACTGCTGCTCGAGCAGGTCGAAACCGATGCCAGCGCCGTGGCGGGCCTCACCCTGGGGGCCGACCCGCTGGTGAGCGCTGTGGCGCTGCAGGCCGCTCTGGCGGGCCGCGAGCTCGACGCCCTGATCGTGCGCAAAGAGGCCAAGGGGCATGGCACCGGCGCCTGGCTCGAAGGCCCCCTGCCCCCAGGCGGCAGCGTGATCACCGTGCTTGAAGACGTGGTGACCACCGGCGGCTCGTCGCTCAAGGCGGTCACCCAGCTGCGCGCAGCCGGCTACCGCGTCAACCGGGTGGTCACCATCGTCGATCGCCAGGAGGGCGGCCTGGAGGCCATGACCGCCGCCGGGCTCGAGCTGCGCAGCCTGTTTCTGCTCGATGAGGTGGCCGCCGCCGCGGCCGGCGCTGCCAGCGCGCAGCCTGACGCCTGATGGACGCCGCCAACAGCTGCTGGGCCTGGCAGCCCGAAACCCCTGCCCGCCTGGAGCAGCAGGTATGGCTGCTGCGGCTCGAGGGCCCCGATGCGCGGCGCTTTTTGCACGGTCAAAGCAGCCAGGCAATCGAGCTGGCAGCGCCTGGCAGCGCCCTGGCCACCTGCCTGATCAGCCCCACCGCCCGCATGCGCGCCCTGGCCTGGGTACTGGTCGATGGGGCCGGCGCCTGGCTGGTGATCGAAGCCGGCGGGCCCGAGGCCGTGCGCACGGGCCTCGATCGGGTGCTGTTTCCGGCCGATCAGGTGCAGCTGGGCCCGCTGCAACCCGCCCTGCTGATCACGCCGCTGGGCGACACCACCCTGCCCCAGGCGGGCCCGGGCCGCTGGGAGCCACTGCCAGGGGTTTCCCAGGGCGACGGCCCTGGCCCCTGGCTGCTGGAGCACCGGCTGCTGCTGGCGCCGGCCACCACCGCCCACCCCCTGGCCGGCAGCCGGTTGCTGGGCCCGGCCGAGCACGAGCGCTGGCGCATCCAGCAGGGCTGGCCCGCCGCCCCCGGCGAGCTCAACGACAACACCAACCCCTTTGAACTGGGCCTGGCGCCGCGGGTGAGCCTGAGCAAAGGCTGCTACGATGGCCAGGAGACCCTGGCCAAGCTGGCCACCTACGACGGCGTCAAGCAGCAGCTGCGCCGCTGGTGCTGGCAGCCGCCCAGTGGGTTAGCGGAACAGGCCGTGGGCGTGGAACAGCCCTTGGGCGTGGAACAGCCCCTGGGCGCAGGGCAAACCCTGTTCAACGACGCTGGCGAACGGGCCGGCACGATCACCTCGGCGCTGCAGCTGCCCCCGGCCGCGGGTGGCCTGTGGATTGGCCTGGCCCTGGTGCGGCGCAGCGCCCTCGACGAGCCCCGACTGAACGCCGGGGAGCAGACCGTACTGGAGCTGTCGCTGCCCGACGCGTTTGTGGCGCCCCCGCGTGGACCTGGCCAGAGCGCAGGCCAGAGCCAGAGCTAGCCCTGATCCAGCAGCCAGCGGGCCACGGTCCAGCTGGCCAGGCTGTCGTCGCGGTTGTAGGCAAAGATCTGGCTCAGAT
>Ga0310334_100035_pt1 | contig 46256 bp, 46 predicted proteins | sample LakMicMIDCLREDC7_FD_195548 | JGI IMG/M metagenome (GOLD analysis project Ga0310334, IMG submission 195548) | Enriched freshwater cyanobacterial communities from Lake Michigan, Michigan, United States - MI23.DCL.RED.C7 (v2) (version 2) | ecosystem: Environmental > Aquatic > Freshwater > Lake...
CCTCCTGAGGGCAGATTCTCACGCGTTACTCACCCGTCCGCCACTAACCCGAAGGTTCGTTCGACTTGCATGTGTTAAGCACGCCGCCAGCGTTCATCCTGAGCCAGGATCAAACTCTCCGTTGTAGTTCAATTCCTCTTGGTAAACCTAAAAATAAATAGCCTTTCAACTACTTACCCTCAAACTCACCTCAAACTGAATTGCTCATCACCCACCTGCATCCACTGGCGTAGACCAAGCAGTTGGAGCCACTTCCTCTGACAGAAGCGTTCAAAGAGTGCACTTGATATCGTCCTCGATCACTCTCTCAAGTTCTCGACTTCTCATCTGTGACTTTCCCGAATCTCAGATCCGGTTGCGACTACTACGCCCTCTGACCACACCAACAGCTCTCGCTCCGTGAAAAGCTCAACCTGTCAAGCCAGAAGCCTTCGTCGCGCGACTCTCGTCGCATCATTTTTGACGGGACCTCACACCCTCACTGCATACTCATCAGGTCCGGCTCTCTGCTAACCAGCTCTCGCTGCTCAACATCCCAGGCAGCTCTCGCCACCTAAAATTCGACTCCGGCCCTGACGCAGTGAAAGCGTCAGTTCCTAAACGTTTCAGTTGTCCAGGTGCTCCGATCACCATTCGCCCTCTCAGGCACACCTCAGGGATCTCCCCCCTCAGTTCCGGCTCTCGGTGTCGCGGTCTCGCAACCGCCTTTTGAACCTACATCACCGGCTTCCGCCTGGCTCTCGGTTCCTGCTCACCTCTCCCTCACCTCGCGGTTCAGGTCCCTCGCCTCTCGGCTCGGTTTGGCTCGCAGTTCAAAATACTAACACCCTGTTGCCGGGTGCCGTCAAGCACTGGCGATCAGGGCGTCAGCCCAGGGCTGGAAGGTGGTCAGGGTCTGGGCATCCCGGGCCGCCAGCACAGGAAAGTCAGCCTGAGCCAGATCCTCACCGGACTGGAGGCTGCCTGGATCGCGCTGCAGCCAGCGCAACGGGCACTGCAGCTCATCCAGCACCAACCAGGCGGCTGCCAGATCCCAGATCTTGGGGGTGGCCTCCAGGGCCGAGATGGTCTGCCCCATGGCCACGCTCACCAGGTTGAGGCTGGCGACCCCAAGCAGGCGGATCTTGCCGGGAAAGCGCTGCTGAGGCAGCGTCTGCAGCACCCGGATCGAACGGCTGCAAAGGGAAGCACAACCCGCCACCTGATTCCGGGACGACGGAGGTTGCAACCGCTTGCCCTTGCGCCAGGCTCCCCCACCACGGATGGCGACGATGCGCTGACGCAGCGGCGGAACATCGAGCACAGCCAGGACGGGGACGCCGCCCTCGAAGCGGGCCAGGGAGATGGCCCAGTAAGGGATACCGGCGGCGAAATTTGTGGTGCCATCAAGCGGATCCACCACCCAGTAGGCGTCGCTGGAGGGAACCCGCTGGCTGCCCTCCTCACTGAGGACTCCCTCGCCGGGATAGAGCCGGTCGAGGCCTTCCACGAGGGTCGCATCACTCCAGCGGTCGCAGGCGGTGATCAGGCTGCCGTCGGCCTTGGCTTCGGAATCCAGTTGGCCGAAATCCTGGCGCTGGCGGTCAGCCACCCGGTCCAGCAGCAGACCAAGGGCCTCCAGGCCCTGCGGCATCAGGGTGGCGGTGATGGTCATCCAAGCTCCGCGGCAAGAACACGATCGAGACTGCGGCCGGTGTCCTCGCGGAACTGACGCAGGTTGAGCCGACTCAGCAGCTGCAGTGCCAGCACGGCAAGGGCTGCCTCCAGCAGAAACACAGCGGCGAAGTGCAGGTAGGGGAGAGCACCGGGCAGGGCCCGGCGGGCCACATCCAGAAGACCGCCTCCGAGCAGCTTTCCGAGGGCGCGGGAGAGGGCCTGAGCCAGCCCCCAGACGCCGACGAACGTACCGGCCGCCTCCGGCAGTGTGAGATCCAGCATCAGAACCAGGGTGCTGTTGGTGCCGATCCCGGAGGCCAGACCGAACAAAAACATCACCAGCTGCAGCAGATCGGTGCGAGCCGGAATGCCGGCCAGAACCAGCAACAGCAGGCTGGCCAGGATGAGCTGACAGCCGAGACGGGCACAGGCGAACTTGCCCAACCTCGGCACGAGCCAGAAACCAGCCAGCAGCAGACCCAGCAGAGTGCCGACGCCCCAGACGCCACTGAGCGAGGCCGTGGCGGCGATCGGCATGGCGAACACCTCGGCGCCGTAGCTCTCGAGGATCGGATCCTGCAGGAACAGCGCCAGGGTGAAGGCCAGCAGGAAGGCGAAGAACACCAACACCTGACGGCTGGAGGTGATCAGGCTCCAGGCGGCCCTCATGCTGATGGCATCTTCCCGATCGGCAGCACGGCTCAACCCTGCAGCGGAGTCATTGGCGGGCTCCTGGCCCCAGGTGGCCACAACGGTGAGCAGCAACACCACGGCGGCGACCCGCAGCATGAAGACCTGCAGCGCCGGCTGGAGCTGAGTGGGATCGCTGACCCCATCCAGCCCCCGCAGGCTGAGGGCTGTGGCGATCGCCCCCGCCACGATGCCGACAGTGAGCAGACACCAGATCAGACCCACGGCCCGCGGTCGCTCCTCCTCCTCGGTGAGATCGATCACCAGCGCCAGATAGGGCGTGCTGGCCAGGGAAATGGCCAGGCCATAGGCGGCAAAAAGGCCACAGAGGGCGGCGATCCCGAGGCCGATCGACCAGGGACTGCCGCTGGCGAAGGCCTCATGCAGGCGGAAGATCAGCGGAATCGCCAGCACCGCCAGCGCGGAAAACAGCGCCGTACCCAGCCAGATGTAGGGGGTGCGGTGGCGTCCGGCGAGCGGATGAGCATCGGACACCTGGCCGAACAGGATGCGCGCAGGAGCCATGAACTGCTCGAAGGCCAGGGCGCCGCCAACCAGCAGGCCGGGGAAGCCCAGTTCGCTGAGCATCACCCGGTTAAGCAGCCCGGCGAAGATCACCGCCAGACATCCCAGACAGCCCTGAAACAGGCCGAGGCGGATCAGACGGGGGAGGGGAAGGGACAGCTGGGCTGGTTCAGCTGACCACGGACGTTAGGACGCTTTGCGCTCCGAAACGGCGCTGGCCGCGCAGGCCGGCTGAAGGGGCTCGGGGGGCACCGGCACATCCACATCGGCCTTGGGCTTGCCGGCGGGCAGGTTGACCGCAGGGCAGAGGGCCACCTGATCCAGTCCGGTACGGCGGCGCAGCTCCGCGAGGTTGGTGTTGTACTCCGCCAGGGCCTGGGCGTAGCGCACCTCGGCCTGGGTGAGATCACGCTGGCTGTCCACCACCTCCCGCTGGGTGCTGACACCGGCCTGGAAGCGCAGGCGCGACAGACGCAGGGCTTCGCGGGAGGAGATCACTTCGCGCGAGGTGGTCTGGATGTTGCGGTTGGCCCGACCGAGGTTGTAGAAGCTCTGCTCCACCTGGAAACGCACCTGATCGCGGGTCTGGGCGAAGCGGAAGGCGTTCTCCTGGGCTTGCTGCTTGGACTGGCGGTACTGCGCCCGGGCAGCGCCACCATCAAAGATGTTCCAGGTCATGTTCAGGCCGAAGCTGTTCTCGACAGCCCAGCCGCTGCTGCCCGGCAGATCAACGATGACCTGCTCGTTGCCCTGGTAGCGGACGCCGCTCAGAGTGGCGAACACATTCAGGAAGGGCTGAACGGCGCCAAGGGCGCTGTTGGCCTGGCTGTTGGACACGGAGATGTCCAGGATGGCGTTGTCGATCTCCTCACGGAAGGCGAAGGCCGCCACGATGCTTTCCTGCAGCGAGGGGGTCCAGAGGCCGATCGGGCGCAGCGGTTCCTTGGCCGTGGGCGTGATGTTCTGGGGGAGATCGAGCAGACGGGCCAGATCGCGACGGGCGACTGACTGGTCGTTGAGGGCATCCGTGAGCAACTGCTGGTCGCGGGCCAGCTGGGTTTCCGCCTGCAGAACCTCCAGCTTGGTGGCGACACCGGCCTGGAACCTTGCCCGTGCATCGCGGAGGCTCACCAAGGAAGCGCGGACCGATTCCTGGCCGATGCGCACGCGATCATCGGTGAGCTGCAACTGGAAGTAGGCCTGCGCAGCCTGCAGGCGCAGCTCGCGCAAAGAAATCAGGTATTGATTTTTCGATTGTTCAAACTGATCACGGGCGGCGCTCACCTGGGGCACCCGCTGGGGGTTGATCAGCGCCCACTGGGCCGTGAGGTTGGCTGTGAGATCCCAACGGTTGGTGTAGGTGTACTGATTGGTACCGGCCGGGGCGAAAGGGGTGCTGCCGCCGGAGGTGCTGCGCTGATTGCCACCGGTATAAGCGGGGAAGTTGTTGAGGTTGAGGTTGAGGTTCGGATACCAGGCGGCCAGCTGGGCGCGCAGGTTGGACTGGGCCTGATCCACCTGGCTGGCGATCGCCTTGAGGTTGGGATTGTTGACCTCGGCCAGGTTCTCGACGTCCTTGAGGGACAGGGGCCGCAGCGCCTGGATGCGCACCTGCTCCACCTTGGTGGGCAGAGCCAGCGTGGCGGGTGCAGCCAAGCGCTGCAGAGCCGGATCGAGTCGCGTGGCCGCCGGGGGCAGCACGGCTGGATTGGACTTCGGCCGCGGGCCGATGACGGCCGGAGCCAGAGGCAGAGGCACCGGTGGCGGATCGATCAGAGGTGTTGCCGCATCAGCGGCCTGAACCTTGATGGACCGAGACTCCGGAGCGGCTGACGTGCTCTGCCCAGCGGGAGCGACCTGGGCAGGGGGAGTGATCTGCTGCGCCGGTGCTACCGACTGCTGAGGAGCCGCGAGGGATGAGCCAGCAAATGGGATGAGGCCGGCACCGGCTGCAGCGAGACAGGCCCTGAAGTTCCGTGCCACCGAATACTCTGCCCAGAGAAATAGACGGCCTGAGCTTAGGCAGCTTCGTCAAGGAAACCGAGACACGCGGCCACGATGTCATCCGCCCCTTGCACCAGCCGGATCTGCACGGGCAACTGGGATGTGAGATCCTCCAGGCGCTGATCGTCGAGAAAGACGGGCTCCCCCTGCCGCAGCATCACCGCAGGCAGCAGCAGTTCTGCACCAAGGTCCCGCCCAGCCAGCCCCCGCAGCAGATCAGACCCGGTGAGAAGCCCCGTGACCACCTGATCCTGCCCCCAGTACGGACTGGGCAGGCCATGCAGCAGAACCTCCAGTCCCGCCACAGCATTGAGGCGCTCCACGGCAGGACGCAGCGCCTCCGCCACCAGCAACCCCACCACCCAGCTCACCCGCCGCGGCTGGTCCAGGGCTGCGGGCAGGCGGGTCGTTGCCGCATCCATCGCCTCCAGGAACGCGCGGATGCTGCCCACGCCATTGCCCTCCTGGGGCAGATCTTCGTAGTTGTCGCGGGGGGGCAGGGGGTAGCCCGCCATCAGATACCACTCATCGGAGAGCCAGGCGAAGCGGCTGCCCAGCTCAGCCTGGAAGCGAGCCTGCAGGGGCTCCACCTGGGCAATCACCCGCCGGGCGCAGGCTCGATCCACCGGCACCAGGCCATCGCCGTCAGGCCTGTAGCGCGTGAGGCCCACCGGCACCACCGCCGCCGAAAGCACGGCCGGCCAGTCGCCCCCAGCAAAACCCGCCAGATCGCTGATGGTGCGCTCGAGGGCGGGACCATCGTTCAGCCCGGGGCAGACCACCACCTGGGCATGGATCTGCAGCCGATGTTGCCGGAACCAGGCCAGCTGCTCAAGCAGCAGCCCGGCCCGCGGATTGACCAGCAGACGGGAGCGCAGCTCAGGGTCGGTGGCATGCACCGACACGAACAGCGGCGAGAGGCGCTGCTCCTCGATCCGCTGCCAGTCGGCGGCGGTGAGGTTGGTGAGGGTGAGGTAGGAGCCGTAGAGAAAGCTGAGGCGGTAGTCGTCGTCCTTGAGATAGAGGCTGCGGCGGTGGCCTGGGGGCTGCTGATCGATGAAGCAGAAGGGGCAGTGGTTGTTGCACTGCCGCAGCCCATCGAACAGAGCCTCGCTGAAGCCCAGGCCCAGCCCCTCATCGGCATCCTTCTCCAGCTCCACCACCTGGACGGTGCCATCGGGATCCTGAACCTCCAGCGTCAGCTCCTCATCACCGCTGAGCAGCTGGAAATCGATCAGATCCCGGGGACGGATGCCGTTGATGCTCAGCAGGCGGTCGCCGGGCTGAAAGCCCAGCTCCTCGCCGATGGACCCCGGTTCCACGAACTCCACAACCGCCGGCTGAGGAACGCGGGCCTCAGGATCGAGCGCCGCGAGCACCACACCAGCAGACGGTTCCTTCCACACGGGCGGGCACCGGACACAACGGTGTTCTCAGTTTGGGGCCCCGGGCAGGGAGCCGGCCGCGAGCTGGCCGGCACCGAGCAGCAGAGCCAGGCCGAACAGCAGGCGATAGCCCACGAACCACCAGGTGCTGTGCTTCTGCAGAAACTGCAGCAGCCAGGCAATCGCCAGCCAGGACACCACAGCCGAGGAGATGATGCCCACCAGCAGAGGCAGAACACCGCCGGCCGCCGAGGTGCCGAACGCAGCCTTCATCTCCACCAGGCCCGCCAGAGTGATGGCAGGGATGCCAAGCAGAAACGAGAAGCGGGCTGCATCAGCCCGGCGCCAGCCATCGAACAGGGAGGCGGTGAGGGTGCTGCCGGAGCGCGACACCCCGGGCACCAGTGCCAGGGCCTGGGCCAGCCCCACCAGCAGGCCATCACGCAGGTGCACCTGCTGCAGCAACCGCCGCCGCCTGCCGAGCTGTTCAGCCAGAGCCAGCAGGCAGGCCATCACGATCGAGACGATGCCGATCGACGTGAGGCTGCGCAGGGGTGAGTTGTCGAAATCGGTCACGAACAGCTTGATGGCGAGCCCGGCCACCACGATCGGGATCGTGCCGAGGGCGATCGCCAGGCCCAGACGGGCTTCCGGCGCATCCCAGCGGCGGGACCGCACGGCCTGAAGCATGGCCAGCGCCACCTCCCGCAGATCCGCACGGAAGAAGGCGATCACCGCAACGATGCTGCCCAGCTGAATCACGGCGGTCACGGCCACGCCGGGATCCCCCCAGCCCAGCACCACCGGAACCACCTTGAGGTGGGCGGTGCTGCTGATCGGCAGGAACTCGGTGAGCCCCTGCACCACCCCGAGCACTAGATAACGCCAGCAAGCCTCCAGCAAACCCAGCTGATCGGTAGGAGCCAGTGCAGCCATCGCCATCGATTCGGGCACCACACGGGCACAACGATGGCCCGACCCTATGGCGGCGGCCCGGACCTGACCAGCTCCGCCGAGCCGAGCCGAGCCGATGCAGCCGCAGGCCGGCCGCCCCATTCCCTTAAGGTTGAACACCTTTCTTCACAACCGGGTGATCGGCGTACCGCCCAGCCTGACGACGCCTGCCCCGGCCAGCCCCCTGGCCGGATCGTTCGCCGCGGTCCGCATCCCCTCGGCCAGCCGCACCACCACGAGCTGGCTGCTGCCGCTGAGCGCGTCCCTCCTGGTAGCCCTGCCGGTGTTTCTGCAGGCCCCCTGGGTTCGCCTGGCCCCCTTCAGTGCGGCCCTGTTCACGGCTCCCCTGCTGCTGCTGGCCCTGATCCTGGAGAGCCGCCGGAGCTCCCAGTTGAGCAGCACCGGTGCGCTGCTGGTGGGCTTCAGCGGTAGCTGGCTGGGCGGCTGTCTGTTCTGGGGCTGGTTCCGCCTGCACCCGCTCTGGCACCTGCCGATCGAGGCCTTTGCCCTGCCCCTCGCTCTTGGGGGGCTGCGGGGCCGCTGGCGGCTGGCAGCCAGCTTCTATCTGGCCTCTCTGCTCGGCACGGCCTGCACCGATGGCGTGATGGCGGTCACCGGCGTGATGGGCAGCTGGACCAGCGTGCTGCTGGCCCCCCTCGATCAGGCACCGCTGCTGCTCCAGCAGGCCGCCCTTGGCGTACTGGAGCCACTCCCACTGGCGGTGACCCTGCTCACGGCCGCTGCGCTGACCACACTGTGCCGACGCTTCTGGCAAGACCCTGATCCGGCCTGGCAGCTGGCAGCATCCGCCGTTGCCACAACCCTGGCGGTGGATGGCCTGTTCCTGGGTGCTGCCCTGTGGGCGCCACGGCTCAGCGGCCTGATCTGAAGAACTGCAAAAGCCTCCCGAGTCGATCCCAGCGATCCGGCCCCACACCTGTAGGTTTGCGGAGCTGGCTGCACTGCAGCCTTGTGGTCCCCGTTCAGACGGAGTGTTCGATGAAACGGCTGGTTTCGTGGCTCATGAGTGGAGTGCTGCTGGCCGGCCTGCTGCTCGGCCTGATGGTCGCCCCCGCCGCTCAGGCTGCTGAGCGGCCCAACGTGGCAGACGAAAAGATTGCCGAGCGCGCCGGCAAGATCGATCTCAACAACTGCTCGGTGCGCCGCTTCCAGGCCTTCCCCGGGATGTACCCCACCCTGGCCGGCAAGATCGTGCTGGGCGGTCCTTACACCAGCGTCGACGACCTGTTCAAGCTGGACCTGACACCTCGCCAGCAGGAACTGGTCGAGAAGTACAAGGAGAACTTCACCGTTACCCCGGCTTCGATCGCCCTGAACGAAGGCTTCGACCGCATCAACGACGGTCAATACCGCTGACGCAACAGCACCGAGCTCAGTCCTGCTGAGGCTGGTTCGTTCGCCCTGAGGGCGGGCGATTCGTCTTCAGGCCTTACATTCACGCGACTGAGCCAAGCCGCCGGGCCCTCCCGGCGGCTTTTTTGCAGGCACCTTCCGCTTCCGCCTTGATGCCCGAGCTGCCCCGCCAGTGGGATGTGATCGTTGTCGGCGGTGGCGCTGCGGGTCTGATGGCCGCCCTGGAACTGCCGGACGGGCTGAGGGTTCTGCTGCTCAACAAGGACGGCAGCGCACCCCGCTCGGCCAGCCGCTGGGCACAGGGGGGGATCGCCGCCGTGACCCGACCCGAGGACAGTTTCGACAGCCACGTGCAGGACACCCTGCGCGCTGGGGCCGGTCTGTGCGACCCCGCCGCTGTTGCCCTGCTGGTGCGGGAGGCCCCGGCCTGCGTGCAGCGACTGCTGGAGCTTGGCATGGACTTCGACCGTAATGGCGAGGTTCTGAGCACAACCCTGGAGGCCGCCCACAGCCACCGCCGGGTGCTCCACGCCCAGGACCGTACCGGCGGTGCGCTGGTGGAGGCGCTCGAACGCCGGGTTGCCGCGCGTGAGGGACTGACCCGTCGCGCCGGAATGCTGGCCCTGCAGCTGCTGGTGGAGGAGGGACGCTGCTGCGGCCTGCAGGTGCTGGATGGCGAGCACGTGCACTGGCTGCGGGCGCGGGCGGTGGTGCTGGCCACCGGCGGTGGCGGCCACCTGTTCGCCAACACCACCAATCCCCCCCAGGCCAGCGGCGATGGCATCGCCATGGCCTGGCAGGCGGGAGCGGTGATCCGCGACCTGGAGTTCGTACAGTTTCACCCCACGGCGCTGATGCTGCCGGGTGCCCCCCATTTCCTGATCTCCGAAGCGGTGCGCGGCGAAGGAGCTCGGCTGGTGGATGAGCGGGGCGAGAGTCCCGTGGCTCAGCTGGTCGGCGGCGACCTCGCCCCCCGCGATGCCGTCAGCCGCGCCCTGGTGCAGCGGATGCGGGAGGGTCAGCTGGCCCACCTCTGGCTTGATCTGCGGCCGGTTGGAGTGGCGCGGCTGGAGCGACAGTTCCCAACCATCCTGGGACGCTGCCGCGAGCTGGGACTCGAACCCACCGCCGCACCGATCCCGGTGGCACCGGCGGCCCACTACTGGATGGGAGGCATTCGCACCGACCACCAAGCCGCCACCACCCTGCCGGGGCTCTACGCGGTGGGCGAAGTGGCCAGCAGCGGCGTGCACGGTGCCAATCGCCTGGCCAGCAACTCGCTGATGGAATGCCTGGTCTTCGCCCGCCAGCTGCGGCAGATCAACCTGGGGCCGGCTCCCGCGCAGGGCCAACCTGCCCCCAGCCGTTCTGCCGCCATCCATTCGGAACCCAGCCGAGGGGCGGCCTCCCAGCCGAACCTGGCGGACCTGCAGCACCGCATCCAGGAGCTGCGGCAGCTGTGCTGGCAGGTGGCCGGGGTGGAACGCGAGCCGGCCCCCCTGCGCGAAGCCCTGCTCGCCGCTCAGCAACAGGCTGCGGATCTGGCCGGCGTGCCGCTTCTGGATCAGGTCGCCAATCTGCCAAGCGATGCTCACCTGCCGCTCGACTTCTCCACCGGCAGCTGGCTGCGCTCGGTCCACGACCTGCAGCAGCGTCTGCGCCTGGCTGCACTGCTGCTGGAAGCGGCCCTGTTCCGCCAGGAGAGCCGGGGCGGGCACTATCGCCTGGATGCCCCGGCTGCGCAGCCGTTCTGGCGCTGCCACACCCTGCAACAGCGCGGGCAGCGGATCCACACCGAAGCGGTTGGCGCATCACGAACGGAGATCTGATCCATTGGCCGGTGACCGCCGGATCAGGCCCGCCTGTCAGATGAGCAAGTCAGCGCTGAAAGTCAGGGCCGCTTCTCAGAGCCGAGTTGATCGAAATCAATCGGGCCCTTGTAGCCGCTCAGTTCGGCCAGCTTCGCCAGGGGCTTCACACCCGAATCCAGCTGACCGTTGATCTCCCAGGAGGGGAACCCCTGGATCCCCTTGGCCTCACAGAGGGCCTTCTGGCTGTTCTGCCCGTCTGGTGCGCACTCGATCACCTTGAGCTTGGCGGTGGCATCGCGGCCGAAGAGCTCCTTCTGCTCGTGGCAGTGGGGGCACCAGTAGGCGGTGTAGAGGGCGGCGCCGCTGGCGGTGAGGTGCTCGGCCAGGGCGATCTTGGCTGGGCTGCTCACAGCCTGCACCACAGGAGGCGCCCCTTTTCCGGCCACGGCGGCCGGCTTGCCAACGGACGCAGCCCATCCCAGGCCAAGAACCCCCACCAGGAGGGCCGTGATCACGCCTCGGAACACCAGCTGGCCGCGGTCCTCCCAATCGCCGCCGATCAGGCTCAGCACGAACAGGGCGGTGCTGAGCGTGGCCGACAGGATGCAGAAGGGGCAGCAGTCGCGGATGCCGAAGGCCATCACCCCCAGCAACACGGCGCTGAACACCGCCATGGCGGTGCTGATCAGGAACAGGCCCCACCAGCTGCTCTGGCCGAGCTTCACCCTGGCCTCACCCTGCAGCACCAGCGGAGCCACCGCCAGCAGCAGCACGGCGGCATAGGCCAGGCAGCCGAACAGCGAGAGCGGCTGGCCGAACAGGCTGCCCCAGGCGCTGGCCAACACCTTCTCGCAGCCATTGCAGCCGAAGAAGCCCTGGCTGCTGCAGCTCAGGGACCCCAGCAGGCCCCATTTCTTCAGGGTGATCGAACCGGTGTCGATCACGCCGATGGTGGCGAGCACGGCCATCACCACCCGCACCCAGCGCCGCCCCAGATCCGGGCGACGCCGCTGACCGGCGAGGCGATCGCTGAGGCGGGAAGAAGTCACGAAGGCTGATCAGGCTGGCCTGATTGTGGCAGCTGTGGCCCGTTCAGGTCAGAGGCCCGGCACCGACTTCAGCTGGGCGCAGGAGCGGCTCGGCAGCAGCACCGGCGGGAGCGGTGGCGCACCGTGCTCCGCGTGAGGTGTCTTGTCCCAGCTGATGCGGGCCTGGCTGGAGCTGAACACGATCGTGAGCGGCGCCTGATCCTGCTGCCCTTCCTGACTGAAGCGATAGAGCACCCGTGCGGTTCCCGCTGGCGACACCCGGCCCTCGAGGCGACCGACGCGACGATCCTTCTGCCAGGGGATCCAGCGGTAGAAGCCCGTCACCCGCTGGCCATCGCGATCGAGTCGCAGCTGCTCCAGATCGAGCTGGCCGGCACGGCCGCTGAGCTTCTCGAAGCAGAGCGGGGTGGCGGCCATGGCGGGTGTGCCCAGCAGCGCAGCAAGGGAGCCAGCCAGCAGCAGGGCCGTTGGCAAGGCCGCACTGGCCACGGCACAACGCTGGGGCAACAGGGGAGCGGGGCGAAGGCGCATCAGAACGGTGAGGACCACGCTCGTGCAACGTAGGGAGATCCGTTGCCCTCGGCCAGGCCGTGCCCCAGGAACCCCAGGCTGCCACTGCCAGCCCCAGCATGGCGAAACCCACCGTGGCCTTCGCCCACCTGGGCTGCGAGAAGAACCGGGTCGACACCGAGCACATGCTCGGCCTGCTGGCCGAGGCCGGCTATGGCGTGAGCGCCGACGAGAGCGACGCGCGCGTGGTGGTGGTGAACACCTGCAGCTTCATCCAGGAGGCCCGCGAGGAGTCGGTGCGCACGCTGGTGGAGCTGGCGGAGCAGGGCAAGGAGCTGATCATCGCCGGCTGCCTGGCTCAGCACTTCCAGGAGGAGCTGCTGGAAAGCCTGCCCGAAGCCAGGGCGATCGTGGGCACGGGCGACTACCAGCACATCGTGAGCGTGCTGGAGCGGGTTGAAGCCGGCGAACGGGTGAACCAGGTGAGCGCCAATCCCACCTTCGTGGGCGATGAGCATCTGCCGCGCTACCGCACCACCAGCGAGGCCGTGGCCTACCTGAAGGTGGCCGAGGGCTGCGACTACCGCTGCGCCTTCTGCATCATTCCCCACCTGCGCGGCGACCAGCGCTCTCGTCCGATCGCGAGCATCGTGGCCGAGGCACAGCAACTGGCGGCCCAGGGGGTGCAGGAGCTGGTGCTGATCAGCCAGATCACCACCAACTACGGCCTCGATCTGGCCGGCAGGCCGCAGCTGGCGGAGCTGCTGCGGGCCCTGGGGGAGGTGGAGATCCCCTGGATCCGCGTGCACTACGCCTACCCCACCGGCCTCACTGAGGCGGTGCTGGCGGCCTACCGCGAGGTGCCCAACGTGCTGCCCTACCTGGATCTGCCGCTGCAGCACAGCCATCCCGAGGTGCTGCGGGCGATGAACCGCCCCTGGCAGGCGGATGTGACGGGCGGCGTGCTGCGCCGCATCCGCGAGCAGCTGCCCGATGCGGTGCTGCGCACCACCTTCATCGTGGGCTTCCCCGGAGAAACCGAGGAGCAGTTCCAGCACCTGCTGGATTTCGTGGCCGAGCAGCAGTTCGATCACGTGGGCGTATTCACCTTCTCGCCGGAGGAGGGCACCCCGGCCGCCGACCTGCCCGATCAGGTGCCCCATACGGTGGCCGTGGAGCGCAAAGACCGGCTGATGGCCCTCCAGCAACCGATCGCCGCTGCGCGCAACGCCGCCTGGGTGGGGCGCATCGTGGATGTGCTGATCGAGCAGGAGAACCCGAGCACCGGCGAGATGCTGGGCCGCTGCGCCCGCTTTGCCCCCGAAGTGGATGGCGAAGTGCGCGTGCTGCCGGGCGAAGGTGGCCTCTGCGCCGCGCCCGGAACCATGGTGCCGGTGCGCATCACCGCCGCCGACACCTACGACCTGGTGGGTGAGGTGGTGGGAGCGAAGGCGATGGTGGGCGAGGCCCTCGCCGCCCGCCGGACAGGCGTTTGAGCCAGGCCACTCGCGCCGCAAGGGGGGCGCGCCGGGCTCTCGGGCGGATCCGCACCCGGTTGACCCGCCACCAGCGCACCACCTTCCTGCTGGCCTCGGGCGTGAGCACCGCCGGATCCTTCGCCGGGCTCACCGCCAAGGGCTGGCTGCTGATGGAGGGCGCCCACAACCCGCTGCTGCTGGCGCTGCACTTCGCCCTGCTCACCCTGCCCACCCTGCTGGTGAGCGGCCCGGCCGGCGTGCTCACCGATCGGATCGGTAGCGAGCGGGTGCTGATCCGCGCCCAGTGGGCCCTGTTCGCCGCGGCCGTGCTCGGCGCCCTGGCGATCCCGGTGAGCCGCGGCGGGGTGCAGGACACCCTGCTGCTACTCAGCACCCTGGGGATCGGCACCGCCAGTGCCTACGAGCTCACCGCCCGCAACAAGTACGTGGCCCTGCTGGTGGAGGAGCCGGCGCAGCTCGGGCCCTACCTGGCCAGCTTCTCGGTGATCTTCAACGTGGGCAAGCTGGTGGGCCCGCCGATCGGCGGCCTGCTGCTGGCCGCCACCGGGCCCACCCTGGCCCTGAGCCTTGATGCCGCCAGCTACCTGCTGCCGATCAGCACGCTGCTGTGGCTGATGCAGCCCCGGCGCGATCAGGAGCGCCGCAGCGGCCCAGGAGCCGGCGCCAGCCTCGGCACCGCCTGGCGCGAGTGCGGCGATTCCCTGCGCCATGTGCTGCGCTTCACGGCGCTGGCCTGCCTGGTGGGCTTCTTCCATCCCGGCCTAGCGCCGCTGATGGCCGATCGGCTGATGGGGCCCAGCCCCCTGGCCCTGGGGCTGTTCACCAGCGTGATCGCCGCCGGCAGCATCACGGGCGGGGTGGTGCTGCAACGCAATGCGGTCGCTCTCGGCCGCCGGCCGGGGCTGCTGCTGGGTGCCAGCTGTCTGATCACCGGGCTGGCCCAGATGGGGCTGGCCCTGCGGGGGCTTGGCCCCCACTGGCCGCAATCCTGGGGCCTGGCGATGGCTTTTCTGATCGGCCTGGGCACCGCCTCACTGCTGGCGGGCACCAACCTGATCATTCAGGTGCATGCGCCGCAGGTGCTGCGGGGCCGCATGGCCGGGCTCGGCCAGATCGCCTTCCTTGGCGGCGGCGGCCTCAGCGGGCTGGCTGCGGCAGGCCTCAGCCTTTGGCCGCCTCTGGGGGTGTGGGGCTGCTTCGGGCTGCTGGGCAGCCTTGGCGCGCTGCTGGGCGGAACCGAGCTGCTGCTGCGCCGCCGGATGCGACTGAGCTGAGCGTGGTAGCGCTGAAGAAGCGCCCCCTCAGATCAGCTTGATGCCGCGCAGCACGAAGGAGATCGCCGCCGCAGCCACCAGGCCGCCGCCGACCAGGACGAGATAGATGACGGGACCCATGGCGGATGCGCTGGAAAACGTGGCGCCATTAGAGCAGATCGTCCACGACGAGGGCGAAGCCGCTTAGGGTTGTGTGACGCCCTCGGTTCAGCCTCAGGGATTGGCCGCCGGTCGGATCCAGCTCCAGGACCATCCAGCTCAAGGACCATCCAGCCCCCGGACCAGCGACGGCATGCGCACGCTCTTCATCTATCCCGAGTTCCCGAAGACCTTCTGGAGCTACGAGAAGATCCTCGAGCTGGTGAACCGCAAGGTGCTGCTGCCGCCGCTCGGCCTGGTGACCGTGGCGGCGCTGCTGCCCCAGAACTGGCCGATGAAGTTGGTGGACCGCAATGTGCGCGAGGTCAGCGAAGCCGAGTGGGACTGGGCCGAGCTGGTGGTGATCTCCGGGATGATCGTGCAGAAGGCCGACATGGCCGTGCAGATCGCCCGTGCCAAACAGCGGGGTCTGCCGGTGGCGGTGGGTGGACCATTCGCCAGCTCCACGCCCGATGCGCCCGAGATCGAGCTGGCCGATTTCAAGGTGCTCGATGAGGGTGAAATCACCCTGCCGATGTTCATCGAAGCCATCGAACGGGGCGAGAGCGGCGGCCGCTTCAGCTCCAACGGCGAGAAGCCGGATGTGACCTCCACACCGGTGCCCCGCTTTGATCTGCTCGAGCTCGACGCCTACGACTCGATGAGCGTGCAGTTCTCGCGCGGCTGCCCGTTCCAGTGCGAGTTCTGCGACATCATCGTGCTCTACGGCCGCAAGCCGCGCACCAAGACCCCTGAACAGCTGGTCGCCGAGCTCCAAGCCCTCTACGACCTGGGTTGGCGGCGCTCCATCTTCCTGGTGGACGACAACTTCATCGGCAACAAGCGCAACGCCAAGCTGCTGCTGCCGGCCATCAAGCAGTGGCAGATCGAGCGGGGCTATCCCTTCAGCTTCGCCACAGAGGCCTCCGTGGATCTCGCCTCCGACGACGAGATGATGCAGATGATGGGTGAAGCCCGCTTCGATGCCGTGTTTCTGGGCATCGAAACACCGGATGAAGCCAGCCTGTCGGTGGCGGGCAAGCACCAGAACACCCGCAGCTCGCTGGAGGAATCGGTCGACCGGATCACCAGCTACGGCATCCGCGTGATGGCTGGCTTCATCATCGGCTTCGACGGCGAGAAGACAGGCGCCGGCGATCGGATCGTGCGCTTCGTGAGCCGCACCGGCATCCCCGCCGCAATGATGGGCATGCTGCAGGCCCTGCCCAACACCGGCCTCTGGCACCGCCTCGAGAAGGAGGGCCGTCTGATCCAGGAGAAGGCGGACGCCAAGGGCGTCAACCAGACCAACCTGCTCAACTTCGTGCCGACCCGGCCGATCCGCGACATCGCCAACGAATACGTCGACGCCTTCTGCCGCCTCTACGAGCCGAACGCCTACATCGATCGCGTCACCCACTACTACGGCAAGGTGGGCGCCCCGCGCTGGAGGGCCTTCTACAAGCCTGAGAACTCCGACAAGCCGGCCCTGCCCGAAAAGAATGACATCCGCGCGCTGGCCACGGTGATCTGGCGCCAGGGTTTCAAACGCAACACCCGCTTCCGCTTCTGGCGCTCCCTGGCGCGCATCGCCCGCCGCAATCCCGCCAACCTCGAGCAGTTCGTGGTGACCCTGGCCCACAACGAACACTTCCAGGAGTACCGGGCCGTGGTGACCCGCGAGATCGAGCAGCAGCTGGCCTGCCTGCCTCCGGAGCCGCCGCCGGCCACCGCCGACAGGGCCCGCGAACTGCAGCCGGTCTGAGCCCGAACAGGCTCAGGTTCAGTCCTGGATGTACTCGCTGCCCTGCTCCAGGCAGAACTCAGCCTTCTGCAGTTCCCGGCCGAGATAGAGGGCGTGATCGAGGCAACTGATCGGATGTGGGCCATCCCCCTCCGTCAGGGCCATGCCGAGCTCTTTGGCGGATCGGCCGCGATAGATCGCCTGCGGCTGGCGGGGCCCTGCGCCGCGGCAGCTCAGCACTTCACCGGTATCCGGGTCTGTGGCCAGGCCGCGGGCGTCGATGCCGTTGCTGTAGTGCTCGACGATGAGCTCACCGGATGCGCGGTCGAGCTTGATCAGGACGTAGCCGGCAGGATCGAGGGCGATGAAGCGCTTTGAAAGCCGCTCATCCAGCTCGCGGCGTTGCACAGCGCTGAAGGAGGTCATCGGCGGATGTTACGCAGCCGTGCTTCAGCCAGCCCTAGGCCGCCGCACCACCGAGATCCGGGGGGCGGGCCGTGAACGGCAGCTCGGCATTGATCGCCTCGATCTCCTCCAGCTGCTGGGCATTGGCCTCCGGCAGCCAGCGGCGCACGATGGCATCAAAGCGCGGGTGGCGCCAACGGTGTAGCGAGGCATGGGGCCGGGCCAGGAAACCGCGGCGGCGCTTGTGGCTGCCACCGGCACCAGGATCGAACTGGCGGATGCCGCGCTGGATCGCCCAGTCGATCGGCGCGTAGTAGCAGACCTCGAAATGCAGGTTGTCGATCTCCTCGTCGCTGCCCCAGTAGCGGCCCCAGAGCATCGTGTCGCTGTGCACGCACAGCGACATGGCCACCGGCTGCAGCGGATCGCCGCGGTGGGCGCTGAACAGCACCAGGTGCCGACGCAGCTCGGGATCATCAGCCAGCTGCGCGAAGAAGGTCTCGGTGAGGTATTTGCTGCCCCAGGCCCCCCAGCGGCTGCAGTGCTGCTCGTAGAAGTCGTGCATGCGGCGCACCAGCGGCGGGGGGATCGCCTCACCCACCACCGGCGTGACGCTGAGGCCGGCAGCCGTGATGGCCCGGCGTTCGCGCTTGATGTTGCGGCGCTGATTGGCGTTGAAGCTGAGCAGGTAGTCGTCGAAGCTGGTGTAGTTGTGATTGCTCCACAGGCTCTGCTGGTTGAGCCAGGTGGCGCAGCCGGCCGCTTCCGCCAGGGGCTGCCAGGCCGGGTCCACGTAGAGAAAGTTGCAGCTGAGGATCTGCTGCTCGGCGCAGAATTCGTCGATCAGCTGCAACATCACAGCGGTGAGGGCAGCCTCATCTTCAGCGACGGCGATATGGAAGCGGTAGCCCACGATCGGGCTCACCGGGCTCATTCCCAGCAGCTTCGGGTAGTAGCGAACCCCCAGCTGACCGGCCAGCTGGGCGAACGACTGGTCGAACACGAATTCGCCATAGCTGTGCCCTTTGAGATACAGCGGCGCCACCGCCACCGGCTGCTCGCCGCGCCAGAGGGCCAGATGCAGGGGCTGCCAGCCCTGGCGTGGCGCAACACTGCCGGAGGTCTCCAGGGCGATCAACCAGCGCCAGGAGTAGAAGGGAAGCCCCGATGCCGCCGTGAGCGATTCCCAGTGCGCCTCAGGAATCTCTGCCAGCGAGCCGTGCCAACGGGCCGTGAGTTCGGCCATGGGCCACCAGGGTGCCGGAATGACCGGGCCAGGCTAGTGAGAAGCCGCCCGGCAGGACCAGGTTTCGGCCGCACAGCCTGGATCGCTGCTCTGGCGGGAGCGGTGCTGGGCTCCGGCCTGCTGCCGGCCAGTGCGCCACCCGCCCGGGCCAGCCTGTTGGGGCCGTTGCTGCAGCTGTTGCGCCCCCAGCTGGAAACACGGCTGGCGGCCGCCTGTGCGCAGTGGGCCAGCGGCGGTGATGTCGCCCTGGCCCGGCAGCTGCAACGGCCCTGCGCCGCCCTGGCGCCCCCCGCCAGCCGTTGCCTGATCGAGGAGAGCGAGCGCAGCGGTCGCAGCCTGGCGCTGATCGGCGAGCTGGCAGCGGGCCGTCTCGGCGCCGATGGGGAGCAGGTTGTGAAGCGCTGCGCCAGCCGACTGCTGGGGCTGCCGCCCGACAGCCTCCGGGATGTGCCCCTGCAGAGCCTGGCGGAACGCTTCCGCGGGCGGGCGGGCCGGCCATCCCAGGCGAACCCTGAGCCGATCCAGCCGTTACCTCAGGCCGGCAGCCGCCCGTAGCGCAGCAGCAGCTCCTCGCCCTCCAGCGGCCGCTGCTCCAGCAGCTGCCAGCGGGTCGGAGCCAGGCTCACCTCGGCGGGCAGCCAGCTGTGGCGACCGCCCAGCACCATTGGGCAGACGGTGAGCTGCAATTGGTCCACCCGATCAGCGGCCAGCAGCTGGCCGGCCAGCTCGGCACCGCCCAGCAGCACCAGCCGCCTCAGACCGGCGCCAGCCAACCCGGCCAGGGCGTCAGCCCACGTGTTCAGGGGGTGGCACGCCTGGAAGCCGGCCGGGAGTTGGGCCGGCTGGGGCGGCGGCAGCAGCAGACGACGCTGCAAGGGCTGGCGGAAGAAGCGCAGCTCCGGATCGAAGCGCCCGCCGCGGCTCACCACCACCACATCCGGCTGACTGGGACGGCCCTGACGCCGCCTCTCCTCCAGCAGATCAGCGGCGTGAATCAGGCAGGTGCTGCCATGCAGGCGCAGGGTGCGCCCGCCGATCAGGCAGGCATCCGCCCAGGCGAGAGCTTCTTCCAGCACGCGCCGATCGCCGCGGCCGCCGATCTGGGCCGCGCCACCCTGCGGGGGGGCCAAGCGGCCATCAAGGCTGACCGCCAGAACCAAGCGCAGTTCCGGCCTGATCGCCGGCACCGCGATCAGGCGCCGGCCAGAGCCTCAAGGGCCAGGGGCTTGATGCCCAACTGCGGCACCTCGGCGAACACCTCGGCGGCGTTGTTTGGGCTCTCCTGCAGGCGCACCTTGTGCAGGCTGGCGCCGATGCCGGCAATCGGTGCACTGAGCAGATCGGCGATGTGCAGGGCGATGTTCTCGGCGGTGGGCACGGTGCTGGCGAAGTGGGCCACGTCCTTGTTGAGGAAGGTGTGGTCGAAGGGCTCCACCACCAGCTCATCCACCAGGGCCTGCAACGCCGCCAGATCGCACACCATGCCGGTGCGGGGATCGATGGCGCCGCGCACGCTCACCTCAAGCAGATAGTTGTGGCCGTGGCCATGGGGGCGGGCGCACTTGCCATAGATGGCGTCGTTCTCCTCGGGGCTGAGCTCAGGCCGAGCCAGGCGGTGAGCGGCGGCGAAGTGGGTCTGGATCGTGAGGAAGGCTTCCATGGAATCGCCGAGCACATCGGCCCAGAGCTTGTTGGTTTCGTAAACACGCAACCCCATCAGGGGCAGGTGCGGGGCCAGTCGGCGCCAGATCGCCAGGGCGAGGGCCTCCGTGGTGGGCAGCATCCCCTCGGACCGGCTGAGATCGAACTCCGGCCAGGCCTGGTTGAGGCTGCGGAAATCGAGCTGCGCGGTCACCTGCTCGCGGATGGCGTGCTTCACCTCGGAGAGGTTGAGCACCATGCCGTCGGCGTCGAGACCGCCGCCCATCGCCACGATCAGCTCATAGTTGTGGCCATGACCCGGCTCGAAGCTGCAGGCGCCGAAGCGGCTGCGATTCTCCGCCTCGTTCAGTTCGGGAAGCCAGTAGCGGTGGCTGGCACTGAAGCTGGCCCTGCGGGTGATCAGGCAGGGGCGTCCCCGGCCATGGGGATGCTCGCCCGCTGGCTGTTGGGCCGTTGGTGCCGTGGGTGGTGCGGCCGGAACGTTTGGGGTGGCGGGCACCGGGCTCGCCGGGGGCGCCGCCATCACAGGCGGGGTCATGGCAGCGCATATCAGGCCCCGCATCCTAGGAAGGTGGCCGACGGGGATGTCGACAAGGCCATGGATGCAACGCTGCGGCAGCGCCTGGAGGGGCTGAATCTCTACCTGGTGGGGATGATGGGCAGCGGCAAGAGCACCGCCGGCCGCCATCTGGCCGAGCAGCTTGGCTACCGCTTTCTCGATGCCGACACCAGCCTCGAGCAGGTGGCAGGCCGCTCCATCCCCGAGATCTTCGCCAGCGACGGCGAAGCGGGATTCCGGGCGCTGGAGGCGGCGGTGCTCAACCAGATCGCCGCCTGGCATTCCCTGGTGGTGGCCACCGGCGGCGGCGTGATCACACGGCCGGAGAACTGGGGCCACATGCGCCAGGGGGTGGTGATCTGGCTGGATGCGCCGGAGGAGCTGCTGCTGCAGCGGCTGGCGGCGGATCCCACGCCGCGGCCGCTGATGGCCAGTCCTGATCCCGCCGCTCGACTGCGCCAGTTGCTGGCGGAGCGCCGCCCGCTCTACGCCCAGGCTGACCTGCAGATCGTTCAGGACGGCGGCCCGCCACAACGGGTGGCTGCCCAGATCCTTGAGGCGCTGCCGGGAATCCTGCGGGAACGCCCGGCGGCGCCGGAGGGACACCTGCAGGTGGTTAACGAATCCGGCGAGGTGGCCAGCTCGATCAACTGAGTTCGATCAACTGAGCCAGATCAGCGGGCCGGCGGCTCCAGGCGGATGGCGAACCACTGGACCGTCACGCCAGGCTCGATCTCCAGCTCACAGGCCGTCTCGAGCAGACGACAGGCACGGGCCGCTCCATCCGGCAGATCCGCCAGGTCAGCTGGCGTTTCCTCCAGACCCGCGAGCACCGCCTCCAGCCAGGCCTGGGTTTCGGCCGCACTCAGCAACTGCTCAGCGCGCCCCGGTTCCAACACCACATAGTGGTCCCGCTCGCGGATCAGGGGATCGGACATCGGTCGCCGTTGTCGAGCCAGGATCGGCGCAGCCTGCCACGCCCCTGCAGCCCATGCGCCTGCTCGCCGCTCCGCTCCGGCATCTGCTGAGGACGCTGTTGGGTGCGCTGCTGACGCTGGGGGCCCTGCTGGGGGCGATGGCGCCAGCTGCGATGGCCATGGAGGGCACAGGAGCGCTGGCCGAACGGCTCGAGGCCTGGCCGCAGTGGCAGCTGCCCGCTCCGCTGCCGCGGCCCGGGCGCAGGGATCTGATCTACCCGGACTGGTTCGAGGGGCAGTGGCAGGCCAGCCTGCAGGATCCCAGTGGGCTGCAACCGGAGCTGCGGGTGGTGCTGCGCTTCCAGCGCGATCGCAGCGGGGCCGTGGTGGGGGATCGGGCCTTCAATGCGGCCGCCATCGGCCGGGCCCTGCTGGGGGAGAGCCTGCTCAGCGTGCGCGACGATCCCCGCAATCCCAACCGTCAGATCGCCCTGCTGAGCGGCGACCGCCAGCTGGAATCCACGGTGGTGGGCCGGCGGCGCGAACAACCGGATGCAGCAACCCTGCTGGCCGATGAGCTCAGCCTGCAGGTGCTGCATGGCAGCGGCGATCCCCGCGTGAGCCGGGTGGAAACTCTCAGTCGTTATCGATTGCTGGCACCCGGACGGATCGACGGGGAGCAGTGGCAGGCGAGCTACGACTCACCGGCGCAGGGCCTGGCGGCGGCGGCCCGGCGCAGCTGGAGCGGCACGCTGCATCTGGACCGGGTGAGTTGAAGCCGCTGGTGCGGGAGGGGCGATCGGAGCGACGGCTCAGGGGCGACCGACTGAGGCACCGATGCGATCGCGCCAGGCGAACAGCGGCGCAAGTTGGGGGTCATCCGCCAGGCCGGGAACGCCCCGGCCCGCCAGCGGGGCTCCAGCAGAGGCCGGAAAGCTCAGCAGCGAGAGCTGGGCCACCACAGCCAGATCCGCCAAGGACAAGGTTTCTCCCACCAGATAGGGCTGGGCCTGCACCAGGGCGGTGAGCTGCTCGAGGCTGGCGCGCAACTGCTGCAGGGCACCCTGGTCCACCACCTGACCGAGGCCCGCCAGCAACCCGCCGGGCAACGACCCCAACAGCGTGCGCAGCCCATCGGGGGTGGCCTCCGGCAGCAGGGCCGAACGCAGCACGGCATCGGCCGCCGCCGCCTGCACCAAAGCCAGACGGACGCCGCTAGCCAGGGCGGTATCCGCCCAGTCCTCCAGGAGCAGCACCTGGGCCCGCTGGGCCGGATCTGACGGCAGCAGCGCTGGTTGCGAAACCCGGGCCTCCAGATGCAGGGCGATGGCGCTGGAATCGGCGATCACCTCCGCCCCATCCACCAGCACCGGCACCTGGCGCTGACCGGAGAGGCGCAGGAGAACCACCTGGCCCACCCCAGGGGTGACCTCAACCACCGAATAGTCGAGGCCCTTGGCCGCCAACAGCAGGCGCACCTTCTCGCAGAAGGCGGAATGGCGGAACTGGTAAAGCTCCAGCATCGGCAGACCTCGCCTTGTGGCGGCAGAGTAGCCAGCACACAGCAGCAACCGCCCCGGCCCCGATGCGGGATTTCTTCCTCAACGTGACGCGCTACCCGCGCTACCTGATCGCCTTTGGCCTGGGGGTGGCCAATTCCGTGTTCGAGCCCCTGGCCCAGCGGCGCAGCAACCCGGTCACGGCCGTTGCACTGATCGGCGCCCTGGTGAGCGGACTGCTGAGTGTGGCGCTGATCCTGCGTGCCATGGTGAGCCCTGCGGTGGTGGCGTAGGCATGGCCCAGAGCAGGCGCGTGGAGCGGGTGGCGGCCTCGATCCGCCGCGAGGTGAGCGAGCTGCTGGTGAACGGCATCAAGGACGAACGCGTCGGCCTGGGGATGGTGAGCGTCACCAACGTGGATGTAGCCGGTGATCTGCAGCACTGCAAGATCCACGTGAGCGTGTATGGCAGCGCCGAGGTGCAGCAACAAGCCCTGGCAGGACTGCGCTCAGCCGCCAGCTACGTGAAGGGCGAGCTCAGCCGCCGCCTGAACATGCGCCGCACGCCCGAGGTGATCTTCCAGCTGGATCGCGGCATCGAGAAGGGAACCTCCGTGCTCGGCCTGCTGAACCAGCTCGAACAGCAACGGCAGGAGCGCGGCGAGATCCCCGAAGGCTCCGACCAGCTCGACGGCGCTGCCCTGAACGATCCGGATGCCGGTGATGGCGACTGAGCTCAGGCGCCAGCTGGCCAGCCTGGTGGTGGTGCGCGGCAGCGGCCACGGCAGCGATGGCCAGCGCCGCTACCCCCGCTGGGAGCTGAGCAACGAGCAGCTCAGGGAGCTGCTGGCACAGGGGGTGGGCGGCGTGATCCTGCTCGGGGGCAGTGCCGCCGAACTGCGCCTGCGCACCGAGCAGCTGCAGCGCTGGGCCGGCGGACCGCTGCTGCTCTGCGCCGACGTTGAAGAAGGCGTGGGCCAGCGCTTTGAAGGGGCCAGCTGGCTGGTGCCGCCTCTGTCCCTGGGACGGCTGCACCGGAGCGAGCCGGAGCGGGCCGAGGCGCTCGCGGAGCGCTACGGGCACTGCACGGGCCGCCAGGCACGGCTGCTGGGGCTCAACTGGGTGCTCGGGCCGGTGTGCGATGTGAACAACAACCCGGCCAACCCGGTGATCAACGTGCGCGCCTGGGGCGAAAACCCGGAAACGGCCGGGTCCCTGGCGGCGGCCTTTGTGCGGGGCTGTCAGGCGGAGGGGGTCCTGGCCTGCGCCAAGCACTTCCCCGGCCATGGCGACACCAGCAGCGATTCCCACCTGGAGCTGCCCCTGCTTGCCCACAGCCGCGCCCGCCTGGAGGCGGTGGAGCTGCCGCCGTTCCGCTCCGCCATCGCCGCCGGCGTGGCCTCGGTGATGACCGCCCACCTGCAGTTGCCGGCCCTGGACAGCCAACACCCGGCCACCCTCTCGCCCGCGGTGCTGACGCAGCTGCTGCGCAGGGATCTGGGCTTCAGCGGCCTGGTGGTGACGGATGCGCTGGTGATGGAAGCCATCAGCGCCCATCACGGGGCGGCGGAAGCGGCGGTGCTGGCCTTCGCCGCAGGCGCCGATCTGATCCTGATGCCAGCCGATGCGGAGGCCGCCATTGATGGTCTGCTCGAGGCGCTGGAAACGGGCCGCATCAGCCACGCGCGTGTGGCAGAGAGCCTGGAGCGCCGGAGCAGAGCCCTGGCGAACTGCACGTCCAGCCAAGAGGTGCCGGCCAGCAGCCCGCTCGACGATCTGGAGCAGCTGGTGAGCCCCGATGAGCAAGGGCTCTGCCGGGAGCTGCTGACCCTCACGCTGGTGAGCCCAGCCGCCCCTGCGGCGCTGGCCGCGGGCCCGGGGGTGAACCTGATCCGGCTCGACACCCAGCTCCAGGCCCCGCAGTTGCCGGCCATGGCCCCGGCACTGCTGCGACCTGCCGCCCTGGGCTATGCCGCCACCGTGATCGACGGCCGCAGCCCCAGCCCCTGGAGCGGCAAGCCAGAGGCGCCACTGGCCGTGGAGCGCCTGGCCAATGGGCCGGTGCTGCTGCAGCTGTTCGTGCGTGGCAATCCCTTTCGCGGCAGCGCCGGCGGCGATGAGCCCTGGCCGGCGGTGATCCGCCAACTGCTGGCCCTGCAGCGACTGGCGGGGCTGGCGGTGTACGGCAGCCCCTACCTGTGGGAGCAGCTGCAGCCGCTGCTGCCGGCGGATCTGCCGGCGGCCTACAGCCCCGGCCAGATGCCCCAGGCCCAGGCCGTGCTTCTGGAGCAGCTCGGGCTCAAGGCGGCGGCCCTGGAGGGCGGCTTCACCGACTGAAGCCAACCCAACCCGAACCAGACCCGAACCCACCCGGAACCCAGCCCCGACGCAGCCCAGCCGGCCGCTGCCCCTAGCCTCAGCCCATCGCCACCTGCACCGCGGTCGCCGCCATGCTCAGCCTGTCGATGATCGTGCGCGACGAGGCGGAGCGGCTCGCGGCCTGCCTGCGCTCAGTGCAGGGTTTCGTCGACGAGATGGTGGTGGTGGACACCGGCTCCAGCGACGACACGGTGGCGATCGCCGAGGGGCTGGGGGCGACCGTGCATCGGATCGACTGGCCGGGGGATTTCGCACCCGCCCGCAACCAGGCCCTGCAGTGGGTCAGCGGCGACTGGGTGCTGGTGCTCGATGCCGATGAGCAGCTGCGGCCCGAGGCCCGCGAACCGCTGCGGCAGCTGATGGAGCAGCCGGAGCTGCTGCTGGTGAACCTGCTGCGCCAGGAGCTGGGAGCCCTGCAATCGCCCTACTCCAACGTGAGTCGCCTGTTCCGCCGCCACCCCGCCATCCGCTGGAGCCGTGCCTACCACTCACTGGTGGACGACAGCGTGGCCGAGCTGCTCCAGCGCGAACCCCACTGGCGCATTGCCGACTGCAGCACACCAGCCCTGCTGCACGACGGCTACCGGCCGGAGCTGCTGAGCGCCGGCAACAAGGCCGCACGCCTGCGCGCAGCGATGGAAGCAGAGCTGCTGGCCCGCCCCGACGACCCCTACGCCTGCGCCAAGCTCGGCAGCCTCGAGGTGGCCGAGGGGCAGGCGCAGCGTGGCATCGAGCTGCTGCGCCGCGGGCTGCAGCACTGCCCTGCGGGCGCCCATCCCGAGCGCTACGAACTCCTGCTGCACCTGGCCATGGCGGAGGCGGAGCGCGAACCGGCGGCCGCCATCGCGCTCTACCGCCAGGCGCTGGTGTCACCCCTGGCGCCGCGGCTCACCCTGGCGGCACGGCTGAACCTGGTGGCGCTGCTGCTGCACCAGGGGCAGCTGGAGGACGCCGAGGAGCTCTGCCGCCAGGCCACCACCGTGGCACCGGAGATTGGCCTGGGCTGGTTCAACCTCGGGGTGATCCGGCGGCGGCGGGGCGATCTGGCTGGCGCCCTGGAGGCCTACCGCCAGGCGGCGGCGCTCAGCCCAGACCATGCCGAAACCCAGCAGAACCTGGCCGTGGCCCTGTTGCTGGGCGGCGACATCATCGGAGCGCGCCAGGGCTTTCGCCAGGCGATCCAGCTGCTGGTGCTGCAGGGACGCCGCGACGAAGCGGAGCAGCTGCGCCAGCAGGCTGGCCAGCTGGTGAAGCTGGAGGCCTGATCGCGATGGTTGCATCCACCTCTGCCCACCCCAACCCGACCGATCTGAGCGGCCACACCATCGCCGTGACCCGGGCCGAACAGCAGCTGGGTGAGGCGCGGCGACTGTTCGAGCGGGCGGGGGCCCAGGTGCTGGACCTACCGGCCCTGGTGATCGGCCCGCCGGACACCTGGGGCCCGCTCGACGACGCCCTGGCCGAGCTGGAGGACTTCCACTGGCTGGTGGTCTCCAGCAGCAACGGCGTGGAGGCGGTGGAGCAGCGGCTCCGGCGGCTGGGCGGCAGCCTGGCCCGCCGGCCTGCCGGGCTGAAGATTGCCGCGGTGGGCCGCAAGACCGCCGCCCGGCTGGAGGAGCTCGGCGCAGCGCCGGACTTCGTGCCGCCGGCCTTCGTGGCCGACAGCCTGATCGAGCACTTTCCAGTGTCCGGCTGGGGGCTGCGCCTGCTGCTGCCACGGGTGCAGAGCGGCGGACGCACCGTGCTGGCGGAGGCCTTCGGCGAGGCGGGGGCCCGCGTGGTGGAGGTGGCGGCCTACGAATCCCGCTGCCCGGAGAGCCTTCCGATCAGCACCGCCGAGGCCCTGGCAACAGGCCGGGTGAGTGCGATCACCTTCAGCAGCGGCAAGACGGTGCAGCACACCGCCCAGCTGCTGCAGGCTGGCCTTGGCGAAAGCTGGCGGGAGCAGCTGAACGGGGTGGCTCTGGTCTCCATCGGGCCGCAGACCAGCCGCAGCTGCCGGGAGGTGCTGGGGCGGGTCGATGCGGAAGCCGACCCCCATGACCTGGACGGCCTGGTGGTGGCGTGCGGGCGCGCCCTCAGGACGCGAGCGGAACAACCTGGCGGAACCCACCGAAGCTGAGGGCGAGTAGGCCGTTCACCGCATCAATACCGGTGACGCGCCAGCCCGGCGGCAGAAGCGGCTGATCGGCCAGAGGGCCTGCGCAGCGGCCACGGGCACCCAGGCAGAGCGGCCCGCTCTGATCGCCGATCTGCACGAAGGCCTGGCTTTGTCCACCGGTGCGGATCACGCCGGTGAGCCGGAAACCGGCCGGCAGCTTGGGGCGGGCCGGCTGGCCCGTGGGTTTTCCAGTCGGACCCAGCTCCGGCTGGGACTGAGCTGGAGCGAAGGGATCCGGACGGCCGACCGGAATGGCCTCCACCACCTGCTGGGGAGTGGCCAGTGGTGTGAGCGCCACTGGCGGCGCCGGCGGGGTGGCGGGCTTGGCCGGATTCGACGCCGCTGCAGCAGGTGGGGGCACCGGTGTCGCTGCCGGCGGACTGGAGGCGTTGGGGGCTGGGGAACCGCAGCCGATCAGACCGACCGAGGCCAGCAGCAGCACAGCCGGGAGTGCGCTCCGCACCTGCAGCTCAACCCTGCTGAAGATCAACGTCCTGCTCCACGAGATCCCGGAAGCGATCCAGATTGGCCTGGAGTTCCCTGGTGACGATCCCTCCCAGGATGGAGGGTTCCATCAGCGGTGCCAACACCGCCGGCAGCTCATAGCTGACGCTCAGTTTCACCGCCGTGCCAACAGGTCCCATCGGATAGAACCGCACAGCGCCCTTGGTTGGCAAGCCTCCAACGGACTCCCAGTGCAATTGCTGGGCGTCCACACGCATGGTGATGCGTGCTTTCCAGTGGAAGCGGAAGCCTTGGGCCGCCAGGGTCCAATCCGTCAGGTCAGGATCATTCGGCTCGGTGATCACCGATTCGATCCAGCGCATCCAGCGCGGCATCGTTTCAAGATCACTCCACACCTCCCACACCCGCTCCACCGGCGCCTGGATCTCTGTGGTGACGCTGTGCTCAAGCCAACGGCCCATGGGGGTTACGGCAATGGGACGGGGGTAACGGCTTGATCAGGCCACGGCGGCGTTGCTGGCGAGTTCCGCCTGACGGCCGAGAATCGCGGCCGCCGCCAGCCGGCCACTCATGGTGGCGCCTTCCATCGAATCGATGTAGTCCTGCCGGGTATAGCTACCGGCCAGGAAGAAGTTGGCCACCGGTGTGCGCTGCTCCGGCCGGTAGGGCTCCATGCCAGGTGCTTCGCGATACAACGACTGGGCCAGCTTGACCACGTTGCTCCACACCAGCTGGAGATTGCGGGCTGAGGGGAACAGGCGGCGCACCTGTTCATCGGTGGCGGCCACGATCTCCTCGGTTTTTTTCGGGATCCAGGGATCGCCGGGGGTGAGCACGCACTGCAGTAACGAGCCCACCCCCTCCTTGCGGTAATCCTCCGGGCTGGCCAGGGCCAGATCGGCGAAGCAGCTGAAGTCGGCGTCCGCCGTGTAGAGCAGGTTGTCGAGCCCGGCGGGGCGGGCCAGATCGCGGCGGGCCGCCTCATTCAGGGGCGACTCGCCCAGCTCGGTCACCCAGCCGTCGTAGCGCAGTTGCACCGTGGCTACCGGCACGGCCTCGAGCTTGTAGAGATTGTCGAACAGGGGCCAGCGGCGCCAGGCGGCCGGGACCATGCGCTGAATGCCGGGCACGTCGCAGGCGGCCAGGTAGGCATCAGCCTGCACCTGGATGTCGCCCTCGGGGGTGCCGAGGGTGAGGCCGCACACCTGGGTGGTGGGCTGACCATCACTGCCGGCGGCGCCCTCCTCAAACTGCACGTCGGTGACGCGATGACGCAGGTGCAGCCGGCCGCCGCGCTGCTGGATGTAGTCGAGGATCGGGCCGGTGAGCCAACGGTGCGGTGAGCCCTTGAGCAGGTTGAGTTTGGAGGCCTCGGTTTTGGCCGCGAACATCATGAAGATGGTGAGCATGCAGCGGGCCGAGATCGCCTCGCAGTCGATGAAGCCGAGGGCATAGGCGATCGGATTCCACATCCGTTTGATGCTCTGCTCGCTGCCGCCGTGGCCCACAAACCACTGCTGGAAGCTGATGCGATCGAGATCGCGGATCACCTTCATGGCCCCCTCGTAATCGATCAGGCCGCGCACGATCGGGCTGGTGCCCAGGGCCAGGGCGTTGCGCAGCTTGTCGAGCCAGTCGAGCTGGGGGGTGGTGAAGAAAGCCTTGAGGCCGTTGAAGGGCGCGCCGAGGGCGAAACGGAAATCCAGCTCGCGCAGATCGCCGCCGGTGTTCACGAACAGGTGGGTGTGGTCCTTGGGGAGCAGGTTGTCGATCGCCCCCACCTTGCGCAGCAGGGCGAAGAGGTTGGCGTAGTTGAAGAAGAACACGTGCAGCCCCATCTCAATGTGGTTGCCGCCCTCATCCACCCAGCTGCCCACCTTGCCGCCCATGAACGGCCGGGCCTCATAGAGATCCACCTGATGGCCGGCGTCCACCAGATCCACGGCGGCAGCCAGCCCGGCCAGTCCCGCACCCACGATGGCGACGCGCACCCTGTTGCCCTCTCAACGTGGGCCGACTCTATGGAGAGGGCCCACCCGGCAGGGGCTGCAGGAGCTCCATACAGTGGTGGAAACGACCGTCCGTCCCGATGACCAGCCAGGTCGCCAGCCTCCAGACCGCCACCCCAGACCCCGCCGCCCAGCCCGAGGCACAGGCCACCCACACCGGCAGGGACGGCAAGGGGATCCTGATCACCGAGAGCGCCATGAAGCAGCTGGGCACGCTGCTGCCCGCGCAGGGTGCGGGCAAGGTGCTGCGGGTGGGCGTGCGCTCGGGGGGGTGCAGCGGCATGAGCTACACGATGGACTTCATCGATGCCGCCGAGATTCGGGGCGACGACGAGCGCTACGAGTACGAGCCCAGCGGTGCCCCCGCCTTCACGGTGGTGAGCGACCCCAAGAGCCTCCTCTACATCTATGGCATGCAGCTGGATTTCTCCAGCGCCCTGATCGGCGGCGGCTTCAACTTCACCAACCCCAACGCCAGCCAGACCTGCGGCTGCGGCAGCTCCTTCGCGGTGTGAGCCGTGGCGCCCCTGGACACGAGGACGCTGCCCCAGATCAACCCGGAGACGATCCCTGCCGACATCAATCTGATGGTGCTGTTCGGTTCCCGGGCCAAGGGGACTGACACCCACAGCAGTGACTGGGATGTCGGAATCAGCGTTCAAGCACACCGCGAGAAGCCCCTGCGGCTGTTCGAACTCGACACGGTTGTTGCCTCCCTGCTGGGGTGCTCCAGCGATGCCCTTGATCTTGTGGAGCTTGAGCACTGCTCCTACCTGCTGCAGCGGATCGTGGCCGAGGAGGGAAAGCTGCTGTTTGAACGCTCGCCCGGCCTGTTTCTCAGCTTCTGCTCCCGCGCCATTCGCCAGTGGGCGGACTGGTCACGACGGGAGGCGAAGCTGGCGCGGGAACGCGACATGGTCTGCCCATGACGCCACTCGAGCAGGCGGTTCTTGGGCGCAAGCTGAGCCATCTCGATGAGCTGCTGGCGCTGCTGCGGGCCGAACGCGCAACGCCCCTGGACAGCTTCCTGCGGGATCGTCGCCAACAATTGCTGGTGGAACGGTTGCTCCATCTGAGTGTGGAGGCCGCCAGCGATCTGCTCGAGCATCTGCTGGTGCAGAGGTTCAACATCAAGCCCCAGACCTACGCCGACACGTTTCTGCAGGCAGGCCGAAACGGCCTGATCCCCATGGACCTTGCCCAGCGACTGGTTCCTGCTGCCGGCCTGCGCAACCGATTGGTTCACGACTACGAAGCCATCGATCCAAGCCGGGTGTACGCAGCGATCCCCGTTGCACTGGACGACCTGACGCAGCTCCAGCAGGCCGTGGCCACCCAAGTGCGAACCTGAGCAGAGACCAAGGCCCGCCGCCGCGCCATGACCGACGCCGTTGCTGAACCCACCTCCCTGTTCGAGCAGGCCCTGCAGCGCTACCAGGAGGGCGCTCCGCTTGAGGAGGTGATCGCCAGCTTCCTGGAGATCACCCGCCAGGAGCCGCGGCTCTCCGCCGGCTGGACCTGCCTGGCCTGGCTGCAGCTGCTGGACAACCAGCCCCAAGCGGGCCTGCGCTCGGCCCGCACCGCCGTGAAGCTGAACCCGCAGGACCCCCAGGCCCGCATCAACCTCAGCCTGGCGATGCTGGAAACCAACGCCAAGGGTGTGCGCGAGCACATCGAACTGGTGCAGCGCCTGCGGGTGATGGCGCCGGAACTGGCCAGCGAGCTCGATGATGCCCTGGCCGATGGCCTGGTCCGCCGCCCCGACTGGCAGGCCCTCCTGAAGGTGCAGGCTTGGCTGCAGGGTTGAACCGACACCAGGCCGAGGCGAGGCCGGCACGCATCCTGCTGCTGAGCAACGGGCACGGCGAGGACCTCAGCGGCGCCCTGATCGGCCTGGAGCTTCAGAAGCTCGGCCATCAGCTGGACGCCCTGCCCCTGGTGGGGCACGGCCGGGCCTATGCCCAGGCCGGCCTGCCCCTGCTGGGCCGCACACGCGAGTACAGCACCGGGGGCCTCGGCTACACCAGCCTGCTGGCGCGGCTCACGGAGGTGGTGCAGGGCCAGGTGCTCTACCTGCTGGGCAGGCTGGCACTGCTGGCTCGGGTCGCCCACCGCTACGACCTGATCCTGGTGGTGGGGGATGTGATCCCGGTGCTGGCCGCCTGGCTGAGTGGTCGCCCTTTCGCCACCTATCTGGTGGCCTATTCCAGCCACTACGAAGGGCGCCTGCGGCTGCCCTGGCCCTGCGGCCGCTGCCTGCAGAGCCGGCGCAGCCTGCGCCTCTACAGCCGCGATCAGCTCACAGCCGACGATCTCAGCCGCCAGCTGCAGCGCCCGATGCTCTTCGCTGGCAATCCATTCATGGATGGCAGCCTCGGCGTGCACGACACGCTGCCGGGAGCACCGCTGCAGCGGCTGGGGCTGCTGCCCGGCAGCCGGCTGCCCGAGGCGGTGCAGAACCTGGAGCTGATGCTGCAGGTGTTGGAGCGTCTGCCGGAGGAGCTGAGGCAGAGCTCACGCCTGGGCCTGCATGCCGCCCTGGTGGGCAAGCTCACCCCCCAGGAGGTGGCTCCCGTGGCCAGCGGCCTCGGCTGGCGGCTGCATCTCGATGGCGAGCAGCGCTGCCGGCTGCAGCGCGGGCCGCTACAGCTGCAGCTGGAGTGGGGCCGCTTCGCCGCCGTGGTGCAGCAATGCGATCTGCTGCTGTCGATGACGGGCACCGCCGCCGAACAGTGCGTGGGCCTGGGCAAGCCCGTGCTGCAACTGGCCGGTGGCGGCCCGCAGTTCACGGCGGGCTTCGCGGAGGCGCAGCGCCGCCTGCTGGGCCCCGGGGTGTTCTGCGCCGAAGGCAGCCTGGGCAGCGAGGAGCAGCTCAGGGGAACGGCACAGCTGGTGCAGACCCTGCTGGAGCGGCTGCAGCGGGAGCCGAACTGGCACCACGAGCTGCAACAGCTGGGCGCGCAACGCATCGGCAGCGGCGGCGGCGCCGCCAGGATGGCGGCCGATCTGCACCAGCTGCTGCTGCAGCGCATCCATGGCTGACAACGGCGGGCTGGGCCAGCGCCTCAAGGGCTGGATCGACACGCTGCTGGTGATCGACGTGTTCGTGGTGATCGCCGGCGCCGTCTGGTTCGGGGTGGCCGTGGTCTGCCACAGCCGCAGCATCGAGGCCCCCCTGAATCTGTTTCAACAGCTCTGGGAGCCGCTGTTCACCCCGGCGATCGGCCTGCTGATGGGAGCCGCCATCCTCAGCGGGGTGCTGGGCTGGTGCCTGCGCTGGTGGCAGCGGCGAGCGCAGCGCTGAGCTCCGCATCCACGAAGCGGAATCCCTGCTGCTGCAGACGCTGCGGCAGCACCTGCTGCCCCTCCAGCACCACCCGCGCTCCATCACCAAGGAGCAGCTGCAGCATCGGAGCCGGAACCGGCAGCAGGCTGGGCCGCCCCAGGCAACGGCCCAGGGCCGCCGCGAAGCTGGCCATGGAGCAGGGCTGGGGGCCCACGGCGTTGTAGACGCCGCTGTAAGCGGCATCACCGAGGGCCGTGGCGATCAGCCGGCAGAGGTCGCGGCGGGAGATCCAGCTCATCCACTGGCGACCGCTGCCGATCGGGCCGCCGAAACCGAGGCGGAACACCGGCAGCATCTTGCCCAGGGCCCCGCCATCAGCCGCCAGCACGATGCCGATGCGCAGGAGCACCACACGGCAGAACGGTTCAGCGCGCTGGGCCTCCGCCTCCCAGGCCAGGCAGAGCCGGCCGAGCACATCGGCGCCAGCGGGGCTGCTCTCCTCAAAGCGCGCTGTGTCGCTGGTGCCGTAGTAGCCAACGGCTGAACCGCTGATCAGCACCTGAGGCCGCTGCGACTCCGGCAGGGAGGCCAACGCCTCCACCAGGGCGCGGGTGGTGCCGATACGGCTGTCGTGCAGGAGCTGCACATGGGCTGGCGACCAGCGCTTTTCGGCGATCGGCTCACCGGCCAGGTTCACCACCGCCTCCGCGGCGGCCAACGCCTGCTGCAGCTCGGCCTGCTGCCAGCTGGAGGCCTGGGCGGGATCCGCCTGCAGGCGCTGCAGCTGCGGGTGATCGAGCGCTGGCAGCGGACGCGCCGAACGACTCACCAGGGTGAGGCGATGGCCCTGCTCCAGCAGCAGGGGCACCAGGGCCCTGCCCACGAAGCCACTGCACCCCACCAGCAAGATCCGCACGCGCCGCTCCGCTTTGAACCGGGCAAGGCTAGAGAAGGCGACCGAATCAGGCGGGCAGCGGCCTTAGCCTGGCGCCACCTGCTTCCATCCCCACAGCATGGCCGAAACGCCCTCCGCTGCTGCAGCTCCTGCCATCAAGAAGGGCAGCCTGGTGAAGGTGAACCGGGCGACCTATCAGCGCAGCCTTGAAGCCTCCGCCAGCGATGGCGACGCACCTGCCTACCTGTTCGAAGGCCCCGGCGAAGTGCTGGCCACCCGCGGTGATTACGCCCAGCTGCGCTTCCGCCGCCCGGTGCCGGATATCTGGCTGCGGCTGGATCAGCTCGAGGCTTTCTGATCCAAAGCCTTCTGACTCGAAGCCTTCCGACTCAAAGCCTTCTGAACTGAGAGCTCGCGCTGAGTTCAGATCTCGAGGCGCCGCCGCTCCTGCTGCAGGCGGCTGCGGCGCTGACGGGCTTCGCGGATCATCTCCCGCCCATCGCGCAGGTAGCTGTCCACGTAGCCCATCGTGTATCGCTCCAGCTCCGTGAGCGCGTCCTGCACCTGCGAGAGGCAGTGGTAGAGGCTGAGGCTGAAGCCGCGGGCTGAGGCCGGCGCCGGCAGGCCGCGATAGAGGGTTTCAACCTTCTCCAGCCGGGCCTGGCTCTGCTGCAGGAAGGTGCAGAACGCCTCCATCAGGGCGTCGTCGTACGGGTCGGCGGAGAGCTCGCGCAGCTGCGCCGGGAAGGGATTGATCACCTGGCCGAGCAGGCGATCGATCGGGGCATACACCTGCTGCAGCCATTGCAGCAGCTCTGCATCACCGCGGCCAGCCTGCTCGCTCACGTTGCGGGCGGCCCGGCTGAGCGGCTCAGCTGCCCCCGCTCCAGCGGAGGCCGCCGCCGCCGAGGCCACCGCAACCGCGCGGTGCTGACGATCGTGGACGGCGCGCCGTTCACGATCGCCCAGCACCTCCCAGGCCGCATTGAGGGCCAGGATCATCTGGGCATCGCCGCCCGCATCGGGGTGGTGCTGCTTCACAAGGGCGCGATAGGCGGCCTTGATCTCGGCGGCGGTGGCCGTGGCGGCCACGCCGAGCACCCGATAGGGATCCCGAGATGGCTGAGGCATCGGCAGCGCCTGCGACCAGCGGCGCCTCCATCATCCGGGATCGGCCGGGCACAGGCGACGCCTGGCCATGAAAAAGCCCCCCGTTGCCGGGGGGTGGAAGGGTGTGTGAGTAAGCGCGAGGAGCGCGTGAGGAGTGTTGTCTGAGTAGCTCGGAGGGGGCCGAAGCCCCCCACCAGAGATCAGAACTTGAACTGAGCGGCGAGGATGCCACCAAACACACCGGCATTGGTGGCGGTGGTGGCAGTGCCGACGGTGCCGGCGCTGCTGGGGTTGCTCAAGTAGAACATCATCGGGGTGATCGAGATGTTGTCGCTCACCTGGAACTTGTACCACCACTCCCAGGCGTAGTTGCCATCGAACGGAGTCGCACCGTTGCGGGTGCTGGTCACGAAGGACGGCTGACCAACGGCCATACCGGCGGAATTACCCTTGGCGAAGGCATTCATCCACTGCAGGCCGACAGTCCAGGACTGGGTGGCAGCGATGTTGGTGGCAGCAAGCGCGTTGCTGATCCCTGCGGCGCTGACACCGGTGTTCGATGTGCGCACAACCGGAGCAGCCTGGTTGCCGTAGGCGTAAGCGCTGTAGCCCCAGCCAGCGCTGATCGCAGGAACGAACGTACCGCTGTTCTTCGGCTGCCAGGCCAGGCCAAGAGCGAAGTTGTTGTTGTAGTTGTCGCTGGTCCAGCCGGTAGCGGTGGTGCCGCAGGGCTCAGCCGCAACGGCGGCCTGAGTACCACGACGGTTCACAGCCTGACCGCACTGGCCGTAACGCCAGCCAAAGGTGGCCTTCCACTGCTGAGCCTGATAACCCAGCTGGGTGGTCCAGCTGCCGCCGCTGCCGTTGGTGAATACACCGCCGTTGGAGGGGTTGGAGCTATCAGCGTTGGGAGCTACGTAGCTGGTGGAAGCGGCGAAGAACGGCTTGCCCTTCTTGACGTTCTGCTTCCAGATCAGGCCGGCCATACCACCGGTGGCCTTGTTGTAGGTACCGGGAGCGCCGTGCAGGGTGAAGAAATCAAGACCCTGAAAGTCGCCGTAGTAGAAGGGGCTGATCGCCAGGAACTCAGTATTACGAGCGCGGGGGCCAACAACAGCGGTGAACTCCTTACCAACCGGGAAGCGGTAGTAAAGACGATCAAGCTGGAAGACATTGTTCAGGCCGTTGGCGTTGCCGGCGTTACCACCGAAAGCGCGATCCAGCGTCATCAGGCTGTAGGGCTGGCCGTTGAAGGCGCTGTTGCCATAGTTGCCAGAGCGCAGTCGGGTATACAGCAGATCCTTGCCGGTGAAGCTGGTATTCAGATTCAGACGCATGTCGTAGTTGAACGACGTAGCACCGAAGGCGCCGGCGTTCCTCTGCGTACCGTTGATGCGGTTGTTGCTGTTCACACCGCCGTACACCGGGGCGCCGAGTGACCAGTAGGTGTCACCCTGGAGCTTGGTGGTGGTGGAGAACTGGGTGGCTTCCAGCTTGCCTACCTTCTTCTCGAGACCGTCAACACGGCCCTTGAGCACAGCGAGCTCCTTAGCGAAGTCCTGCTGCAGGCGCTGGATTTCGTCGGTGATCTCGGTGACGCGATCCAGGCAGGCGTTCAGCAGGGCCGCCGCTTCATAGCGGGTCATCGCCTGCTGGCCCTTGTATGTGCCGTTGGGATAGCCGGCCACGCAGCCGTACTTTTCCACCAGGTTGCTGAGTGCCTGGTAGGCCCAATCGGTGGGCTTGACGTCAGACAGCTGGGTGACGGAGGTCACCTGGTTCTGATCCGCCCAGACGCGGAAGTTGTGCAGATCGCTCTGCTGGATGTAGCCGTTCATGCCAGCGGATGCCAGATCCGAGGCCTGGGCGCCAACCGGAGCCATCAGGCCCAGGGCAGCAGGCGCCAGAAGAAGCTTCTGGAACAGTTTCATGGTCCTCACACCAAATCGAGGAAGCCCCTAATTAGGGGTCGGCCCAATGTAACGACTGATAGCGCCACGCAAATCCGCCGCAAGCACGCAGCAGTGTAATGCAGAGCACATTAAACAGCTGGGCATGGCAGACACCAACCAACGCCAAGTGAGCCCATAAAAAAGTCGCGACCGAAGCCGCGACAAGAGGTGAGTGGGTTCTGTGTGAGGAGAACGATCGGGAACTGGCGATGTGTGAGGAAGGTGCCAGTTCCGATCGAGTGATCTGATTGAGGATCAGAACTTGAAGGTGGTCTTGATGATGCCACCGAAGTTGGTGAGGGCAGCACTGCTGTTCGTTGTACCGCGGTTAGCCTCGAAGCTGCCCTGACCCAGCGGGTTGCTGAGGTAGTAGATGGCCGGGGTCACGCTGATGTTGTCGGTGACCTGGAACTTGTACCACCACTCCCAGGCGTAGTTGCCGTCCTGAGGGCTGAAGTTGTTGTTGCCGTTGCCGGACACGAAGGTGGGTTGGCCAACAGCCATGCCGAGAGCATTGCCCTTGATGAAGGCATCAGCCCACTGCAGGCCGACATACCAGCTCTGGCTCTGAACGCCATCAAAGTTGAAGGCGGTGTTGGCTTCGCTGTAGCCGTTGATGCCCCAGCCGGCACTGATCGAAGGCACCCAGCCGCTGGTGCTGGGCTGCCAGTAGGCGCTCAGGCCAAAGGAGTTGACGGTGTCAGCAAACGCACCGAGACCTGCAAGAACAGCGAAGGGGGTACCGGAGGCCGGGCCCACGCCATCGCTGTAGTTGTAGGCAACAGCAGCACCCCAGTTAGAGGCGGCGTAGCCAACCTGGAGGGTGCCGGTTTGCTGGGATGCTGCGGTGCCGATGCCGCCGCCTGCGTTACCGATGACGCCACCAACCTGCGGTGAACCACTGTCGCCGTTAGCGGAGACGTAGTTGGCACTAACGCTCCAACCGTTCTTCTGATACCAGATACCGGCACCGGCACCCAGGTTCAGGTTGTAGGTGCCAGGGGCGCCGGCGTAGGTGAAGACGTCGAGGATGGTGTCAGCGGGGTACACGCTGGGCCACATGGCCAGCATGTCGTCCTGACGGACGCGGCCACCGAAGGTGGCGGTGAAGCCGTTACCGACGGGGAACTGATAGAAGAGGCGGTTGATGGCGACCACGTCGCCGCAGTCAAAGCCGGTGCCGCAGTTTTCCTGGAAGGCCACTTCCAGAGCGTTCAGACCCAGGGTTGCGCCGTTAGGGCCAACAACAGGGCCGCCGCCGGCGGCGGAATCAGCGAAGTTGCCGGCGCGCAGGGTGGTGCGCAGCAGGTCCTTGCCGGTGAAGCTGGTGTCGAAGTTCAGGCGAACGTCGTAGTTGAAGCTGGTGCCGCCTTCAGCGGCGTTGGCTTGGGCCTTGATGCCGGCGTTGTTACCGCCGAAGGCGTTAGCGCCCAGCACGAAGGTGGCAATACCCTTCAGCTTGGTGGTGGTGGAGAACTGGGTGGCTTCCAGCTCGCCCACTTTGGCCTCGAGGCCATCCACGCGGCCCTTCAGCACGGCGAGTTCCTTCTCGAACTCCTTCATCAGGCGCTTGAGCTCGTCGGTCACTTCGGTGATCCGGTCGAGGCAAGCGTTCAGCAGGGCCGCCGCTTCATAGCGGGTCATGGCCTGGCCGCCCTTGTAGGTGCCGTTGGGGTAACCGGCGACGCAGCCGTAGCGCTCGATCAGGTTGCTCAGAGCCTGGTAAGCCCAGTCGGTCGGCTTGACGTCGGAGAACTGGGTGATCGAGGTCACCTGCTCCTCAGAGCCGGTGGTGTACTGGCGGACGCCAGCAACGTTGAGATCAGCGGCGGAAGCAGCCACAGGAGCCATCAGGCCCAGGGCAGCAGGCGCCAGAAGAAGCTTCTGGAACAGTTTCATGGTCCTCACACCAAAAGAGGAAGTGGGCACAGAGGCCCTGACGAGAGTGTTGCAGCCACGGCCGGTAGCAGCGAGGAAACGTGTGCCAGAACACACAACGGCCTCCCCCGGCTCAACCAGGCACACCCCACCGCGCAAAACGATGCCCCCGCCCAGGCCAGGCCTGAACGGGGGCTCTCGCCGGATCCGCTCTGTCGCAGAACCGTGTGATCGGGATCAGGAGGCCGAAATCAGCCGGCGTTCTCCGCGATCAGCAGACCCTGAGTGAAACAACTGGACTGCATGAGCACCTCCTCCCTAGGGGACAGATGACAGCCGGCGAAGCCTTCGGATACCGCTGAGACCAAGGCCCCGGCCGTATCCACCTCACTGCTGCCAGAACAGCTGAAGCCTATCGGCAGCGACCAGCGCGCTGCTGATCGGCGGCGATCGGACTCAGATCCGCCGGTGCCACAGTGCCGGCATGAGGCGCCTGCTCCTGCCACCACTCCTGCTCGCTGGCCTGCTGCTGCCGCTGCTGCTGACAGCCGCACCGCAGAGCCATCTGGCCCACGACGCGGGCTATTACGCCCTGCAGGCACGCTGGATGGACCAGAGCAACCAATGGTTGGCGCCGCTGTGGTTCGGCCAGCCGCTGTTCGACCGCTGCATCGGCGCCCAGTGGCTGATGGCCCTGGGCCTCAGGCTCTCCGGCGGGGCCGCCTGGGCCGAAACAGCACCGGCGCTGCTGGCGGCGTTCACGAGCGTGCTGCTGTGTGGCTGGCTGGGCCAGCAGCTGCTGCCCGGCAGCGCTACCGAGCGGCGGCGGCTGGGCTGGCTGAGCGCAGCCGTGCTGGCGCTGACGCCGCTATGGCTGAACTATGCCCATCTGGCCACCCAGGACATGCTGCTGCTGGCGGTGGAACTGGCGGGGCTGGCCGCTCTCGTGGCCTGGCGACCAGGGGGCGGCGAGCAATGGGCGCTGCTGGCCGGGCTGACACCCGGACTCGCCTTTCTGATCAAGGGGTTCATGGTGGCCCTGCCCCTGCTGGCCATCGCGCCCTACCTGCTTGTGGAGCGCCGCCGGCTGCTGCGGCACTGGCACCTCTGGCTGGGGCTGGGGCTCGGCTGGCTGCCGGTGCTGCTCTGGCTGAGCGCAAGCGTGCACAGCTACGGCCTGCCCGTGGTGGCAGGCCTGTGGACCAAGCTCCTGTTCCTCTCCAGTTCCGACAGCTTCGCCCCAGGCCCTCTCTATTACGTCTGGAACATTCCGGCCAACACTGCGCCCTGGATCCTGCCGGCACTAGCGGGCTGGCCGCTGCTGTGGCGCGCGCCGCTGGAGCGGAGCCAGCGCCTGCTGCTCCTGCTCTATCCGCTGCTGTTGCTGCTGTTGCTCAGTGCCTTCCGCACCAAGACGCCCTACTACGGCCTGCAGCTGAGCCCCTTCATCGCCATGGCGGCAGCCGTGGGCCTGCAGAGCTGGAGCCAGGTTCCTGGCGGCTGGCTTCGGCGCCTCGATGGGCTGATCGCAACCATCGGGGCCGTGCTGGTGCTCGGCGCTGGCCTGCTGCTGTGGCCAGCCGGAACACTGCGCGGGGCGCTGGCGGCAGCGGAAGGCCTGCCCAGCTGGGTGGCTCTGGCCGCCGCAGCGGCCGGGCTTGGCCTGAGCTGGCTGGCGGTGCCCTGGCAGGCCACACCACAGCGGAGGCTGGCCGCCGTGCTGCTGGGCCCCTGGCTGGCTCTGGTGCTTCTCCACCAGGCGGGGCTGTTCAGCGACCGCACCCCTGCACTGCGCCGCGCCCTGGAGGAGCCGGCCGCCCAGGCCGAGTTGCGGCAAGGGCCGATCGCGGCCGCAGCGGGCCAGCCGCTCAGCGGCAACGACCATGCCCTGCTGATTTCACTGGCACTGGCCACACCGCAGACTCCCTCTCAGTTGCTGGAACCCTCGGCAGTGGGCGAAGGGCAGACGGTCTGGATCCGGCGTAGCGAGCTGGGCGATCCGCGGACCTGGCGGGTGGCCGTGGAGGCACCAGCCCTGCAGGGCTGGCTGCTGGCGCAACGGCGCCACACCACGCAACCACCGATCCGATGAGCGCTCCCCTCTCCGTCAGCCTGCGCCGTGATGCCCTCGGGCTTGGAGGGTTGTGGCTGCTGGGTGTCCTTCTGGATCTGATCTGGGTGAAACAGCACGCACTGCCTCCCGCCTGGGACCAGGGCGATCACCTCAGCCGCGCCCTGGGTTTCTGGCAGGTGCTGCAGCACAGCGAGCCCTTCAACCCCACCTGGTGGCAGGCGCTCTGGGCCCAGGCCCCCAGCTACCGAGGCCCGCTCACCTACCTGATCACGGCACCGCTGTTCTCGCTGCTGGGGCCGGGCTACGGCACGGCGATCCTGAGCAACAGCCTGTTCCAGGCGCTGCTGCTCGTGAGCCTCTATGGCCAGGGATGGCTTCTGGGGCGGCGCTCGGCAGGCCTCTGGGCAGCCTTCCTGGCCAGCGTGGCACCGGCGCTGCTGAACCAGCGCACCGACTATCTGATTGATTTCAGCCTCACGGCCGTGCTCACGGCCAGCTGGCTGCTGATCAGCCTCCGCCATCTCGCCGCCGCCCGCTGGCCCTGGCGCAGCAGCGCCCTGGCGGGGTTGGGACTGGGGGCTCTACTGCTCAACAGGCCCACAGGGCTGCTGCTGCTCTGGCTGCCGCTGCTGTGGCTGGCGCTGCGGGCGATCAGCCAGCTGCTGCGGCGGCGCTGGAGCCTGGCCGGCCAGGGCCTGCTGGCCGGCGGACTGGCCTGGCTCGTGGCCGGAGGCTGGTTCAGCCAGAACTGGCTCACGATCATCAGCACCGTGAACAATGCCCGCCGCTGGGGGGTGCTCTACCAGGAGGGGCTGGAGCCCAACACTCTGGACGGCTGGCTCTACTACCCGCGGCTGCTGCCGGCGATGGTGGGCGCCTGGCTGGTGGGCGTGGTGCTGGTGGGCTGGCTGCTGCGCTGCTGGCGCCAGCGGCGCTGGCCCAGCCTGCCCGCCGACGGCGCGGCCCGCTGGCGGCTGGCCTGGTGGCTGAGCTTCCCCCTCGGCGGGATGCTCCTCGCCTCGTTGATGAGCACCAAGGATTTCCGGTTTGTGCTGCCGCTGCTGCCGCAGCTGCTGATGGCCCTTGGGCTGCTGATCGCTACGGCAGGGCGCTGGCTTCAGGCGGTTGTGGTGCTGCTGGGGCTGAGCGGGCTGCTGGCCTGCCAGTTCAGCATCGGGCCCAACCTCACCGGCTTTCCTGCCCATCCGCCCCAGCGCGGCGAGCACTGGCCCGTGGCGGAGATCATTGGGGTGATCCGCAGCCAGAGCCCCAACCAGCTCTCCACGCTGGCGGTGCTGCCGGACAGCGAATCCCTCAATGCCTTCAACCTGGAAGCCGAAGGCCGCCGCCAGCACTTCCGCGTGGCGGCCCGACAGACCGTGGCCCCACTGGAACACCTCGATGAGGATCTGGCAGGGTTCGACTGGTTCCTGCTCAAGGGCGGCGACCAAGGGGTGATGAGCGATGAGCGCCAGGCCCGGCTGAGCTCCCTGGTGCGCCAATCGCCAGCCTTCGTGACCGCCGGCAGCTGGCGGCTGCCCGATGGCAGCGAGGCCGTCCTCTACCGCCGGCGTGCACTGAGCTTGGACGTAGTCGCCGCCGCCTGCCCAACAACTGGCCACGTGACGCTCGATCTCTGGCCAGAAAGCGGCGTCAGCCGGCTGAGCGGGCCGGCCGATCAGCTCTCCGGCAGCCTTCTGCTGCTTGAAGGGCACGACCGGGCTCTCGGCCAGGGCATGCTGCGCCTTGAGAACCAACCAGCCAATCGCGCCGCGGCCGGCTGCATGGCGATCACGGAACGGTTGAGCCCTGCCTTGCGTGCAGACAACGCAGCGGAGGCCGTCAACGCAGCGCGGTTGCTGCTGCAAACGGGCCAGGAGTTGCACCTGCAGGTCACGGTGCATCAGCCTGCGGCTGACGCGATTCCATCCCAGGAACCGTTGCTGGCCAACCGTCATCAACAGCTTCTGGAGCTGGGCCAGCTGCTGCGCCGCGGCGAGCTGGATGAGTTGTTCGCCCGGGTGGGCCGGATCAATCAGCACGACCCGGAACAGCTCTACCTCGCCAATGGCGAGACGATCCTCCAGGCCCGGCTGCAGCGTGATCCGCAGAATCTGGAGCTGCTCTACCCCCTGGCCCTGGCCCAGGCGCTGCAGCGCAAAGCCGATGCCGCCGCCCTCACCCTGAGCCGCATCACCCGGCTCGATCCCGGCAATGCCAACGCCCATCTCGGACTGGGCTTCGTGCAGCTCTACCGCTTCAAGCCCTGGGCGGCCCAACCGGCGCTGGACCAAGCTGCACAGCTGAATCCCGCCAACCCCACCCTGCGCACCCTGCGCGCCGTGGCAGCGGCCCTGCGGCTCGATCTCATCGAGGCCCACTCCTTGATCCAACGATGACCAATCCGGCCGCCCAGCTCCACTTCCATCAGCGCAACCGGGCCTATTACCAGGATCTGGCGCGACTGCACCACCTGCTGGTGGGGCAAGGACTGCGGGTGCTGGAGATCGGCTGCGGGATGGGCGATCTGCTGGCGAGTGTGCAGCCGGTCCACGGTGTTGGCGTGGAACTGGATCCAGCTCTGGCCCGGGCGGCCCAGGAGCGGCATCCGCAGCTGCGCATCCTCTGCGCCGACGCCGAGACGATCACCCCGGAATCGATCGGCGAACAGGAGCCCTTCGATGTGATCCTGCTGCCGAACACCCTCAACACCCTCCAGGACGTGCAAGGGGTGCTCGAGCGGCTGGAGGCCTTCTGCCATCCGCGCACCCGGCTGGTGGTGAGTTTCCACAACTGGCTCTGGCAGCCATTGCTCAAGGCCGCCGAGCTGATCGGCCAGCGCCAGCCGCAACCACCGGAGAGCTGGCTGACGCCGCGTGATGTGGGCAACCTGCTGGATCTGGCGGGATGGGAAGTGCTCAAGAGCGGCCATCGCTGCCTCCTGCCGCGCCGCATCCCCCTGCTCACCCCACTCGCCAACCGCTGGCTGAGCCAGCTGCCCGTGCTGGAGCAGCTGGGGCTCACCCACTGGCTGGTGGCGCGACCCGCCCGCCAACAGCCCCAGCAGCCGAGCGTGAGCGTGGTGATCCCAGCCCGCAACGAAGCCGGCAACATCGCCCCGGCGATCGAACGGCTGCCCCAGCTGGGCCGCTCCACCGAGGTGATCTTCGTGGAGGGACACTCCACAGACGACACCTGGCAGCGGATCGAGCAGGTGTGCGACAGCTACAGCGGCCCCTTCCGGCTGAAGCGCTTCCGTCAGAGCGGCAAAGGCAAGGCCGATGCGGTCTGGCTGGGCTTTGAGCAGGCCGAAGGGGAGATCCTGATGATCCTCGATGCCGACCTCACGGTGCGCCCGGAAGACCTGCCCCGGTTCGTGCAGGCCATGGCCGAAGGCCGCGGTGAATTCGTGAACGGTTGCCGGCTCGTGTACCCGCGCAGCCATGCCGCCATGCCGCCGCTGAACACCGCCGCCAACCGGTTCTTCGCCGCCGTGTTCTCCTGGCTGCTGCGCCAGCGCCTGAAGGACACCCTCTGCGGCACCAAGGTGATCTGGACGCAGGATTACGCGCGCCTCAAGGCCGGCCGCAGCTACTTCGGCAACTTCGATCCCTTCGGTGATTTCGATCTGCTGTTCGGTGCCAGCAAGCTCAACCTCAAGATCGTCGAGGTGCCGGTGCGCTATCAGGAACGCAGCTACGGCAGCTCCAACATCGCCCACGTGAAGGAGGGCTTGATCCTGGCGCGGATGTGCGCCTATGCAGCCCGCAAGCTGCGCTTCGCACCCTGAGGCACCAGCCACGGCCATGAGCAAGCGCTGGCTGATTCCCCTGGTGGCCGCCCTGGTGATCTACCTGGGCCTGGGGCTGACCTTCGGCCTTCACGATTTCAGCAGCACCCTGCAGCGCCTGCCGCTCTGGTGGTGGCTGCTGGCACCGGCCGTGGCGCTGTGCAGCCACGGCCTGCTCTTCCAGCGCTGGCAGACCTATCTGCGCCAGCTGGGCTTTCCCCTGCCATGGCGGGCCAGCAGCAGGATCTACGCAGCCGGGCTGGCACTGATCGCCGCACCCGGTCGCAGTGGCGAAGCGCTGCGGGGGTTGTGGCTGCAGCGGCGCCATGGCTACCCGCTGCAGGTGGGGGTTGGCATCACCCTGGCGGAACGGCTGGCGGATCTGGCCAGCGCGCTGCTGGTGCTGAGCTGGGGGCTGGGGGAACGGGTTTGGGCCGCCGTGCTGGTGGGCCTGACGGTGCTGGCCGCCGGCGCCTGGCTGTTCACGCATCCGCGCATGATCCGCCGGCTGGAGCACGGGCTGGAGCGAATGCCGCTGCACCCTCGCTGGCACGGACTGATCCGCCTGCTGCGCGAAGGCCTGCTGGCCATGGGCCGGGTGCGGCAACTGATGAAGCCTCGGCCCCTGCTGATCGGCACGCTGCTGGCCTGCCTCTGCTGGCTGATCGAAGCCGGCATGCTGCAAGGGCTCTACGCAGCACTCGGCACGCCGCTGAGCCTGAACCAGAGTGCCGTGATCCGCACCGCCACAGGGCTGGGAGGGGTTATCTCCCTGCTGCCGGCCGGGCTGGGCACCAGCGAAGCCACGGCGATCGGGCTGGCCATGGCCTTCGGTGCCAGCCGCCCCAGCGCCCTTGCCGCCACGTTGATGCTGCGTTTTTCCACCCTGGCAGTGCCTTGCCTGATCGGAGTGATCACGCTGCTGCGGCAGAAGGATCTCAGCCGGGGCAGAGGGGGCCCAAAGGCTTGATCCCGCATCCTTGATCCCTCATCTCGAATCCCCCATTCCGCATCCCCCATTCCGCATCCCTCATTTCCTCATTCGGGAATCGTTGAGGGGAGCATTGGGAGAGGGGCCGAAGCCACAAAGCGCAGGCAATAAAAAAGGCGCCCCGAGGGACGCCTACAAAAGGAGTGGTGAACCCCTGGGAGAGAAAAGCTCAGAGAGCGTTACCGCGCGGCAGAACCTCTTCAGGGAAGACGAAGTTTTCGTGCGGCTGGTCAGCCGGTGCCATCCAGGCACGCAGACCTTCATTCAGAAGGATGTTCTTCGTGTAGAAGGTTTCGAACTCGGGGTCCTCAGCAGCGCGGATCTCCTGCGACACGAAGTCGTAGGCACGCAGGTTGAGGGCCAGGC
>Ga0310334_100036_pt1 | contig 46173 bp, 38 predicted proteins | sample LakMicMIDCLREDC7_FD_195548 | JGI IMG/M metagenome (GOLD analysis project Ga0310334, IMG submission 195548) | Enriched freshwater cyanobacterial communities from Lake Michigan, Michigan, United States - MI23.DCL.RED.C7 (v2) (version 2) | ecosystem: Environmental > Aquatic > Freshwater > Lake...
CAGAAGGCAGGAATGCCGGCAGATATGTGACGACGGCGAGCGGAACGGATGGGAACTACAACCTGTCGTTTGTGGATGGGTTGTTTACGATTGGCAAGGCGAATGCGGTTGTGACGGCCAACAGCGGCTCGAGCACGTACAGCGGAGGATTGCAATCGATCTCAGGGTTCACAGCCAGCGGTCTTGTGGGCGGTGAGACGGCGTCGGTGCTGAGCGGCGTGAGTGCTGGAGCAGAAGGCAGGAATGCCGGCAGTTATGCGACGAAGGCGAGCGGAACGGATGGGAACTACAACCTGTCGTTTGTGGATGGGTTGTTCACGATCGGCGTTCGTCCGCTGTCGACCTGGCGCGGTACGGTCGCCGGCTTGTGGAGCGATCCAGCCAACTGGGATGCTCTGCCCAGTGGTGAAAACGTGACCAGCGTTGTGATCCCTGCGGGCACTGGCGCCGTCAGCTACGACTCCGCTGCTGGTAATACCCAGCTGCAGAGCCTGATCAACAACCAGAACCTGAGCATCAACGGCGGCTCCCTGGCGGTGAGTGCTTCCACGTCAGTGGGCGACGGTGGCGTACTCAGCCTCAATGGCGGTGCCTTCAGCACCGCATCGCTGCTCAATCAGGGCCTGGTCAACGGCAGTGGTGCGTTGTTGCTTAATGGCACCTACAGCGAAATCGGCAGCGGCCGCCTCGGCACGGGCTTCAGCAGTGTGACCATCACCCAGACCAGCGGCGATCTCAACCTCAAGGGGGTGGGAGCAAATGGTCCGATCAGCCTCACCAGCGCACTCGGTGGCCTCAACCTCACCGGCGCTGTGCAATCGGCAGGCTCGCAAATCAGCCTCGGCGCCCGCGGGCCGCTGCAGCTCACCGGTGGCGCCTCGCTCACCAGTCCGGGTGGGACGATCGTGCTTTCGAGCTCTGCTCCCCTCAGCCTGCTCGATAGCCGCATTGATGCCAGCGGAGGTACCGCCGGCGGCACGATTCAGCTGGATGGCAGCAGCATCAGCCTCATCTCCAGCAGCCTGAACACCTCTGGTGCAGCCGATGGTGGCACGATCCGCATCGGTGGCCGCAGCTTGCCCAGCAGCGTAACGATCAGCGGATCCAGCCTGGTGGCTGACCCGCCGGGCCTGGGCGGCACGATCAGCGTGGATGGTGCGCTGATCGCCATCAGCGGCTCCAGCTTCAATGTCTTCGGTCTCAGCGGCGGCACGATCAGCCTGGGTTCCTCCTCGACGGCCAGCCTCAGCCTTGATGCATTTAGCTCCCTGATTGGTGGCGGCGGGGCGACCTTTGGCCTGGTCGCTAGTTCGATCAGCAACAGCGCCAGCTTCAGCGGCGGTGTGTTGACGCTGAATGGCTTGGTGAATGGCCAGGTGCCTGTGGTCATCACGCAGCCGCTGGCCACCGTGCCCTCGCTGGTGACCTTCCAGCAGTCGGTGAATTCGCTGCAACCACTTCAGTTGCTAACGGACATTGATTACACCGCGCCGCTGTCGCCGTTGGTCACGCAGTGGGAGGTTCTCGGTCTCGACCTGTTGGCCTTGAACCTGAGTGAATCCTCGTTCCTGTACTCGGACGTCTACGACTCGTACAAGATCCAGCAGGATGCCTTGCGGTTGGATCAGATCAAGCAGGCGGCACCTGTGCAGGACGACAAGCTGAGAAATGCCCAGCAAGCTATCCCCAAGCCTGATCAGATTAAGGACGAGCAGAAGAAGCGGCTTGAAGAAACGCTGGCCAGGACTGGTGGTAATCCGACTCTGACAACACCGCTGGACAATCAGGCTGAGCAGAGGATTCAGGATAGAAACATTCCTGGGGCCTCCCAGCAGCAGGCTGGGGGCCTTGTGAATCAGCCGGTGCAGCAGCTGAGCGAACAGCAGGCGAGCGCTCAGTTCACGGCTGCGGAGCAGAAGGCGGCACAGACGACGGCTGAAAAGCTGGGTCTGCCGGCCGTGAGCGCGGGGTCGGTGCCCACGCCGGCAGAGATGCAGCAATATCTGCGCCAGGTGATCGAGGCCCTGCAGCGCGGGAGCGGCAAATGAGCCGGCGCTGGTCGCTCTTGTGGCTGCCCATGCTGCTGGGCACCTGGCTCAGCCAGCCCCAGCTGGGGGCAAGTGCTGCTGAGACTGCTCCCCAGCGTGCTGGATCGCGGGTTCAGGCCAGGCCGTCTGGACTCTTTGATGCGACCAATTACAGACCTGCCGTTCTGCGTTTTGGCTTCAGCGAAGCCAAGGGCAAGACGGTCGCCGCAGGTGCCGATGCCTTTCTCGACATCACCCTGATTCCACCGGATGGTCAGGTGGTTGGTTTCCGCTCGGAGGTTTCGAGCAAACAGTTCAACCAGCTGCTGCGCAAGCTTTACAGCGAACTGGCCAGTCAGGCGCCACTGCAGGTCAGTGATCCTGCCTCGCCGGCCCGTCGTCTGGACGCCATTCTGATCCAGCCCGCCGCCGAGCAGCTGGCTCGCCAGCGCATCACCACGCTGCTCATCTCTGCTGAAACAGGCCTGCAGGCGGTGCCCTTTGCGGCCCTGCACGATGGCCGAACCTTCTTTGGTGAACGCTTCGGCTTCTCGCTCACCCCATCCCTGGGCCTCACCAAGCTGGCGCCGCCCACCAAGAAGGCCAGCTCCCCCTTGCTGGCAACCGGGGCCTCCCAGTTTCAGGGGCTGACCCCCCTGCCACTGGTACCCCAGGAGCTTGAGCAGATCACCCGCGATAAGCCGGTGGCGCGTTACCTCAACAAGGACTTCACGCCGCAGGTTCTGCTTGAGAAGGCGGGTGATCCTCAGTTCGACCGGGTGCATGTGGCCACCCATGCTGAATTCGTGCCTGGCGGTCCCGCAGCGGCGCGTCTGTACACGGGTGTGGCACCGATGTCCCTGCGCCAGCTGGCGGAGCTGCGTCAGCGCCGTGGCGATGCCACGCTGGATCTGTTCACCCTCAGTGCCTGCCGCACGGCACTCGGTGATGCCGACAGCGAACTGGGCTTTGCCGGGCTGGCGCTGCAGGCGGGCTCGCGCAGCGCCATCGGCAGCCTCTGGTATGTCGACGATGTGGCGACGTCGGCCTTGTTCGTGCAGTTCTACCGTTTTCTTGATCGGGGCATTCCCAAGGCGGAGGCGCTGCAGCTCACCCGCCGCGCCATGGCTTCCGGATCGATCAGGCTGGTGAAGGATCAGGTGATCGGCGCAAACGGAGAGATGCTGCTCTCCGGGCTGACCTCGGCTGAACAACGGCGCATCGCCACCGGCGTGCAGCACCCCTTCTACTGGGCAGGAATCCAGCTGCTGGGCACACCCTGGTGATCGGGTTCTGACGGGCGAAACGGCAGATTCCCCCTAAGGTTGAAGCTAGAAGGCCAGCCTCCCCAGGCATGACAGAACAGGCACCACTCCCGGCGGTGACAGCACCGCCGCTGGTGGGATCCTCCGAACAGGCGCTGGTCGAGATCCTCAACATCGCCACCACCCTCAGTGGTGCGAGTGATCTGCGCACGCTGCTGCAGCTGATTCTGAGTAAATCCCGCCAGCTCACCGGCAGTGATGCCGGCAGCATTTTCCTGGTGGAGCGCTGTGATGTGCGGCGCAATCCCGGCGGCATTGATCAGCTCTGGTTCGCGGTCTCCCAGAACGCCAGCCTGGCCGCTTCCTCCGCCACAGATCGCCTGGATGAGGACATCGACAGCACCGTATCCGACATTCGCTTCCCGCTCACTCCCGAACGGCTGGTGGGCTGGAGTGCGCTCAGCGGCGAGGTGCTGAACATCCCGGATGTCTACCAGCTCGATCCGGCGTTGCCCTACCGCTTTGATCGCGCGGTCGACCTGAAGCTCGGCTACCGCGCCGTGTCGATGCTCACCGTGCCGATGCGCTCCACTTCCGGTGAGACGGTCGGTGTGATGCAGTTGATCAATCGCAAACGCGATCCCCGCACGATCCTCACCGCCGACACAGCGGCGGATCTGGTGCGGCCCTTCGATGCCTTTGATCAGCATCTGATTGAGGCCCTGGCCAGCCAGGCGGCGGTGTGCGTTGAACGAACCCAGCTACTCGAAGCCCAGGAGCAGCTGATCGATTCAATGATCACGCTCCTGGCCGGAGCGATTGATGCCAAGAGCCCTTACACGGGCGGCCACTGCGAGCGGGTGCCCGAGCTGGCGATGATGCTGGTCAGGGCCGCCGAGGAAACAGCGGAAGGCCCGCTGGCCGATTTCCGACTCGGCGGTGAACAGGCCTGGCGTGAGTTTCGCATCGGTGCCTGGCTGCACGACTGCGGCAAGATCACCACCCCGGAATATGTGGTCGACAAGGCCACCAAGCTCGAGGCCAATTACAACCGCATCCATGAGGTGCGCACTCGCTTCGAGGTGCTGCTGCGCGATGCCCGCATCGCCTGGCTCGAAGGTGTGATCAACGGCGGCGATCCCGCTGAGCTCGAGGCGACTTATCTGCTGCGGCAGAGCCAGCTCGAGGCGGACTTCGCCTTCGTGGCCGACTGCAACCTCGGCGGTGAATTCTTCGGCCCGGACAAGGTGGAGCGTCTGCGCGCCATTGCCTCCCAGAGCTGGCAGCGGCACTTCGACAACCGGCTGGGGCTGGCCTGGGAGGAGCTCTCGCGCCACAGCGATCCGGCCCAGGAGCTACCGGTACAGGAACCGCTGCTGGCCGACCACACCTGGCACGTGATTCCGCGCCACAGCGATCAGATCCCCGCTGCCAGTTATGGCTTCAAGTTGGAGGTGCCCGAACATCTCTACAACCTTGGCGAGGTGTACAACCTCACCATCAGCCGTGGCACCCTCACCAACGAGGAGCGCTACAAGATCAACGAGCACATCGTGCAGACGATCATGATGCTCGAAACTCTGCCCTTCCCGGCCAATCTCTCCCGGGTGGCTGAGTATGCCGGCACGCACCACGAAACCCTCGACGGCAAAGGCTATCCGCGCCGCTTGACGGCCGATGATCTGTCGGTGCCGTCGCGGATCATGGCCATCGCCGACATCTTTGAAGCCCTCACAGCCTCGGATCGTCCTTACAAGAAAGCCAAGACCCTTTCGGAGTGTCTGGCGATCCTGGCCGGCTTCCGTGATCGCCAGCACATTGATGCCGATCTATTCGCGCTGTTCCTGCGCTCCGGTGTCTACCTCACCTACGCCGAGCGCTACCTCAAGCCCGAGCAGATCGATGCGGTCGATGTGGAGAGCTACCTCGCTCCCGCCTCTGCGCGGCATGGCTAGCGCTCTGCTGGCCTTTCCGTTGTGGCGGTGACCAGCGCCGCGCTGGTGGAGCAGGCCATCGCGGCCCTGCGGCAGGGGGATCAGGTTCAGGCCGAGCACCTGCTGGGGCAGGCCGTGCAACTGGATCCCCGCCACCCGGTGGCGCGCCACAACCTGGCCGAGCTGCACTACCGCCAGGGGCGTCTGGAGCCGGCTCAGGCGATGTTCGTGCAGCTGGTGAACGACGTCCCCGACTTCCTGCCGGCCTATCCCTCCCTGCTGGATCTGCTGGAGCAGCGCCTGGCCGCCGGCGATGCACCACCCGAGGATCTGCGGCCAACACTGCTCAACAACTACGCCAATGTCCTGCTGGGCCTGGGCAGGCTGCCGGAGGCGGAGCAGCTCTACCGGCGCGCTCTGGCGCTTCGGCCTGATTACGCCAATGCCTGGTCCAACCTCTCCAACACCCTGCGGCTGCGCATGCAGTTGACGGAGGCGGAGCAGGCGGCCCGTCGTGCCCTGGCGCTGCAGCCAGATCACGTGAGTTCCCTGGTGAATCTGGGGTGCGCGCTGGAGGAACTGGCCTGTCATGCCGAGGCGGAGGCCTGCTTCCGCCGGGCCCTGCAGCTGCAGCCCGATCAGCCGCAGGCCCTCCACAACCTGGGCAGCGGTCAGCTGATGCATCAGCTCTATCGCGCCGACCTCAGCCACGGCGAGCTGATCGCCTGCCATCGCCGTTGGGGGGATGCGCAGCTGGCGGCTGCTCCGGCTCTGGCCCCGCCCCCGCCTCGCGCCGGTGCGCCGCGCATCGGTTTCCTTTCCAGCGACTTCCGTCGCCATGCCGTCACCAGCTTCCTGGAACCCCTGCTGGAGCATCTCGATCGGGGCCGCTTCGACGTGGTGTGCTTCGCCAGCCAGACGGAGAACGATGCCTGCACCGAGCGGCTGCAGCGCCTGCCTCTGCAGTGGCAACCGTGCCACACACTCGATGACGGCGCACTGGCCGCCCTGATCCGCGCCGAGGGCATCGATGTGCTGATCGATCTCAACGGTCACACGCGCGGTACCCGCCTCGGCGCCCTCGCCAGCAAGCCCGCCCCTGTTCAGGCCTCCTGGCTTGGCTACCCGTTCCTCACCGGTCTGCCCACGATCGACTACCGCATCACCGACGCCTGGGTGCTCGATGGCGACAACCAGGAGCCGAAGGCACCGGAACAACCGTTGCTGATGGATCGCTGCCAGTACGTCTACCGCCCTCTGGCGGAAGCGCCGCCGGTGTCGGCACTGCCGGCTCTCGAGACGGAGGGGATCACCTTCGGATCGCGCAGCAATCTCAACAAGCTCACCCCCGCGGTGGTGGCGCTCTGGAGTCAGCTGCTGCACCGCTGTCCCGGCAGTCGGCTGCTGCTGCAATACAGCCACCTGACCGATCCCCAGTGGCGCGGCTGGGTGCGCGGCGCTTTTGCGGCCCATGGCCTGCCGCCGGAGCGCCTGCTGCTGATCGACTGGGATCCCACCCTCCAGCATCTGGCGGGTTACCGGTTGATCGACATTGCCCTGGATCCCTTCCCCTACAACGGCCTCACCACCACCTGTGATGCCCTCTGGATGGGGGTGCCGGTGGTGGTGCTGCGTGGTTCTGTGCCCCAGGCCCGGGCTGGGGTGAGCCTGCTGGAGGCCCTCGGCCGCTCGACCTGGATCGCCGATACGCCGGAGCAGTATCTGGCGATCGCCGAAGCCCTGGCCGCCGATCCCTTGCGGCTCAGTGCCGAGCGCAGCAGCCTGCGCGCGCTGATGGCCGCATCGCCCCTGCGCCAGGAGGCGGAGCATGCCCGCTCGTTTGAGCGCTGTCTGGATCGCATGCTGGCGGAGCCGGCGGGGACGCCCCCCCGGCGGCGGCGGGCGCGTTCTGCCCGAAGCGCACAGGCCTGACGTTCCGAATCAGCCCTGACAGCAGCCCGGGAATCAGCCCAGGCCCAGCAGGTCCGAGAGCCGCTGGCCGATCACCTGCCAGCTGAAGCGCGCGTGCACCAGCGCACTGCCTGCGGACCCGCCCCAGCGCCCGGGGTTGTGCATCACCGCTTCGATCGCCTGCTTCAGGGCATCCAGATCGGGTTCCCGTGTGAAGCCGAGATCGCAGCGCTGCAGTTCACTGGCCACGGTGAGCCCCAGTTCGGGAGAGACGTAGTCATCCGTGGCGCCACCGGCGGTCACCACGATCGGAAGGCCGCAGGCTGCGGCCTCCAGCGGCGGCAGATTGAAACCCTCGGCCCGGTAGGGCGAGACGTAAAGGTCGCAGGCGTTGTAAAGCGCGTGCAGACCCTGGAGATCGAGATTGGCCGAGATGCTGATCAGGTCGCGCCATTGCTGCTCGCGCAGAGCCGGCAGCTGTCCGCTCCGATCCAGCGCCTGCATCACATCGTTCACGCGCAGTCCGTACAGACCGCTCTGATCCTTCACCACCAGCTTCAGCCTCGGATGCACAGGCTTCAGCTCTGCGAAGGCACGGATCAGCAGGTCAATCCCCTTGTTCCGAAACAGCGAACCGAGATGGAGCAGCACAAAGTCATCGTCCTGGAATCCAAGCTGTTGCCGGTAACGCGCGCGCTGATCCTGTTCGGCTGGGAAGAAGCAGGCTGGTGCAATGCCGTGGGGCAGAACATGAATCCGCTCCTCCGGGAATCCTGCTTCAAGGAACCCACGCTGGCACCAGCGCGATGGCGTCACGATCGCGAGGTCGTTGCGTCGGCTGGCTTCAGCAGGCGTGCAGCCAAGAAACATGCCGGCATCACAATGGGCGTAATCCGGTGTTCCAAAGACAAACACCTGATCGGCTGGGCCTGGCAGCAGATTCAGGGGGAAGCTGATGCGATAGATCGCTGAAAAATGCTCGCCACCCTGGGGCGCTGGAATCTGGCGAATGCGATCCAGCAACTCCTGTGGCAGACCGCTGCCGTTGCTGCGCGGATTCCAGGCAGGGTTGCACGGTGCTGTGTCGCGGTGGCAGAGCCGCAACGGCCGGCGCAGAAGCTCCAGCAGCTGCCACTGATTCACCAGCGAATAGGAGTGATTCAGGTCACGCCAGCCCTCCACGCAGAGGCTCCTCGCTCGGCGTTGTTGGGGCGGTGCAGCCGGATGCCCCTGGCCTGAGCCGTTGCCCCTGCAGGCGGCGCTGGCTCGCAGCGCCAGGCGGTAGAGCTCTGGAGGCAGTGGCTGAGCCAGCCCGGTCGGCTGATCAATCCCGGCCGGCAGCGGCATCTGCGGCAGCCCCAGCGACTGCAGCAGGCTGATGGTGGGCCTGAGGGCCTCGGCCAGAACCGGGTCCCTGCAGGTCCTCAGGCCATCGGAGGTGATAGCGGTGTCGTCGTCAGGATCCAGTGCGTGCCGGCTCCAGAACTCGTCGAGCCGGCCCTGCTGCTCCAGGTGGGCCAGCATCTGGTTCTGCCAACCGAACGACGAGGGCGCACCAGCCTGTTGGTGGCGACGGCCGATCGCCGCCTTGCGATTCAGCCGTACCCGACTCAGCAAGGGCACATGGGCTCCGCGCAGATGCGTGCGATGGGCAAGCAGGCTCTGGGAACGGAGGAAAGGGCGCAGAGAATGGGAGCCGGCTTCCAGCCAGGCCGAGCTGCTGTTGCGGAAGATCACCTTGCCGCCGAACGGCAGGCGGAAGTAGTTGGTCTGTCCCTCCGCGATCGCTTGCACCATGGACGGCTCCATCACAGGCGGCATCGCCAGATCCGGCAGGCTGCGAATTTGCAGGTTCAGGTAGCCATCCAGATCGCTGTCGTCGAAATCGGGCGTGGAGATCCAGTTCTCCAGCGGATAGTGCACCGCCAGTAGCTGCTCGGGCAGGCTGGCCAGCAGTGCCTTCAGTCCTCCGGGTGCCAGCAGGAATTCGTCGGCATCGAAGGGATAGATCCAGTCGGGCGCCCAGGCCTGGCTCACCTCCACCATCGCGTTCATGAAGGCCTCCTGCCTGAACGCCTCGCTGTCGAGATGCAGCAGCTGGATCCGCTCTCCGAGGGCGGAGGCCTTCAGCAGGGCCAGACCTGCCGGCGTGGCGTCGCTGCTCGCATGGTCGAGCACGACCACCGCATCCACGTGGTGCAGCAGGGCATGAACCAGGGCCACCGCCGCCAGTGGCCACTCGTCACGCACCGCCAGCAGGCCGATTACGCGAGGCGGCTGCGGCGGGGCGTCGGTCATGGCCTCAGCCGCCTCACTGCAGGTAGGTGCTCTGGCCCAGGCTGGTCTCCAGATGTGCCATCAGGCGCCGGGCATCGCTGATGGCCAGATCACCGCGCTGGATGGCGCCTTCGCTGGCCACCCGCAGACGCTCCAGCAGCAGCTCGGGGTCATGCTCCATCGCCTCCAGCACCTCGGCGTTGGTGTTGCCGCGCACCACGTGATCCACGCGGTAGCCGCCGCCATCCGCCAGGCGGATGTGCACGGCGTTGGTGCTGCCGAACAGGTTGTGCAGGTTGCCCATCACCTCCTGATAGGCGCCGCCGAGGAACATGCCGATCCAGTAGGGCTCCCCCTCGCGCAGGGCATGCAGTTCCAGCAGCGGCTTGGCCTGGCCATCGCCGATGAAGCGGGCCAGCTTGCCGTCCGAGTCGCAGGTGAGATCGGCGAAATGGCCGAGCCGTGTGGGCTGTTCATCGAGCCGATGAATCGGCATCAGCGGGAACAGCTGCTCGATCGCCCAGGTGTCCGGTGCCGAACGGAACACCGAGAGGTTGGCGTAGTAGGTGCCCGCCAGGGCCGCCGCCAGGGCGCGCAGGTCGTCCGGGATGGGGCCGCCACTGCTTCCGCCAGCACCTGCCGGCAGGCGCGCCACGATCGCCTCGGCGCAGGCCCAGGTGAGCTGCTCGGCCAGGGCCCGCTGCGGCAGGCTGAGGTAACCGAGCCGGAAGGCAGCCAGGGCATCGTCCTTGAACTTGATCGCGTCGTTCCAGGCTTCCTGCAGGCGCGATGTGTCGGGGCGGTTGTCGCTGCTGGTGATGCCGGTCAGGGTGTCGCGCAGGTTGCGCACCACCAGCGGTTCACCATCGGCGGCCGGCGGGATGGCGCCGGCGGTGCCGTCGCTTCCCAGCACGCCGCCGCAGCCGAGCACATCGAACACCAGCACCGAGAAGTGGCTGGCGATGGCGCGGCCGCTCTCGCTCACCAGGGTCGGCACCGTCACCCCATGGGGTTCACAGCATTCGCGCACCGTGGCGACCACATCGTTGGCGTAGTTCTGCAGGGAGTAGTTGGTGGAGGCCGCCGTGGCGGTGCGGCTGCCGTCGTAGTCGATGCCGAGGCCGCCGCCCACATCGAGGAAGCCCATCGGCGCGCCCAGCTTGGTGAGCTCCACGTAGATCTGGCCCGCCTCCTGCAGGGCGTCCTTGAGCACGGCGATGTCGTTGATCTGGCTGCCCACGTGGAAGTGCAGCAGGCGCAGATCCGCCAGCAGCCCCGCCGCGCGCAGGGCCTCCACCGTGGCCAGCACTTCGGGGATGGCCAGGCCGAACTTGGCCTTCTCGCCCACGGAGCTGCCCCAGCGGCCGGTGCTGCGGCTGGAGAGCTTGGCGCGGATGCCGATGAACGGCGCCGCCCCCAGCTCGCGGCTGGCGCGAATGATCCGCTCCACCTCATCGGCCTGCTCGATCACCACCACCGGCTGGCGCCCGAGCCGCCGGGCCAGGATCGCCGTCTCGATATAGCGCTGGTCCTTGTAGCCGTTGCAGATCAGCAGCGCCTCAGGGTCGTCCACCAGCGACAGGGCGATCAGCAGTTCCGCCTTGCTGCCGGCCTCCAGGCCGAAGTGCCAGCGGCGCCCGCTCTCGGCCAGCTGCTCCACCACGTGGCGCTGTTGGTTGCACTTCACCGGGAACACGCCTTGGTAGCGGCCGGCGTAGCCGTACTGGGCGATGGCGCGCTCGAAGGCGGCGTGCAGTCGCTCCAGCCGGTCTTCCAGGATGTCGTCGAAGCGGATCAGCAGCGGCAGGCTCAGATTGCGTCCCTGCAGCCCCTGCACCAGTTCCACCAGATCGAGCGCTCCGCCGCGGTCGCCGCGGGGCTGCACGATCACGTGGCCGCGGGCATTGAGCGAGAAATAGGGTTCACCCCAGCGCTCAAGGCCATAGAGGGCGGCGCTGTCGGCGATGGACCAGCGGGCGGCTGACGCCATGGCGCACGCAGTGGAAGTGCTGCGGTGAAGACCGACGGAATCTAGGGGTGCCATCCCGGCCGGGCACTGCTACAGCAGGGTTCCGCACTGGAATGCGAGCGATGCAGCTGTTCAGTCGTCTGCCCGAGCGGCAGCTGCGGCTGGTGCGCTGGGGGTTACTGATCGGCTGGCTGCTGCTGATCGTCTCCCTGCTGCTTCCACTGCTGTCGCTGCCCGAGGGGCTGGTGCCCCCCTGCTCGCTGCTGATCGATCCGGACTGTCAGCTGCATCGTCAGCCCGGCAACCGGCTGTTCTGGGGCACGGTGGTGCCCGTGGGTGTGCTGCTGATCGGGGTGCTCAGCCATGAGCTCTGGCGGCGCGTGTGTCCGCTTGCGTTCGTGTCGCAGCTGGCCCGGGCCCTCGGCTGGCAGCGCACCCGCCCCGGCCGCAAGGGAAAGCCGGAGCTGGTGCAGGTGCAGGCGGAGTCCTGGCTGGCACGCCACCACCTGGCGCTGCAGTGGAGCCTGCTGATCGCCGGGCTCTGCCTGCGGTTGCTGTGGGTGAACGGCAGCCCCCTGGGTCTGGCGATCCTGCTGCTGGCCACCCTGGCGGCGGCAGTGCTGGTGGGCTGGGCCTGGGGCGGCAAGGCCTGGTGCCAGTACGTCTGCCCGATGGGGCCGGTGCAGACCGTGCTCACCGGCCTGCGAGGGCCCATGGGCAGTCAGGCCCATGTGGGCACCAGTTCGCGCGTCACCCAGTCGATGTGTCGCACGATCACCGCCGATGGCCGCGAGCAGAGCGCCTGCGTGGCCTGCCAGGCCCCCTGCATCGACATCGATGCGGAGCGCGCCTTCTGGCAGACCCTGCGGGGCAAGCGCAGCCTCGCCTGGGCCTGGTTCTCCTACCCGGGCCTGATCCTCGCCTTCTTCCTGTTGATGGAGCAGGTCGGCGTCGGCACCGACCTGGCGGCCCATCCGCTCGGCTACCTGCGCTCCGGCGGCTGGGCTTTTGATGCCGGTCTGCCGCAGCGCGCCTGGCAGGCGCTATGGCCGGCGATTCCTCTGCCACGCCTGCTGGTGATTCCCCTGGGGCTCACGGCTGCATCGGCCGTTTCCGCAGGCCTGTTCCAGTCTCTCGAGGCTCAGATCGAGCGCCGCTACACGCGACTTGGCCAGAACGACCCCCGCGAGCGGGCCGTGCAGCACACCCGCCTGCTCGCCACGTTCGCCGCCATCAACATCTTCTTCTGGTTTGCGGATCCCCTGCAGGGCTTGCTCGGACCCCATGGCGCTCAGCTGCTGCGCTCCCTGGTGCTGGTGGCTTCCGCCATCGCCCTGCACCGCAGCTGGGGGCGTGATCAGGCCACCTATCGGCGGGAGAGCGCCAGCGAAAGCCTGCGTCGTCAGCTGCGTGAGCTGCCCGGGCTTGAGGCGGCCCTCGATGGCCGCTCGCTGGAGTCGCTGTCGCCGCAGGAGGTGTTCACCCTCGTCAAGGCGATGCCGGCGCTGGGCCGCCAGCAGGGCCGCGGGCTCTATCGCGATGTGATGGCGGAGATGCTGCGCACCGGCCGCCTGGAGCGTGCCCGCGCCCTGCTGGAGCTTCAGGAGCTCCGCCAGACCCTGCAGCTTGAGGAGGCGGATCACCACGCTGTGGTGCGGATGCTGACCCAGGAGCAGCCTGAGCTGCTGGAGCGCAATGGTCTGCAGCGCCAGGTGGATGACCTGCGCCGCGAGGCGGCTCGTGAAACGGTGGCGGAACTTCTGCGTCTGGCGGGTCAGGACGTGCTCGACAGCACGACCTGGCCAGCGGATCTGCGCGAGCGGCTGGAGCGCCTGCGGCTCGACTCCGGCCTGGAGGAGAAGGCCTGGCAGGCGATCATCGAGCACTACGGACCGCGCGGGGAGATCGAGCGCCAGCGGCTGACGCGTCTGCGGGCCGCCTGGTTGGAGGAGGCAGCGCTGGCGGCCGTAGTGGAGAAGGAGTCGGAGGCTGATCCCCTGCTGCGACCACTCCGGCAGGCGAGCGCGCTGCGCCTCAAGGAGAGCCGGTCTTCGCTCCAGCCGCGGCTCCAGGCGGCCGGCATGGATCCCCTCCCCCCGGACGTGCCGGCGGCCGGTGGGCTCGATCAGGTCTTCGATCTGCTCTGGCGTGATGCCGATCCCGATACGGCCGCCTGGGTGTTGATGCTCGAGCGGCAGCGCAACCCCGGCCGCGTGCCGGCCCGGCTGCAGGACCCACGCCTTGGACTGGGCGATTCCCCGTTTCTGCAGGATCAGCGCGAGGGGCGACCCTGTCTGGAACCGGACGAACTGGAAGCCCTGGCCTGCTGCGGCTTGTTCGCCGACCTGCTCCCCTCCGGCCTGGTCTGGGTGGCTCGCCAGGGCGCGCTGCGCCACTTCGAGCCGGGCGAGGTGGTGATGACGATCGGTGATCCCAGCGACTCGCTGGATCTGGTGGTGTCCGGCGACGTGCAGCTTCAGACCAGCCGCGGGCGCAGCCTGGTGCTCGGCACCGGTGAGGCCGTGGGCAAGGTGGGTCTGATCACCGGGATGCCGCGCATGGCCACGGTGGTGGCTGGTCCGGAAGGCGCGATCCTGTTCGTGTTGCCGGCCGAGGTGTTCGAGGAGATGCTGCAGCGCTCCTGGAGTTTTGCCCGCGGGCTGCTCGGACAGCTTGGTCAGCGGCTGGCGGCTGCCGGTACTCCCCATCCCTGATGTGCCGCTCCTGACTTGCCAAGCGGCGGGGCCGACGCGGACGATGGCTCGGATCCCACGACAGTCATTCCATGGCCGCTGAACGCAGCTTCGTTGCCATCAAGCCCGACGGCGTGCAGCGCGGCCTGGTTGGCGAGATCATCGGTCGCTTTGAGCGCAAGGGCTTCAAGCTGGTGGGCCTCAAGCAGCTCACCCCCAGCCGCGAGCTGGCCGAGAGCCACTACGGCGTGCACCGCGAGCGCCCCTTCTTCGCCGGCCTGGTGGACTTCATCACCTCCGGCCCGGTGGTGGCGATGGTGTGGGAGGGCGATGGCGTGATCGCCAGTGCCCGCAAGCTGATCGGCGCCACCAAGCCCCTCGAGGCTGAACCGGGCACCATCCGCGGCGACCTGGCCGTGAACATCGGCCGCAACGTGATCCACGGTTCGGACGCCCCCGAAACCGCCGAGTTCGAGATCGGTCTCTGGTTCCAGCCCTCTGAGCTGAGCGACTGGACCCCCGCTGATCAGGTCTGGCGCGTCGAGGGCTGAACGCCCCCTCCTGCCGCCGGCATCCGTTGATGCTGGTGGCGTTGGCAGTTGCGGGTGTTCCCCGGCACCCTGAGGTGGTGTTGTCTGCGTTGCTGTGCCGCTACGCCTGAACTCTCTGCCGCATTTCCTGCGTTCCCTGGCCGCCGTGACCACGGCTGTTGCCGGCAGCGCTGTCGCTGCTGGCTGCCTGGCCCTGGTCCTCACCCAGGCCCGTGCTGCAGCACCGGTGCCACGGGTGGTGGAGGTGCCGTTCCGCCCGGCCTTCGTTCGGCCGCCGGGAGGCAAGGAGATCACCGCACGTCCCGGCCAGATCCTGGCCCCGGCCTCGCTGCTGCGCACCGAGAAGCCCGGCCGTCTGCAGGTGCAGATGGCCAACGGCCGCCAGTTCCGCCTCGGGGGTGACGCCGTTCTGCGGCTGGGTGCCGGTGGCCTGAGCCTGGAGAAGGGGCAGATCATCGCCTGGGTGAACCCCGGTCAGAAGGGCGGCACGCCCCTGAAGATCCGCACCCGCGTGGCCACCGCGTCGATCGTGGGCACCACCGTGTTCATCGAGGCCACCGACGACAGCCTCAAGGTGTTCAGCTGGGAGGGCCATGTGCAGGTGGAGACCGACGCCGGGCGTCGCTACGACCTCACCAGCGGTCAGCAGCTGAACCTCGACAAGCAGACCTGGCAGGCTCCGCGTCGTCTCAGTCAGAGCGAGGCCGCGGCCCGGCGCCAGAAGAGCATCCTGCTCAATGGTTTCGCCACGCCGATGGAGACCCTGCCGGTGATCGAGAAGGAGCTCGGCCTCACCGCCGTACCCCCCGCGACGCAGCCGGCGAACCCGGCGCCGGCCCCCCGGTGAGACGTCCGCCCCTGTGGGGGCTGGCCCTGGCTCTGCCGCTGCTGGCCTCCCCCTGGCTGGGGGCGGCCGATGCCCAGTGGCGGGTCTGGTTCTTCCAGTGGCGTGGTGTGCGGACCGTGGTACCACTCCGGGCGCCGGTGCTGCTGGCGGTGGATCGTGAATCGCTGGCCCTCGAGCAGCTGCTGTCGCCGGCGGAACGCAACGCCTCGCCCCTCTGGCGGCGCATGGGCGCCTGGCCCTGGCCGCGGGCGCTGCAGGCGGAGCTGGCGGCGGCTGTGCTGGAGCGTGGCGCCGCGCGGGTGGTGTTCAACATCGTCACCAGCCAGCCCAGTCGTTATGGCCCGGCCGACGATCAGGCCTTCGCCCGCCGCCTGGCCCCCTGGCGTGAGCGTGTGGTCCTGGCGGCCTCCCTGGCCGGCAGCGAGCAGGGCGGTGTGGCGGAGGTCGAGCTGCGTCGGCCCGTCTATGCCGGTTTTCCGCGGGTGGGTCTGACCGCCCTGTTGCAGAGCCCCCAGGGCATCACCGAAGCGATTCCCGGCCGTCGCTGGCTGGAGCAGGCGCTGGCCGACTTCCCGCCGCCCCATCCGCCGCCGTTGGCCTTCGCTGCCCTGGGGCGCCCGGCACCGGCGGAGCCGCTGGCGATCAATTACCCCGGCCCGGCCGGCAGCCTGCCGCAGGTGTCCGCCTGGCAGGTGCTGGAGCAGCCGGAGGGCTTCTGGCGCGGTCGCACCGTGCTGCTGGGGGCTACGGCACCGGAGCTGGGCGATCAGCAGGAGACCCCCTATGGCCCCCAGAGCGGTGCTGAGGTGCAGGCGGCGGCCCTCGCCAGCGTGCAGGAGGGCACGGCCCAGCGCCAGCCGGCCGCTGCCCTCACCGCCCTGCTGCTGCTGGTCTGGTTCTTGGTGCTGGCGACAGCGCTGCGCCGGGTCGGCCAGGCCGGCGGCACCGCGGTGATCGCAACCGGCGCCGCAGCTGCCGGTCTGCTGTTGGCGGGGCTGAGCTGGGCAGGTGGCTGGCTGCTGCCGGTCACGGCCTTGGTGGCGTCGCCGCTGCTGGGGGGCGGTGTGCGCGCCTACGGCCAATGGCGCACCGAGAGCCAGGAACGCCGCTACCTGCATGAGCTCCTGGCCAGGCGCGTCTCACCCACCCTGCTGCGCGACATCCTGCGCGAGCCCGGTCCGCTCTGGACCCAGGTGGGCGGCAGCCGCGCCCGCTGCGTGGTGCTGTTCACCGACCTGGTGGGTTTCACCCCCCTCAGCGCCGAGCTGGAGCCCCAGGAGCTGTTCGCCTTGCTGAACCGCTATTTCGAGGCGATCGCCGCCGCTGTGATCGCCGAGCAGGGCCTGCTCGACAAGTTCATCGGTGATGCGCTGATGGCCGAGTTCGGCGTGCCCCGCAGCCGCGGCGATGCGGCGGAGGCCCTGGCGGCCGTACGGGCGGCCCTGGCGATGCGGGCCAGCCTCGAGCGGCTGAATCAGGAGCTGATCGCCGCCGGCCGGCCGCCCCTGCGCCAGGGCATCGGCCTGCATTTCGGTGAGGTGATCGCCGGCAATCTGGGCAGCAGCCAGCGGCTGGAGTTCACCGTGATCGGCGCCAGCGTGAATGTGGCCAGCCGGCTCGAGGGACTCACCCGCCAGTTTCCGCAGCACCCGATCCTGATCAGCGGCAGCGTGCTGGCGTTGTTGCCGGGGCAGCTGGAAGTGGAGCCCCTCGGCGCCCACCCGCTCAAGGGCTGGCCGGAGCCGGTGGAGGTGTTTGGGCTGATCGGTCTGCGCTAGCTGCTGAAGCGGTCCCAGCGGAAGGCTTCAAGCCATGGCATCTCCAGACATGGCTCGCCATGGCGAGTCGTTCCCGCACACTCCCGCTGGGCTTCCTCCCCCAGCACGGCTGCCGCCAGCAGTTCAGCCGTGATCGCCGCCAGCAGCACGCCGTTGCGGTGGTGGCCGGTGGCCAGCCACAGGCCTGGAATCGGGCTGCTCCCCAGCAGCGGACCTTCATCGGGGGTGCAGGGGCGGAAGCCCCACCAGCGCTCCATCGGCGGCCAGGCGCTAGCCGCCGGCAGCAGGGCGGCGATGCCGTCCTGGAGCTGGCGCTGGCCGTCCGGGGTGAGCCCCTCCCCGAAGCCGGCCTGGGGCTCGTTGGTGGCCCCCACCACGAGCAGGCCGTCCTGTCGCGGCACCAGGTAGGTGCCCGGCCCGAAGATCACCCGCTCCAGGGCGCGGAGTGGCCCCTGCAGCGACAGCATCTGCCCCTTCACGGGAAACACCGGCAGCTGCGGCAGCAGCTGTGCACTCCAGGCGCCGCAGGCCAGCACGGCTCGCCGCGCCGGCAGCCGCTGCACCTCCCCTTCGGCCGTGCGCAGTCGCACCGCCGTCAGGGCGCCGCCGACGCGCTCAAGCTCCAGCACCTCAGCGCCTTCCTGGAACTGCACTCCCAGACCGGCGCAGGCCCGCTCCAGGGCGCGCATCAGCCGGCGGCGGTTGTCGATCTGGCCGTCCTGGGTGAACAGCAGCCCTGCCTGCCAGGCCGGGCCGATGCCGGGCACCTCCCGCTCCAGGCCTGCGCGATCCAGCCCCTCACCCCAGGCGGCGGTGGGATACGCGTCGCGCTCGGCGGCACTGGCGAAGGGCACCACGATGCCGCAGGGGCGCAGACCGCAGCTCAGGCCGCTGTCGGCCTCGATCTGAGCCACCCAGGCGGGGATGCGCTTCAGGCTGGCCTGACCCAGGGCCAGCAGATCCCCGCTCAGCCCCTCAGCGTGGGGGGCCAGCATGCCGGCCGCCACGAAGCCGGCCGCCTCGCTGCGGCGTCGGCTCACCACCAGCACCGTCGATCCGCGCCGCGCCAGCTGGTGGGCGATCGCCAGACCCATCAGGCCGCCCCCCAGGATCAGCACCGGATCCCTATCTGCGTTGGTGGCGGCGCTCACGCGGACATGGGATGAACCGGGCTCCATACCTTTTCATGGCTGCCATGCCCCTGGCCAGCGCCCTTCCATAGGATCGGCCCACGCACAGCGAAGGGCATGGCAGCAGCACCAGCGGCGAGCGCAGCGAGCATCAGCGATGACGCACAGGCGGCCTGGGAGGCGGTGATCGGCCTGGAGACCCACGTGCAGCTGGGCACCGCCAGCAAGATCTTCACGGCGGCGTCCACCACCTTCGGCGATGACCCCAACACCCACATCGATCCGGTGGTGTGCGGTCTGCCGGGCACCCTGCCGGTGCTCAATCAGAAGGTGCTCGAATATGCGGTGAAGGCTTCACTGGCCCTCAATCTGCATGTGGCCGAACACAGCAAGTTCGACCGCAAGCAGTATTTCTATCCCGATCTGCCCAAGAACTACCAGATCTCCCAGTACGACGAGCCCATCGCCGAGGACGGCTGGATTGAGGTGGAGGTGGCCGAGAAGGGCAAGGAGACCTACCTCAAGCGCATCGGCATCGAGCGCCTTCACATGGAGGAGGACGCCGGCAAGCTGGTGCATGCCGGCAGCGACCGCCTGGCAGGCTCCACCCACTCCCTGGTGGACTACAACCGCGCCGGCGTGGCCCTGGCGGAAATTGTCAGCAAGCCCGATCTGCGCACCGGCCGTGAGGCGGCGGAATACGCCTCGGAGATCCGCCGGATCATGCGCTACCTCGGCGTGAGCGACGGCAACATGCAGGAGGGTTCCCTGCGCTGCGACGTCAATATCTCCGTGCGCCGCGGGCCGGATGCGCCCTTCGGCACCAAGGTGGAGATCAAGAACATGAACTCGTTCTCGGCCATCCAGAAGGCCTGTGAGTACGAGATTCAGCGCCAGATCAAGGCCTATGAGGCCGGCGAGCCGGTGGTGCAGGAAACGCGCTTGTGGGATGAGGGCAAGCAGCTCACCAAGAGCATGCGCAGCAAGGAAGGGGCCAGTGATTACCGCTACTTCCCCGATCCCGATCTCGGCCCGATCGAGGTGAGCCCCGCCCAGCGCGAGACCTGGCGCGCCGAACTGCCCGAACTGCCGGCCGCCAAGCGGCACCGCTACGCCGAGCAGCTGGGGTTGTCGATCTACGACGCCCGCGTGCTCACCGATGAGCGGCCCATGACCGCCTATTTCGAGGCGGCTGTGGCCTCTGGCGCCGATGCCAAGGGCCTGGCCAACTGGATCACCGGCGACATCGCTGCCCACGTGAATGCCAACCGCCTGAGCTTCAGCGAGCTGCCCTTCCGCCCCGAGCAGCTCGCCGAGATGGTGCAGCTCATCGATGGTGGCGTGATCAGCGGCAAGATCGCCAAGGAGATCCTGCCGGAGCTGCTCGAGCAGGGCGGCTCACCCAAGGCGATCGTGGAAGCCCGCGGCCTCGGCATGATCAGCGACCCGGCGGCGATCACGGCGATTGTGCAGGAGCTGCTGGCGGCCCACCCTGAGGAGGTGGAGGCCTTCCGCGGTGGCAAGACCAAGCTGCAGGGCTTCTTCGTTGGTCAGCTGATGAAGAAGACCGGCGGCAAGGCCGATCCCAAGCTCGCCAACCAGATCCTCAATCAGATGCTGAAGGGCTGACCTGCCCCCTCCTAGGAGAAGTGCGAGCGATGCCTGTTGGCCCCGAGTACTGGGCTTCGTTGCAGCCGCCGCTCAGCCCGACAGACGCTGATGTTGAGATTTTCCGCCAGCACATGCGACAGGGCACCACGCTTCTGTTGGGCTGCACGCGCCAGTTGATCCCTCTCAGCGATGTGCAGATGGATCTGGACCCTTGGTATGCAGCTCCGACTGTGGTTCGGCAGGATTGGGTGACAAACTCGGTTCAATACACCAATATCCTGGCGGATGGCTCGCTCAACCTGGGTAAGAATTTGTGCGATCAGACGCTGGAGATGTGCAGTCATCACGCTTCTGTGTTGATTGCAAGGGTGTTCAGTCGCCGCCTTATTTCCATGCGTGTGGCCTCGTATTTCCCGGCTGTATCAGACTTCTTGATCGCCCCGTCTTGGTCGCTGCAGTTGGACTCGTATGCGTTCCATGTCTGGCAATTTGGCGGCGGACATTAATACGATGAACACAGTTCCGCCTGAACAGATTGCTGCTGATCTAGGAGCGTTGCTTCAGGCTTTGGAGCACTCTCAATGGCAGCACAGGCCGGAGCTGGATTCATTGGCTGTCCTAGGGTTGACCAGCCGGCAGGATCTCAGGGCGATGGCAATGGCTCCCGGCTTCTTTCGTGCCAAAACCTCAGGATCCACGGGTGAGCCCGTGACGGTGGAGAAAACTTATGGCGACTGCATCTGGTACATGGCAACTAACATCAGGGCGCTGCGCTGGCGCCGCTGGGATGTGAGCAGGAATGTCGCCATCATCAAGCCTCTTGCTCAGCGAGAGGATCGGGATTCATGGGGGATTCCCGCCGCGCTGGAGCCGGTTCAGGGCAACATGTTCGTGATTGGCTGTGAGCCGATCGATGTGCTGCAGGCGTGGCTGGAAGAGAAGAAGCCGCACTATCTGATGGCGCCGCCAACGATCGCATCCAGTTTGAATCTGACCAGGATTTCGAGTCTGCTTGATTGGAAAGGCTCTGGTGAGGTCGGTGGCTCGACCTACTCGAGCGAGGAATGCGGCACGATCGCGATTGAGTGTCCTGATAATCGCTCGGTGATGCATGTGATGGAAAACCAGCTGGTTGAAACGGATGCTGAGGGTGGACTGGTTATCACAACGCTGACCAACCCCTACATCCGCAGATATCGACACGGCGATAAGGTCGAGCTGGCTACGTGTGGCTGTGGCAGGTCGCTTCAGACCATCGCCAAGGTCAGGGGCCGCATCCGCAATATGTATGTGTTGGCGAATGGAGATAGAAAGTGGCCCCTGCTCGGATTAAAAGACTATGCAGAACGCTTCGGTATTGATCGCTTCAAGGCTGTCCAGACGGCGATTGGCCAGATTGAGCTGCAGCTGATGTCGCGCCCCCTGGGTCAGCAGGAAGCGGAGCTGGCGGAGCTGGTTCGCCAGTATCTGGACCCGGATGTGGGCGTGACGATCAAGTATGTGGATGCGTTCCCCGACTACAAATTCGAGGAGTTTGTGTCGTTGGTGAGCTGATCGTGGGGCTGCTGCTGCGCGTTCAGCAGCGAGCACCTGATTTGTTCGCGAGGGCCTGCTCCAGCTGGTCGATCAATGCGTGCGGTTCGTGGCTGTTGTCGATCAGCCGATCCGCCAGCTCGCGTTTGCGTGCCAGTGGCCACTGGGCGGCGATACGGGCGCGGGCGTCGGCCTCGCTGAGGCCATCACGGGCCATCAGCCGCTGCAGCTGCTGTTGCTCGTCGCAGTCCACCAGCCAGACCTCGCTGCACAGTTCCTCCAGGCCGGCCTCGAACAGCAGCGGGATCATCAGCACCACCTGCGGTGCGCTGGCCAGTCGCTCCAGTTCGCTGTTGAAGCGCGCCCGCACCAGCGGGTGCACCAGCTGCTCCAGCCAGATCCGCTCCGCCGGATCGGTGAACACGATCCGCCCCAGAGCGCCGCGGTCGATTACGTCGAGGCTGTCGCTGTCGGCGGCAGGTTGTGTCTTGGCGCGCACCAACGCGCCATGGCGCGCCAGCACCGCCCGTGCGCCCGCACTGCCCGGGGCCAGGGCCTCGCGGGCGAACACATCGGCATCGAGCACTGGCAGCCCCCGCTGAGCCAGCAAGCGGCCCACGCTGCTTTTGCCTGTGGCGATGCCGCCTGTCAGGCCGATGCGCCGCTGGCGTCCGCCCCAGCGCGGGCTGTTGAGGCGTTCGAGCATGGCCGGTGGCCCCAGCTGCTCCAGCTGGAACTGCTTTCCATAGCTTGGGGTGGGGCGTTCGGAGTAGAAGCGCTGGCTCCGGGCCGGCCGCAGCCGCTGGCGCAGGTTCAGCAGGCGGCTGCGCAGCCGCAGGCCGCTGCGCAGCAGCGTCGCCAACCATTGCGGCGTCTGCCGCCAGCCCAGGCTGGCGAGCACCTCCGGCTCCAGCAGTCCCCGCAGTACCGCCGCCACAGGGGTGCGCAACGGCGGCGGACAGTCGCTCAGCAGCATCGCCAGGGTGACGTCGGCCACGCTTCGGTTGCTGGCGGCGGCCCGGAACAGCTCCCGTTCGACCTGCCCGTTCAGGGCGAGCAGTGCCTCGAGGCTGGCGGGGCGCTCGGCGATGCCCATCAGCGCACCCACATGATCCCAGAAGCGGAAGAGAGCCTGCTGCTCCGCCGCGCTCAGGGGCCGCCAGCCGTAGCGCTGCAGCCAGCGAATCGGTTCGGCCACGAAGCCCGAGAGCACATAGGCGAAATCGGCCTGGCTGATGGTGTAGTGGTTATGGATGCGGTTGAGCCGTCCGATCACCGCCCGGCCGCCGGGGCTGTCTGGCCCGAGCCGCACCAGCTCGGCCAGCATCAGGCCGGTGTCGTCGTAGCGCTTACGCGGCCGCTGTTCGAACTCGCCGGTGCGCTGCAGCAGTGCTGAGATTGAGGGCAGGCAGAAGGTCTTGAGCAGAGCGAGTTCGAGGGCGCGGTTGGTGTCCCAAGGGAACAGACGGCCCACGACGGCCTGGCAGCAGGCCAGGGTTGCGGCATCGAGCGTGCCGGGAGTCACTGCCAACCCGCTCCCGCTCGGCTCCGCTGGCATTGATGCGCGCAGGTCGTGGCGCCTGCAGTCTGATCGGCGCCGTTGCCGGCAGCCGCAGCACTGTGCTGTCCGATGCTCGGTGGATCAGCCCACCCTGCCGTCGCACGTTCTGCCGTGACCCATCCCTGGCACCCGATCCCCGGCGGCGTCACCGCCCCGGCCGGCTTCCTGGCTGCCGGCATCACCGCCGGCCTCAAGCCCTCCGGTAACCCCGATCTCTCGCTGCTGCTGGCACCGGAAGGCGCCGTGTGCGCCGGCACGTTCACCACCTCGCTGGTGCGGGCCGCCTGCGTTGATCTCTGCGCCGAGCGCCTGCAGGCCAGCGGCGGCCGTGCCCGGGCGGTGCTCAGCAATTCCGGCCAGGCCAATGCCTGCACCGGTGATCGCGGCCTGGCCGACAGCCTCGCAGCCACAGCGGCGGCGGCCGAGCGCCTGGGGCTGACGGCCGAGGAGGTGCTGATCTGCTCCACCGGTGTGATCGGCGTGCCGATCCCGATGGACACGCTGATCGCCGGTCTGGATCCCGTGGTGGCGGCCCTCAGCTCCGAGGGCGGTGCCGCGGCGGCCCGCGCCATCCTCACCACTGATTTGGTGGAGAAGCAGATCTCCCTTGAGGCGATTCTTGGCGGCCGCGCGGTGCGCATCGGCGGCATGGCCAAGGGGTCGGGAATGATCCACCCCAACATGGCCACGATGCTGGGCTATCTCACCTGCGACGCCGGCGTGCCCGCTGCGGTGTGGCAAGGCATGGTGAAGCGCGCGGTGGATCGCTCCTTCAACGCGATCACGGTGGACGGCGACACCAGCACCAACGACACGTTCCTGGCATTTGCAGCCGGCGAGCCCCTGAACCCCGAGCTGTTCGATGCACTGGAGGCCGGCCTGACGGCGGTGTCGCAGCATCTGGCCCGGGCGATCGCCCGCGATGGCGAGGGCGCCACCTGCCTGATCGAGGTGCAGGTGGAGGGGGCCGCGGATGAAGCCGGCGCCCGCGCCATCGCCCGCACCGTCTGTGGTTCGTCGCTGGTGAAGTGCGCCGTGCACGGCCGCGACCCCAACTGGGGCCGGATCGTGGCCGCCGCAGGCCGCGCCGGCGTGGCCTTCGATCCGAATGCGGTGGCCCTTTGGCTGGGCGACCACCAGCTGATGGCCGCCGGCCAGCCCCTGCCCTTTGATCGCCCCTCCGCCAGCGCTTACCTGCGCGCCCGGGCTGCCGGCGCCTATCTCGGCGGCAGCGGCGAGGGTGGCGACATGGTGCTGATCCGCCTGCAGGTGGGCACCGGCGCCGGCTGCGGCCTGGCCTGGGGCTGCGACCTCTCTGATCAATACGTCCGCATCAACGCCGATTACACGACGTAGGGGTGGCTCACGCTTCGCGGATGGGTCCCATGCTTTGTCTGGCGGTGCTGCTGCCTGCTCTCCTGTTCGGTTTCGGCACGGTGATGCTGTCGCTGCGGGAGGAGCGGGCGCTGGCGTCCGGGCTCGGCCAGGGTGGCCCCGATGGTCCCGCTGCTGGTGGGTCATTAAGGGATGGGACCTGGAATGGGGCCTTGCGCAACCTGCACTGAGAGCAGGCTGCGGCCGTGTGGAAGTCCGCCGCGGTGCCGCAATTGTTACGGCGAACACATTCACGGATCCCCTCAGCGGGAACACTCGCCCTTGCCGCCCACCATCGTTTTCGGCGAGGCCCGAGGCACCCCATGACGCGCTTCTTCGCACCACGCACAACCAACCTGGCGGCCTTGGCCGCCGCTGGGGCTCTGCTGATCGCTGGACTGCAGGCCCCGGTCCTCGCCCATGGCTCCGCCTCGGCCGGTGCCCTGGCGGGGCTGAGTCACCCCCTGCTCGGCCTCGATCATCTGCTGATGCTGGTGGCGGTCGGCACGGCCGCAGCCCTGAGCACGCCGCAGCTGCTGTTCTGGGCGCTGGGCGGCGGTGTGGTGGGTGCGCTGCTCGGCGGCTTCGGGCTGCAGCTGCCGGCCGTTGAACTCCTGGCGGCTCTGGCCGTGGCGGTTCTGGCCGGTTGGAGCCTGCTGGCGGAGCGCTTCGCCGCCCACCTGCAGCCGTTGCCCCTGGCTCGCATCAGCGGTGCTGTGGTCGCCGGTGGCGTGATGATCCATGCCCTGCTTCACGGCCTTGAGGCTCCGGTGGATGCCAGCAGCTTCAGCTGGTGGGTTGGCGCCCTGCTCGGTTCTTGCGTGGTCAGCGCCGGCAGCTGGCTGCTGCTGCGTCGTCTGCCGGCCACGAGCGCTCGCTGGAGTGCCGGGGTCCTGGCACTGCTGGGCGTTGCTCTGGCCTTCTGAGGCCCTGCGGCGTCTGCCCTGGCTGGCTGCGGCTAGCTTGACCCTCAGCCAACAGGGCGTTCGCAGCCCATCGCGATGACCCAGGCCGCTCAGGCTCATCCGCCGCAGTCCGCCGCCACTCCCTCCCGGCGACCCTCCGCCTGGACGGGGCCGCTGGTGGCGGGTCTCTGCTTCGGCCTGGCCTATGGCCTCACCCAGCGGATCGTCAGCATCAACGTGTCTGAGTTGATCCGCTTCGGTCAGGGGTTTGATGTGCAGGTTTTCCCCGGCACGAGCCTCGAGAGCCTGCGGCTGCGTTTCGGCGCTGCCGAATCCGAGCTGCGCGGCAACCTGGAGCTGAACGAGCTGGAGCGCCAGAAAGCTGCCTCCCAGGCCGAGGAGGACAAGCCCGGACTCACGACCCAGCAGGAGCAGGGCCTGCCGGAGCAGTCCGCTGGCAACGCTGCTGAGCCATCCGATCCCTTCGGCTCCGGTGCTCCAGCCAATGGGCCCGACGGCCCTGCCCGTTCGGCAGGGGAACCGCCGGCTCCAGACCTGCCGCCCGCTCCATCTGTTCCGTCCGCACCGTCGGCACCGCCACCGGCGGTTTCCAGGCCCTGATCTGCCACAGTTTGGCCAGCACCCTTCGCGGCCTGCCATGAGCGCGCCTCAGACCCTCGTTCAGGCAGCCCTCAACCGGCTCAGCGCCCGGCTCGGCAGTGGCCTGGTTGAGGCGGCCGCCGGACTGGCGGTGCTGGCCCAGGACGCTCCGGAACGGCTCCGCCGCGAATGGGAGCTGTTCCGGGAGGAGGTGGAGCTCGAGGCCCGCCGGATTGAGCATCCCGGGGAGGGTGGCTTCGGATCCGCTGCTGCATGGTCTGCACCCGCCTCCGGCCCGGATCCCCAGCAGCAGGTGGATGATCTGCGGGCCACCGTGGCACGGTTGGCACGCCTGGTTGAGGACCAGCCCTGATGCGCCGTCTGACCCAGAGCCTGCGCGGGCTGGGCCGTCCCCTGAGCATCTGGCGCACCGTGTTGCAGCTGGTGTTGCTGCTCTGGTGGGATGGCGCCGCCTGGACCTATCGCGGCGGCGCCAGCCCGGAGCGGCGCCAGAACCGCCAGCGGCGTCGGGCCCGCTGGCTCACCGGAGAGCTGCTCCATCTGGGCTCGGCCTTCATCAAGCTGGGCCAGCTGCTCTCGGCCAGACCCGACGTGCTGCCCAGCTGCTGGGTGGAGGAGCTGGCCCGCCTGCAGGACAGCGTTCCCGCCTTCTCGTTCGATACGGCCCAGGCGCTGCTGGAGCAGGAGCTGGGTGAGCGCTGCGCCGAGATCATCGATCTCGAACCCGAACCGCTGGGGGCCGCCTCCCTGGCCCAGGTGCATCGCGCCAGCCTGCGCAGTGGTCGCCAGGTGGTGCTGAAGATCCAGCGGCCTGGGCTGGAGCGTCTGTTCCGGCTCGATCTCGAGGTGATGCAGCAGGTGGCGGCGGTGCTGCAACGCCATCCACGCTGGGGCGTGGGGCGCGACTGGGTGTCGATCGCGCAGGAGTGCCGCCACGTGCTGCTACGCGAGCTCGACTTCCGCCTGGAGGCTGAACATGCCGCCCGCTTCCGCCAGCAGTTTCTCGATGATCCCGGCATCCGCATTCCGGCGGTGGTGTGGGAGCTGAGCACGCGCCGTGTGCTCTGCCTCGACTACCTGCCCGGCATCAAGATCACCGATCGCCCGGCCCTGCTGGAGGCCGGCATCGACCCGGCTGCCGTGGCCGAGAAGGGTGCCGCCAGCTATCTCCAACAGTTGGTGCGCTACGGCTTCTTTCACGCGGATCCCCACCCCGGCAACCTGGCGGTGGCGCGCGACGGCGCGCTCATCTACTACGACTTCGGCATGATGGGCACCCTCTCCCAGCGGCTGCGCAGCCGCCTGGGCCGGATGGTGACCGCCGCCGCCGCCCGGGATGCCGCCGGCCTGGTTCAGGAGATGCAGGCGGCCGGTGTGATCGCCACCGGCATTGATCCCGGCCCGGTGCGGCGTCTGGTGCGGGTGATGCTGCGCGAAGCGCTCACCCCGCCCTTCGCCGCCAATGTGCTCGAGAAGCTCTCGGGTGATCTGTACTCCCTGGTGTACGGCCAGCCGTTCCGCCTGCCGCCGGAGCTGATCTTCGTGATGCGGGCCCTCTCCACCTTCGAGGGCGTCGGTCGCAGCCTCGATCCCGGCTTTAGCCTCGTGGCGATCGCCCGTCCCTATCTGCTGCCGCTGATGAGTGCTTCCGGCTCCGGTCCCGGCTCCAACGCCACCGATCTGCTCAATCAGCTGGGTCGCCAGGCAGTGGAGGTGGGAAGCCGCGCTCTCGGTCTGCCTCAGCGGCTTGAGGAGAGCCTCTCCCGCATCGAACAGGGCGATCTGCAGGTGCAGATCCGCGCCGGCGAAACCGATCGGCTGCTGCGCCGCCTCGCCCTCAGCCAGCAGAGCTCCGGCCAGTCGGTGCTGCTGGGTGCGCTGGCGGTGGCTGCGGCCCTGCTGGCCGCCAGCACCAGGCCTGCACTCACCGCCATCCCACTGGTGCTTGGCCTGCCGGTGGGTCTCAGCTGGTTGAAGCTGCAGGGGCGTCTGCGCCGTGATGGCCGCCTCGATCGCCTGCCGGGAGTGCCAGCCGCTGTCAGCCCCGCCGGTGACAGCCCGGCAGCCTCCGTCAGCCCAGCACCATCACCCCAAGGGCCACCAGGATCAGCAGGCTGAGCAGAGCCAGGATCGGACACATCCGGATCAGGCCGAGCACGCTGATCGAGTCCGGCAGGCCAAGGGTCCGCTTGACCCGGCTCATGACGCGGTTGATCGTTGTCAGGGGGTTAGTCATGCGGATTCGCTTGCGGCGGGAGTGGTCGGCTGGGAGACCGCATCACGGTCACTGATGGATCCGAGGTCGGCGTTCCTGCCTGCGCAGGCGCTCTTGTCCCGGTACATCGCTACGTCCGCCTTGGCCCAGGTCTGATCCAGGGTGGCTCGCTCCTCGCTGAGGGTTGCACCGATCGAGGCCTGGACGCCGGCCTTGGCCAGGGCGCCGCGCAGCCGCTCCACCAGGTCCTCGAGCCCATCCGGCGTGGGGCTGAACACCAGCAGCGCGAACTCATCGCCGCCCACCCGGGCCAGCAGGTCGGTGCTGCGCAGCTGTGCGGCCAACTGGGCCGCTGCTGTCTGGAGCATCTGATCTCCGATCTGATGGCCCTGTTGATCGTTGATCTGCTTGAAGCCATCCAGATCCACCACCACCAGTCCATAGGGGTGGCCATGGCGCTGGCGACGACTCTCCTCAAGGGCGATGGCTTCATCCCAGGCACGCCGGTTGGCGATGCGGGTGAGGCCGTCGGTCCGGCTTTCCTTGAGCAGCGCCTGATTCAGGGCAAGCAGCTGCACTTCTGATCGGCGGCTCATCAGCACCACGGCGGTGGTGGCGAGCAGACCGATGACGAACACCAGGGCCGATGCGCGCTTGGCGATGCGATCGAGGGCCGCGTGGTTGACGCTGAACTGAGCGCTCACCAGCTGATTGGCGAACGGCACCACCCGCAGCGCCACCAGTTTCTCGTCCTCTTCATCGAGTTCCGGCATGGCCTCATGCAGGCTGATCTGATTGCGCAGCGCGCTGGAGGGGCTCAGCCGCACACTCATGCTCAGCTGACCACCACCGGACGGAAACAGCTTGTGCAGGGTCTGATCGTGTCCGCTGGTCTCGAGGGTGCTGGCCCGCAGATCGGTCAGCACAAAGGCTGTTTTCTCGGTTCCCTTATGCCGAAGCGGCCCGTAGAGAAAGGCCAGCCGGTTGCGTTGGCCCGCCACGGGGTACACGCGAACGGCGGAAGGATCGAGGCCATAGCCGAGATGGTTGCAGCGGTGCTGGCGCAGATCAGCCCGCAGTTCCGGTGAGCTGTGGCTCAGCCTGGTCTGGATGGGGTGCCGCTCCCCCTCGGCCAGGTTGCCCAGCGGCAGGCTCCTGAGCAGTGCAACGGTCTGTCCGGCCGTGAGACTGCTGGAGTGAAAATCCTCGAGGGCCAGGCTCCCTGTCGTGATCACGCCGAGGGTGGTGTGGGGGCCGGGGGCTGATCGCTCGCCCTCCGGCTCGCCTTGCACCACATCACTGCTGGCCACCGACAACGCCGTGAGGGTGCGTGAGATCGCCGTGCAGTTGGCGGAGGCCAGATGGCTGACCACGGAAGCGCCCACCGATTCGAGCGGTTCGTGCAGGATCCTGTAGGTGAACAGCGTGGCCGCTGTGGTGACGGTGATGCCGATACCGGCCAGCGCCAGGCACAGGCGGGAGCAGCCCATGGGCAGGCTCGCTCTGGCCTCAGGGGTTGGATCCAGATCGCTGGGCCATTTCATCGCAGGACCGGACTTGACCCTCCAGGAGCAATCCTGGTCCTGAAACCAGAGATCTCAACATACCCAGGCTCGGCGCGACTTGTCTGGGGTTGTCGGGATGGTCGTGGCAGGTTGCCGCAGCTCGCGGCAGTTGGTTGCAGTGCTCAGGCCGCCTTGCCGCGCGGCCCGCGGTCGGCGGCGCCGGCATAGATGGCCTGGCTGCCCAGTTCATCCTCGATGCGCAGCAGCTGGTTGTACTTGGCCACGCGCTCGGAGCGGCTCAGGGAGCCGGTCTTGATCTGGCCGGCGCGGGTGGCCACGGCCAGATCGGCGATGGTGGTGTCCTCGGTTTCGCCGGAGCGGTGGCTGATCACGCTGGTGTAACCAGCCCGGCCCGCCAGATCGATCGCCTGCAGGGTTTCGGTGAGCGAACCGATCTGGTTCACCTTGATCAGGATCGAGTTGGCCACGCCGAGATCAAGGCCGCGCTGCAGGCGGGCACTGTTGGTCACGAACAGGTCATCGCCCACCAGCTGCACCGTGCTGCCGAGTTTGTCGGTGAGCAGCTTCCAGCCATCCCAGTCGTCCTCGGCGACGCCATCTTCGATCGAGACGATCGGGAAGCGATTCACCAGCGCCGCCAGCTGATCCACCATCTCGGCGCTGCTGTAGCTGCCGCCGTCGAAGGCATAGCGGCCGTCGGCAAAGAATTCGGTGCTGGCCACATCCAGGGCCAGGGAAATCTGGTCGCCCGGGCGATAGCCGGCCTTCTCAATCGCCTGCACCAGCAGGTCGCCCGCTTCGATGTTGCCCAGATCCGGCGCGAAGCCCCCCTCATCACCCACCGCTGTGCTCAGGCCCTTGTCCTTGAGCAGGCCCTTGAGGGTGTGGAACACCTCGGTGCCCATGCGCAGCGCCTCGCGGAAGGTCGGCGCGCCGTGCGGCACCAGCATGAATTCCTGGAAATCCAGGCTGTTGGCCGCGTGGGCGCCGCCGTTGATCACATTCATCAGCGGCACTGGCAGCAGCGTGGCCATCGGGCCACCCAGGTAGCGGTAGAGGGGCAGCCCCACGCCGTTGGCGGCTGCCCGTGCCGTGGCCAGGCTCACCGCCAGGATTGCGTTGGCGCCGAGAGCCGATTTGTTGTCGGAGCCATCGAGTTCGATCATCGCCGCATCTACGGCCGCCTGATCGAGGGCGCTCAGGCCACACAGGGCCGGTGCGATCTTCTCCTCCACGTTGTTCACCGCCTGCAGCACGCCCTTGCCGCAGTAGCGGCTGCCGCCGTCACGCAGTTCGCAGGCTTCATGGGCACCGGTGCTGGCACCGCTCGGCACGATCGCCCGGCCGCTCGCACCGCCCTCGAGCATCACCTCGGCTTCGACGGTGGGCGTGCCGCGGGAATCGAGCACTTCGCGGGCCACGATGGTGTCGATGACGAGGTCGAGGGTGTCGATCACGGCGGCCTTGGCACGTTGTTGGGGGCTTGAAAGGGATCCTATGGGTCGCCCCTGCCAGCCCCTTGGTGACCGTTGGCACCGAACCTGCACTCGCCGCCACACACGAGCGGGTCTGGGTCCGGTGTTGGCCGCCCCCCGGTCGCTCTGGTCAGAATGCGGGCGATCGCGGTCGGCGCCGGCCGCCGCTGCCGTCAACTCCTTCGCCCATGCGTCTGCTCCACACCATGCTTCGGGTCGGTGACCTGGAGCGATCACTCCGCTTCTATACGGAGGTTCTGGGCATGCGCCTGCTGCGGCGCAAGGACTATCCCGGTGGACGTTTCACCCTGGCCTTCGTGGGCTACGGCGACGAGAGCGACACCAGCGTTCTGGAGCTCACCCACAACTGGGATACCGATCATTACGAGATCGGCACCGGTTATGGCCACATCGCCCTGGGGGTGGATGACATCCACGCGGTCTGCGATGGGATCCGCGCCAGGGGCGGTGCTGTGGTGCGTGAACCCGGTCCGATGAAGAACGGCAGCACCGTGATCGCCTTTGTGGAGGATCCCGATGGCTACAAGGTGGAGCTGATTGAGCTCGGCTCCCGCACCCCGTCCAGCCCCCAGGCGGCCTGATCCCATGCCAGCCGAGATCGATGCCCCGGCCTTCAGCCCCCGCGGCAGCCTCACCGCTGAGCCGGATCGTTTCAGCGAGGTGGCCTGGGAGCTGCTGCTGGCCAGCCAGGAGCAGGCCCGCCGCTGGCGGCACGATCAACTGGATGTGGAGCACCTGCTGCAGGTGCTGTTCACCGATCCCCGCCATGCCAGCTGGGTCGACCCCCTGCCGATCGATCGCAATCGATTGCTCGATCAGCTGGATGACTTCTGCGCTGATCAGCCTTCCAGTGGTGCGCGGCAGCTGTTCATCGGCGAGGCCCTCGAGGAGCTTCTGGAGGCCGCCGATCGCCAGCGCGCCGGCTGGGGGTCGCGGCTGATCGATGCGCCCCATCTGCTGCTGGCCCTGCGGGAGGAGCCCCGCATCGGTGCTGCGTTGCTGCAGCGTCAGGGCCTGACGGCCGAGCTGCTGCAGCGGACCCTGCGAGAGGGCCCCGGGCCGCTCGGTGCTGAGCCGGTCTCAAAGGCGCCGCAGTCCGCGGCGCCTTCCGGCAGCGCCGCCGATGCCTGGATCGACGACCGCCCCCGCGTCCCGGCGTCAGCCGCTCAGCCCCCGCCGGTGCCCGCCGCTGAGCTTGCTCCCGAGGTCGCCGCCGATGGCCTGCGTCTGGAGCGTGAACCCACGGCCCTTGAGCAGTTCGGCCGCGATCTCACCGCCGCCGCCCGCGCCGGTGAACTGGATCCGGTGATCGGGCGCGACACGGAGATCCGTCGCCTGATTCAGGTGCTCTCGCGCCGCAGCAAGAACAATCCGGTGCTGATCGGCGAGCCCGGTGTCGGCAAGACCGCCATCGCCGAGCTGCTGGCCCAGCGGATCGTGGCCGGAGAAGTGCCCGATGCCCTGAAGGGTCTGCGCCTGATTGCCCTGGATCTGGGCGCTCTGATCGCCGGGGCCAAGTTCCGCGGTCAGTTCGAGGAGCGCCTGCGCAGCGTGCTCAAGGAGGTGCGCGCCAGCGAAGGCGAGCGGAGCGGCGCACGAAGCAGCGAGGGCGGGGCGGGCGGTGCCACCGGCGCCGCCGGTGTGATCCTCTTCCTCGATGAGCTCCACACGGTGGTGGGTGGTGAGCGCGGCGGTGGAGATGCCGGCAGCATCCTCAAGCCGGCCCTGGCCCGGGGCGACCTGCGCTGCATCGGCGCCACCACACCCGAGGACTACAGCCGCACAGTGGAGAAGGATCCGGCCCTCAACCGGCGCTTTCAGCAGGTGCTGATCAAGGAGCCTGGCCTGCAGGAGAGCACCCTGATCCTGCGCGGCCTCAAGGAGCGCTACGAGCTGCACCACGGTGTGGCCATCACCGATGCCGCCGTGGTGGCGGCGGCGCGGCTGGCCGATCGCTACATCGCTGATCGCCGCCTGCCTGATTCCGCCATCGATCTGATCGATGAGGCGGCCGCTCAGTTGCGCATGGAGGTGACCTCCAAACCGCGGGTGGTGGAGGAGGCCGAGGCGGAGCTGCGGCGTGTGGAGTTGGCGCTGCTCTCGGCCGAGGCTGCGCCTCAGGCTGAGCGGGTGGGCCTGCAGGAGCAGCGGCGCCGTGCCGGTGAGGTGCTTCAGGAATTGCAGCAGCGCTGGCAGGGCGAGCGCCAGCAGCTGGCGGAGCTGCGCCAGCTGCTGGCCGACGACGAGGCCCTGCGGCTGCAGATCGCTGAGGCGGAGCGCGACGGCGATCTCGAGGAGGCGGCCCGTCTGCAGTACGACCAGCTGCATGGGGTGCAGCAGCGCCGCCAGCAGCTGGAGCAGGACCTGCTGGCGGATCAGGCCAGCGGTCGTTCGCTGCTGCGTGAGCAGGTGGAGGAGGGTGACATCGCCGATGTGGTGGCTCGCTGGACCGGCATCCCCGTGCAGCGGCTGCTGGCTGGGGAACGCCAGAAGCTGCTGGACCTGGAGCAGCGGCTCGGAGAGCGGGTGGTCGGCCAGCGGGAGCCGGTGGCGGCGGTGGCGGCGGCGATCCGCCGCGCCAGGGCCGGCATGAAGGATCCGCGCCGGCCGGTGGGCTCGTTCCTGTTTCTCGGTCCCACCGGCGTGGGCAAGACCGAGCTGGCCAAGGCCCTGGCCGCGGCTCTGTTCGATGAGGAGGAGGCCCTGGTGCGGCTCGATATGAGCGAATTCATGGAGCGCAACGCCGTGGCCCGGCTGCTGGGGGCACCGCCCGGCTATGTGGGCTACGAGGAGGGAGGTCAGCTCACCGAGGCGGTGCGGCGGCGGCCCTACGCGGTGCTGCTCCTCGATGAGGTGGAGAAGGCCCACCCGGATGTGTTCAACGTGCTGCTGCAGGTGCTCGACGACGGCCGGCTCACCGATTCCCAGGGCCGCACCGTCGACTTCCGCCACACCGTGGTGGTGATGACCAGCAACCTGGCCAGCCGGGCCATCCTCGACAGCGCCCGCCAGGGCGCCGGCGACCAGGCAACCGGTGATCAGGCAACCGCCGCCGCCGCAGCCCGTGAGGTGGCCCTGGCGGATGCGGTGGAGCGGGCGCTGGCCAGCCAGTTCCGGCCGGAGTTCCTCAATCGCATCGACGAGGTGATCCGCTTTCAGCCCCTGGGTCCGGCGGACCTGCAGCGGATCGTGCGGCTGCAGCTGGCGGAGCTGGCGGCCCTGCTGCGGGAGCAGGGGCTGGAGCTGGAGGTGGAGGACGCGGTGGTGGGCTGGCTGGCCGGCCAGGGCTACGAGCCGGAATACGGCGCCCGGCCGCTGCGGCGACTGCTGCGGCGCCGGATCGAGAACCCCCTGGCCACCGCGCTGCTGGAGGAGCGCTTCCTCGGTGCCCGCGCCGTCCACCTCAGCCTGTCCGATGGGGGGCGCGACCTCAGCTTCCGCCCCATTCCCCGGGAGGCTTGACCCACATCCGGTAGGGTGTCTGTTTGCCGGTGCGTGCGGCAACAACGTCGCGCGACCCGCTGCCTCACCCCTGTGGAATCCCAGACCGACCCACAATCCACACCGGAGCCCGCCGCAGCTGCGGAAACTCCGGCCCGAACCGGTTTCCTGGCCGACACCGTCGAGGAGCTGCGCAAGGTGGTCTGGCCCAGCCGGCAGCAGCTGTTCGCTGAATCGGTGGCCGTCATCCTGATGGTGACCCTCTCGGCCTTCGCCATCGCCGCCGTCGATCGCTTCTACAGCTGGGGAAACAGTCAGGTCTTCCGCTGATCCCTGTTCCGCTTCCTCATTTTTCGTTTCCAACGCCCTGACCTGTGTCCAACGTCGACCTGACCACTGAAGCCTTCGCTCCTGCGGATCTGGAAGCCGGCGGCGACACCGTGCTCGATCTGGCCGCCGCGGCGCCTGCCGCCGAGGGTCGCGCCCCGATCGCCCGCTGGTATGCCGTGCAGGTGGCGTCCAGCTGCGAGAAGAAGGTGAAGGCCACGCTTGAGCAGCGGGCCGTCACCCTCGGCGTGGACAACCGCATCCTTGAGATCGAGATCCCCCAGACTCCCGCCGTCAAACTGAAGAAGGACGGCAGCCGCACCAGCACCGAAGAGAAGGTGTTCCCTGGCTACGTGCTGGTGCGGATGGTTCTCGATGAGGACACGATGATGGCGGTGCGCAGCACCCCCAACGTGATCAATTTCGTGGGGGCCGAAGATCGCCGCGCCACCGGCAAGGCCCGGGGTCACATCAAGCCTCGGCCTCTCAGTCGCCAGGAGGTGGATCGCATCTTCAAGCGCGCTGCCGAGAAGAAGCCTGTGGTCAAGGTGGATCTCACCGAAGGCGATCAGATCCTGGTGACGGCCGGACCGTTCAAGGACTTCCAGGGCGAGGTGATCGAGGTGTCGGGCGAGCGCAGCAAGCTCAAGGCTCTGCTTTCGATCTTCGGCCGGGAGACCCCCGTCGAACTTGAGTTCTCCCAGATCAGCAAACAGAGCTGATCCCGCTGCGGCCGTCTCCCTGCGGAGGGCGGCCCTTGGTGTTGCGCCGGGTTTCCGGGGCACGCCGCAGCCGCTGCCCTAAGGTCGCGAATCCGCAGATTGCCCAAGCCGCCAGGACGATGGCCAAAAAAGTCGTAGCTGTGATCAAGCTGGCCCTTCAGGCCGGCAAAGCCAACCCCGCGCCGCCGGTGGGCCCTGCCCTCGGTCAGCACGGGGTCAACATCATGGCGTTCTGCAAGGAGTACAACGCCCGCACGCAGGAAAAGGCCGGCTATGTGATTCCGGTGGAGATCTCGGTCTTCGAAGACCGCAGCTTCACCTTCATCACCAAGACCCCTCCCGCCTCCGTGCTGATCTCCAAGGCAGCCGGCATCGAGAAGGGTGCCGCCACCTCCTCCAAGGGTTCCGTGGGTGCCATCAGCCGCGCCCAGCTCGAGGAGATCGCCAAGACCAAGCTGCCCGATCTCAACTGCTCCAGCGTTGATTCGGCCATGCGCATCATCGAAGGCACCGCCCGCAACATGGGCGTCGCCGTCAACGACTGAGCGTCTCTCCCGTGCCTGAGCTTCTGCTCAGCTCGGCAGGCCTCACGTTCGTCCACCCTGTCCCTTAGCGGGGGAGAGCTTCACGGCTCGTCTGCACCCCATTCCCGTCATGCCCAAGGTTTCCAAGCGCTACACCGCCGCGGCCGGCAAGGTCGAAGACCGCACCTACACCCCGCAGGAGGCGGTGGAGCTGGTGAAGGCCAACGCCACGGCCAAGTTTGATGAGACGGTCGAGGCCCACGCCCGCCTCGGCATCGATCCCAAGTACACCGACCAGCAGCTGCGCACCACCGTGACGCTGCCCCACGGCACCGGTCAGACCATTCGTATCGCCGTGATCGCTCGCGGTGAGAAGGTGGCCGAGGCCAAGGCTGCCGGTGCCGATCTCGCCGGCGACGACGAGCTGGTTGAGACTATCGCCAAGGGCGAGATGGAGTTCGACCTGCTGATCGCCACCCCGGACATGATGCCCAAGGTGGCCAAGCTCGGCCGGGTGCTCGGTCCCCGCGGCCTGATGCCGAACCCCAAGGCCGGCACGGTGACCACCGACCTGGCCGGCGCCATCAGTGAGTTCAAGGCCGGCAAACTCGAGTTTCGCGCCGACCGCACCGGCATCGTGCACGTGCGCTTCGGCAAGGCCAGCTTCGATGCCGCCAAGCTGCTCGACAACCTCAAGGCCCTGCAGGAGACCATCGACCGCAACAAGCCGAGCGGTGCCAAGGGCCGGTACTGGAAGAGCTTCTACATCACCTCCACCATGGGGCCCTCGGTGCCCGTGGATGTGACGGCTCTGCAGGACATCAAGCAGGAAGCCTGAGTCGCTCCTTGGTTCACCTCAGCCCCCGCTTCGGCGGGGGCTTTGTTGTATGGTCATGAACTGGCTTTCGCCAGAAGGGCACGCGCCCGACCCAAGACAGCAGGTCAACACCGGGTTTTCCCTGGAGTCGTAAACCCTGCCGAGGTGCACGCGTTTGGTTTTGCCCCAGTGGGTGTCACCCCTGGGAACGGATCAGAAGCAAGGAGTGCTTCCAAGCCCTCCGCAACCCTCGTCAGACCACCCCACTCGGGGCGGTCAGGGCTGCGTACCCGGCTTGTTCCCCCGATCCGTTCCACTTCTTATGGGCCGCACGCTGGAGAGCAAGCAACAGATCGTCGAAGAGCTCAAGGGGCTCCTCGGTAAGGCCGAAATGGCGCTGGTCCTTGATTTCAAGGGCCTGTCCATCAAGGAGATGTCTGATCTGCGGACCCGTCTGCAGGCCAGCAACGGTGTGTGCAAGGTGACCAAAAACACCTTGATGCGCCGTGCCATTGATGGCGACAGCGCCTGGACGGAACTCGATTCCCTGCTCACTGGCACCAATGCCTTCGTGCTCGTCAAGGGCGACGTTGGCGGTGCGGTGAAGGCCGTTCAGTCCTTCCAGAAGGACACGAAGAAGTCTGAGGTGAAGGGTGGCCTTTTCGAAGGCAAGCTCCTCTCCCAGTCCGACATCAAGGCCATCGGGGATCTGCCCTCCAAAGAGGTGCTCATGGCCCAGATCGCCGGTGCGATCAACGCCGTGGCCACCAAGGTGGCTGTGGGCATCAACGAGGTTCCTTCCGGTCTTGCCCGGGCGCTCAAGCAGCACGCCGATGGCGAGGGCACGGCCTCCTGAGGCCTGCTCAGCTGAGCTCCCCGATCCGACTGTTTTCACAGATCTGTTGCTTTCCCAACCATGTCCGCTACCACCGACAACATTCTCGAACAGCTGAAGACCCTCTCGCTGCTGGAAGCCTCTGAGCTTGTCAAGCAGATTGAAGAGGCCTTCGGTGTGTCCGCCGCCGCTTCCGCTGGCGTCGTGATGGCCGCTGCACCCGCAGCTGCCGCTGAGGCCGCCGAAGAGAAGACCGAATTCGACGCCATCCTCGATGGCTTCGATGCCGCTGCCAAGATCAAGGTGCTGAAGGCTGTCCGTGAGGCCACCGGCCTCGGCCTGGGCGAAGCCAAGGCTCTGGTCGAAGGCGCTCCCTGCCCGATCAAGGAAGGCATTTCCAAGGCTGACGCCGAAGCCATCAAGAAGGCTGTGGAAGAGGTCGGCGGCAAGGTCTCCATCAAGTGATCGCCGCCGATGGCTCGCCGTAAGGCGAGCCATCGCACCCCACGCGCCTTGCTCGCACAGCACACGGTTCTGGCCGTGTCACCGGTCCCCTCGGGGGCCGGTTTTTTTGTGTCTGTCAAGGCTGCCAAGCCACCGCTTCAACAGCAGGGGCGGGCCGCAGCGCAGGGCGCTCCAATGAAGCAGCGCAGGGCGCTCCAATAAAAAAGCCCCGCCGAAGGCAGGGCTTGAGCCGGAACGCTTCCGGGAGTCTGTCCTCGTTTCGACCCCGGAAGTGATGTCCCGCACTCCTCACACGCACAGACCATACGGTGGGAGGAAAAGGGGAGGCAAGGTCTGGCGGGCGCTCTGCTAACTGGCACAGCACTGGCACACCTCGCGGGGCCGCCTCGTGCCGCCCCCTCGTGCCACCGTCAGGGGCGGAACGGAATCACCTTGAGGGCGATCGGTCCCTGCGTCTGCAGCTGGGTCTGCGTTCCCATCGGCGTCAGTGGGGCCAGGATGCGGCCTGGGCTGGAGAACCTGCTCGGTTGTAGCCGGGGAGCGCTGGCCAGCCCCCCACCACCACCGCGTTCCTGACCGAGAAGCTGGTTCAGGGGCGTGCCGTTGGCGAAATACACGTGGCTGAGAGTCTGCTGTCCGTACACCCGTCGCTGCAGCTGCCAGCCCGGCTCCAGCCGGATCTGCACGAAGCCGTCGCGGTCCCGCAGGGGCACCAGGCCCTGCCCCACCAGCAGCTGGCTGGGTTCGCCGGGGCTCATGGCCAGCAGAGCCAGGGTCGTGCCGCGTTGTTCCAGGCGCAGGCGGTAGCGGCTGGCCAGGTCCTCCTCGCCAATGCGCAGTGAGTAGCCGTTGCTGTCGAGGTAGCGGCTGCAGATGCCCGTGAAATCAAAGCGGTTCAGGGCCGGATCGATCAGCCCGTCGGGACGCTGTTCCCAGCAGCGTGGCTGGGGCTGGATCTGCTCCAGCACGAGCAGAGTCCAGTCGCCACGGCTCACCGGCTTGGCCAGCACCGCGAAGCGACTGCCATCCAGCGGCCTGCTGCTGAACAGGGTCATGGCCGCACTGCCGGTCGGCAGGCTGAGGGCCGCGGCGCCCGCTGTGGCACCGGCTGTGGCGGCGGCCAGGCCAAAGCTGAGCCAGGACCTGCCAGGCCAGCGGCTGTAGGTTCGCTGCATGGTGCTCTCCTCGAAGCTGCCTGGGAGCTGAGTTGTACCGGATCGGCAGGAGATCGCCCAGTGCCAGCAGACCAAGCCACCACCCCGTCCAAGGCTGCATCCGGGGCCGCCGCAGCACCGCGTGTGGTGGCCGCCGCCTGCGACGGCGCCTGCAGCGGCAATCCCGGCCCCGGTGGCTGGGGCTGTCTGCTGCGCTTTGAGGACGGCTCCGTGCAGGAGTTCGGTGCGATGGAGGCGAACACCACCAACAACCGCATGGAGCTTTCGGCGGCGCTGACCCTTCTGCAGAAGCTCAGGGACCTTCCCCGTCATCCGGATCTGACGATCCGAACCGATTCGAAGTATCTGATCGATGGCTACAGCCGCTGGATCCAGGGCTGGAAGCGCAAGGGCTGGCGCACCGCCGCCGGGGCACCGGTGCTCAACCGCGACCTCTGGGAGGCCCTTGATGCCGCCCGGCTGCCGGATCTGCCGTTCACCTATGTGAAGGGTCACAGCGGTGATCCGGATAACGACCGCTGCGATGCGATCGCCGTGGCCTTCTCCAAGGGCGGCCGCCCCCAGCTCGCCCGGGGCGACTACGGCGGTCTGATGGTGGAGGATCCCGGCGCCGCCCCGGCGCCTCAGCCCGCAGCTGACTCGGCCCCTGAGCCGGAGCCAGCACCTGCGGCACTGCAGCAGCTCCTCAGCCGCCTCGAGCTGGCGGATCGCCTGGCAGCCGGGGGCTATGCCCTCAGCCTGGCGGAGCTGGCCCAGCTGGTGGAGCAGCCGCTCAAACGCCTGGAGGGCCGCCAGGGGCCATGGAACTGGCGCGACTGGCAGGTGCTGCCGGCCGGGGAGGGTCGCTGGCGCCTGCGACGCGACGCGTCAGGATCGGTGGATACCCGTGATGGGGACGCACAGGATGGCTGAGGCCGGCACTGGAGCGCTCTACCGCCGCTTCGTCGGCCCGCTGCTCAGCCGCGATGAGGGAGCCGACGCTGAGCAGCTCAGCCAGGTGAGCCTGCAGCTGCTCGGCCAGGCCAGCCTGCGGCGCCACTGGCCGCTGCTCAGCACCACCCTGGAGGGCCTGGGCGCTGAGCTGCAGCGCCGCGACCTGCGCCTGGAGCAGACGCTGTTCGGCTGTCGGTTCCTCAACCCGGTGGGCCTGGCGGCCGGCTTCGACAAGAACGCCGTGGCGGCGGGCATCTGGCATCTGTTCGGCTTCGGCTTCGCCGAGCTCGGCACCGTGACCTGGCATGGCCAGCCGGGCAACCCGCGGCCGCGCCTGTTCCGACTGGCGGCGGAGCGGGCCGCCCTGAACCGGATGGGTTTCAACAATCAAGGGGCAGCGGCGGTGCGCCGCATCCTTGAGCGCCAGGCCCTGCCGCCGGCGGGGCAGCGGCCGGCGGTGCTCGGGCTCAATCTCGGTAAATCCAAGGTCACCTCGCTGGAGCTCGCCCCGGACGACTACGCCTCCTCCCTGGAGCTGCTGGCGCCGCTGGCGGATTATGCGGTGATCAATGTGAGCTCCCCCAACACCCCCGGGCTGCGGGAGCTCCAGGACGAACGGCTGCTGCGACGGCTGGTGGAGCGGCTGCGGCGCCTGCCGGCCTGCCCACCCCTGCTGGTGAAGATCGCCCCCGACCTTGAGGATGAGGCCATCGATGCCATCGCCCGCCTGGCCTATGAGGAAGGGCTGGCAGGTGTGATCGCCGTCAACACCAGCCTCAATCGCCTCGGGCTGGAGCAGCGCCGCCTCAGCCAGACCGGAAACCGCTTAGCGGAGGAGGCCGGCGGCCTCAGCGGTGTGCCCCTGCGGGCCCGGGCCCTGGAGGTGATGCGTCGCCTGCGGGTCACCGCCGGACCTGGCCTGCCTCTGATCGGCGTGGGCGGTATTGATTCGGCAGAGGCTGCCTGGGAGCGGATCTGCGCCGGAGCCTCGTTGATTCAGCTCTACACCGGCTGGATCTATGAAGGCCCGATGCTGGTGCCGACAATTCTGGAGGGGCTCAGCCTCCAGCTCGACCGGCACGGTTTTCGCCACATTGGCGAGGCCGTTGGCAGCGGGGTGCCCTGGCGCTGAAAGTTCGATAACTTTGGGCAGTGCCATTGAGGGTGGAGTTGTTCTCCGCAGTTCAGGAGCGCCTTCAGGAGCGCATCAGCCCGTTGCGGGCCTGGTTGTTCCCGCGCCGCGTCTTCCTGCAGCTGGAGGACCAATCCATCACCGCCATGGCCCTGGAGGGCAGGCGGATCATCTGGCTGGAGCGGGTGCCCCTGCCGGCCGGGCTCTGCGAGAACGGCGAAGCGATCCGCACCGATTCCATCGCTGATCTGCTGGGCGATCTGTTCGTGGAGCGGGGCTTCAGTGGAGCACGTGTTGATGCGGTGCTGCCGCCGGCCGCCAGCCAGATGCGCCTCGTGCAATGGCCCGATGCTGCCTGGCCGGACGATCCCGAGCGAACCCTGAGCGAGAACGAACAGCAGCTCGCCCTGAAGACGGCCCTGCAGTTTCTGGATCTGCATCTGGTGGACCTGGATCGCGATCCGCCAACCAGCCTTCTGGTCACCGTGCCGAGCTCGACGCTCGATCGCTGGATTGAGGTGTTCGACCTGGCTGGTGTTCCCCTCGATCGGATGGAATCCGCCAACCTCTGCCTCTGTCGGGGGTTGCAACCATTGCTGCAGGAGCAGCCTGTCGGTGCCCTCAGCGTGGTGCTGCAGCTGGAGCCCAAGCGCTGCGAGCTGCTGGTGCTGGAGAACGATCTTCCGGCCTACAGCCGGCATCTTTCTGGCGTCGAGAACCAGGCTGCCCTGCGCTCCGAGCTGCAGGATTGTCTGGACTTCTGGCGCCAGCTGCGGCCGGAGCTGCTGGAGCCACCTCTGCTTCTTCTGCATGGATCGGCCCTGCGCGACGACGCCCAGGCCCTTGAACTGGCCGAGGCTGTTGGCTGCCACGGGCAGGTGATCGATCCCTTGGCCCAGGAGTGGCTCGTGGACGTCTCGCCTGATGAGGGCCTGCATCCTGAGGGTCCCGCGTTGGCGCCGCTCTGGGGGCTGGCGGCTGTGGGGCTGCTGGCATGAGCAGCGTGTCTCGCCTGGTGGATCAGCAGGATCTGCTCCGGCAGCGGCGCCTGGAGCGCGGTCTGCCGGCTGAGGCCCCGCAGCTGGCCTCGGCCCAGCGTCTGCTGCTGATCGGCACAGGCCTGGGCACCGGCCTGCTGGCCCTGGTGCTGTTCAGCTGGGTGTTTCTGGCCTTCAGGGATCGGATGGTTTCGGATGAGATCAGCCGCATGAGTGGCGTTCCCGGCCAGTTGCTCAGCATGGAAACTGCGCTGCGCAACGGTCAGGGCAAGCTCGACCAGCAGACCAAGAGCAACACCGTTCTGGTGCGCGGTCTGGTGGCGGTTTCCTCGGGATCGGCGCTGGTCACCCAGTTGGCGCAACTCACCCCGCAGGGGGTCCAGATCACCGAGGCCACGGTGACCGGATCCAGCCTCACGCTGAAGGGACTGGCGAATGATCCCGGTGCCTTCGCGCGCGTGAACGCCCTCAGCCTGCTTCTGGCCTATGCGCCGTTGTTCCAGCCTGATGTGAAGGTGGTCAAGCTGCTGCGTTCGGACGCCAGCGCCGCCGCCAAGGGGCAGGCCACCCTGCCGCCGGTGACCTGGGAGCTCGCCGCCACGCTCAAGCCTCTGAAACCTGATGAGCAGAGGAGCGTGCTGCAGCGCCTCGGCGCTGACGGCATGCTGGCCCGCCTCAAGGATCTTGCCCGCACCGGAGTCCTGCCATGACGAACTTTCAGGGGGGCACCCCAGCTCGGGTTACGCGGGAGCAGATCCTGCTGTGGACCCCCGTTGCCCTGGGTGGTGTTGTTGCCCTCGCCGCCGCGGTGCTGATGCTTTTGCCGGCGGTGCAACAACTCGCCCGCAAGCAGCAGGAACTGACCGATCTCAAGGAGCAGGAGGCCCGGGTTCCCCTGCTGCGTCAGCAGCTCACCCAGCAGCAGGAAACGCTTGAGGAAGCGCAGCAGCGAGAAAAGCAGATCCTCCAGCTGATCGCCGGCAGCGGCGACATCAGCACGTTCATGGCGCAGCTCTCCCGCGAGGCCCGCAGCAGCGGTGTACAGCTGGACAGCTATGAACCGGTGACAGCCACGGCCGCCCCGGCGACCACGCCGCCCGCAGGCCAGACGCCTCCAGCTGCCCCCAACCCGCCGCAGCCGGCAGCAGCGGCTGGAGCAGCGGCTGGAGCAGCGGCTGCGGTGGCGGCTGCCGTGGATCCCCTAGTGGCACCAGGACTCCAGAAAACCAGTGTGCTGATCACTGCCAAGGGCAGCGGCCCACAGCTGCAGGACTTTCTGCGTCGCCTTGAGCGCCTCAGCCTGCTGGTGGCGCAGAGCGATCTCAGCCTGAAAACCGAAGAGGCTCAGGCGACGGAAGCAGGCAAGACCGCTGTTTCAGGTCTCACCACGCTCAAGCTCACCCTCAGCGTCTACTCCAAGGCCTCAGCCGCCAGCGCACCGCCGGCAGCCGTGGCGCCCAGCCAATCGGCGCCAGCCGCTCCGGCCAAATCCTGAACAGGGCTGCGGCCACTGGTGCTGGCTGGGCAGCCCAGATACCATCCGGCGCAAAGGCTTGATCACTCGCGTGCTGCTGTCCACCCGTCGGTTGGTGCTTCCTCTGCTGACAGCAGTTGCCTCGGCAAGCCCGGTCTGGTCGGCTCCTTGGTCCGCCGGTTCAGCTGGCGGCGTGGTTTCCCCTGGCGGCGCCGCAGCCCCGTCCGCCACGCCCATCCCCGTCTCTCCGCCGGTTCCCCCTGGCGGTGCCCTCATGCTGCGGGTGCGCCGCTCGGCGGGCGCGATCGATCTGCTGGTGGAAGGAACCGGTCCAGCGCCGGTGTTGCAGCAGGGCCAGTCAGGTGGTGGCTGGCAGGGAATCCTGCGCACGGCCACACCCATGGGCCTGCGCCTTGGGCCTCAGCGCATTTCGCTGCCGGAGGCTGGGCTGCAATCGGTGAGCTTGAGCGGCAGCGGCAGCGACTATCAGTTGGAGGTGGTTCCTGTGCCTGGCCTGCCGATCGGCAGGCCAGTGATCAGCGCGGATGGACGCAACCTGCTGATCAGTTTCCCCGCTCCGGCCTCGCTGACACAGCAGACGGCCCGCCTGGATCTGCGGCAGCCGGGGAGCGTTCCCCAGCCGGCCTTTGCCCCGCCCCTGCAGCCACGGGCCGTGGCTCCGCCGCTCGGGGATATGGCGGTGGGCAGCATGGTGCTGCGCAACCGCAGCTTCATCAACGTCAGCGGTCCCCCGGTGACGATGACCCTGCGCAACGCTCCTGCCCGGGATGCCCTGATGGCTCTCGCCCAGATGGGCGGCTATGGCTTCGTTTTTGTGGATGACAACCCGGCAGGTTCCGGCGGGGCAACCACCACAGCCGGTGCTGGTGGTGCACAGGTGCGGCCCGTGTCCATCGCCTTTCAGCGGGAGCCCTATTCGCGTGCGCTCAACGCTGTGCTGCTGGCGGCAGGACTGCAAGGCCGCCTCGAGGGCAACATGATCCTGGCTGGCCCCTCGGTGCTGGGCAAGTCCTTCGGAACCCAGGTTTCGAAGGTCTATCGCCTCAATCAGGCCTCAGCGCTCTCAGCAGCTGATTATCTGGCCAGCCTCGGCGCCTCGATCACGAAGGTGAACGTGATCACCAATTCGGTCACCCAAGGCACCCCCCAGGCTCAGCAGGTGGCTGGAGGCTCCACCAGCCAGCAGACGACGACCCAGCAGATCACCAGCACCGAAACCTACGGGGCCTCCGCCGGACCACTCCGGGGACTAACCGGTACGACCGATTCGCGGCTGCAGACGATCACGCTTGTGGGTGATTCGCAGTTGATCTCAGTGGCTGAGAACTATCTCCGTCAGATCGACCTGCGCCAGCGCCAAGTGGCGCTGAGCGTCAAGATTCTTGATATCACGCTCGATAATGCCACGGAAATTGATAACAGCTTTGCCTTCCGATTTGGTAATAATTTCATTTTCAATGAATCTGGCGCTCTTGTGGCTCAGTTCGGCAGGGATCAGGCTGTCGCCGGCACGGCTCCGACTGGCTCGGTCACGTCAACCACGGTAACGACGGCCAATACGGGCGGGGATTCCGCATTCTCTAATCAGAGCGGCAGGGATACAACGGTTAGCCTCACATCTCGGGACTTCCAAAACCTCACAGACAACCAGATTCGAGACGTTAATAATGTTCTCAGCCAAGAGGTTCCTGGCGTTTCAACCTACAACCCGGTGACGCGCACATTTACATTCACGCCGGCGGCTGGTGGGACCGACTCTACGACGAATAATGCCAGGCTTACCGATCAGCTCTCTAGTCGTCTAGAAACCGCGATTGAGCGAGTCACTGGAGTCGATAGTAATCAGATCGACACGTCAGCGGTCAGTAACTCCAATAGCGGATTTTCCAACAATAGAACAACAACAACGACGACTTCTACCAATACCACGCCCATAGGCGGGAGTGCTGGCGCCCCCGCCAGTCAGTTCGTTGATTTCTTGCGCGCCCAGATCATTTCCAAAAGTGCCAAGGTTCTTGCCAGCCCAACATTGATCCTTTCGGAAAATCAGGATGAGATTCCCAGGGGCGCTGAGGTCTCCGCCCA
>Ga0310334_100037_pt1 | contig 46128 bp, 47 predicted proteins | sample LakMicMIDCLREDC7_FD_195548 | JGI IMG/M metagenome (GOLD analysis project Ga0310334, IMG submission 195548) | Enriched freshwater cyanobacterial communities from Lake Michigan, Michigan, United States - MI23.DCL.RED.C7 (v2) (version 2) | ecosystem: Environmental > Aquatic > Freshwater > Lake...
GGAGAAGGCAGTGGCCGGCGCCCTGGGCGGCAATCGCCAGGTGCTGCTGGAAGCTGCCGCGGGCAGCACGATTCCAGCGGCGCCGACTCCGGCAGCGTCAGCTGGGGCAGCACCAGCGCCAGCACCAGCAGCACCCCCGGCACCACCAGCAGCAACGACCGCACCGCCGTTCGCTGCTCCTCAGCAAGCCGTTGCCCCGGCCGAGCCAGCCTCCAGCCAACCGGTCACCCCCGCGGCCAGCCAGCCCGCCAATCCAGCCGCCAGCAACTCGAGCGCGGCCAGCAGCGTCGCTCCCACGCCACGGCCCGGCCCCGTGACGCCGAATCTGATCGACGACAAAGCCAAGCGCCTGGCTGAATTCTTCAACGGTGAAGTGGTGCAGCTGGATGGACCACTGCCTGAGCTGCTCGACAGCGATGAGGCCGCTGCCTGATCTCAGGAAATCTGGGTGGTGAGATCGGCCTCCGGGGCCTCCTCCGACCCATGACCATCGCCCACATGCAGCGTCTTGGCCCACACCAGCCGTTTGGGCAGCAGCGCCATGCGCAGGCTGGTGTACGGGATCACCACAAACCAGTGACCCAGGTAAACGATTCCAAGGGCCAGGTTGAGCGGATGCATCACCGGCAGGTCAGGCCCCTCGCTCGAACGACGGCAACCCACCAGGATCGCGCCGCCTGAGAGGCCGAAGGCCACGAAGGAGAGCGGCCATAGGGCTGGTGCCGTCTCGGTCAGACCGGCGCCGATCAGATCAGCCACCGCCATCACCGGCAGCACGTACTGCAGCAGGAAGAAGCAGCTGAGGTCGAGCTTGCGGCCGAGTGGCAGAGCCGGGCCTGTGAGGCTGGACCAGTAGTCGAAGAAGCGCTGCAGACCGCCCTCGGCCCAGCGCTGGCGCTGACGCCAGAGAGAGGACAGCGCAGTCACGGCCTCCTCCTGCACCGGCGGATCCCAGAGCACCGCCACCCGCTGCTCCTGCACCAGCAGGCGGAAGCTGAGGTCGAGGTCGTCGGTGACGGTGGCCTCGTTGAATCCGTCGCAGGCGAGCACAGCCTCCCGGCGGAGCAGCTGGCCGTTGCCGCGCAGCTCCACCACGCCGCCGCTGGCCAATCGCCCCTGCTGGATCACGGCATCGAGAGCCATCTCCATCGCCTGGGCGCGGGTGAGCCAGTTCACATCCGCGTTCACGACGGCCTTGCGCAGCTGCACGGCGGCCCAGCCGCCGGCTTCAGCGAAGGGCACCAGCCGCTCAAGCACATCGGGCTGGAGCTCGGCATCGGCATCGAGCACCATCAGCCAGCTGCCCTGCAGCTGGGGCAGCACCGTGTTCAGCGCCCCAGACTTGCCGCCACCGGCATCGCGGCTACGGCGCACCACCTGCAGCTGGGGGTAGCGGCGCTGGTAGGCGGCCAGCACCTCAGGGGTGCGATCGTCGCTGCCATCGTCCACCACCCAGAAGCGCAGGCGGCCGTCGGGGTAGCGCACCTGAGCCAGGCGCTCCACCAGACGCCCGATCACCGCCTCCTCGTCGCGGGCGGCCACCACCAGGTCAATGCTCGGCCATGGGTCCGGGGTCTGAAGCGCAACGGCAGCGGTCGCCTCAGGGGTGTCCCCTCCGGAGGCGGCCGCCCGCGCCAACAACGGCAGAAACACCGTGCGCAGGGCATAGGCCCCGAGCAGCAGGGTCAGCGCCAGGGCGGGCCAGAGACGCTGCTGCTCAGGCAGCCAGTGCGGGGCCATGCCTGCCGCAAGGCAGCTCAGCAGAAACAGTGCGGCCTTCGGCCGGCGGGCTCCTGGGGCTGTGCCGCCGGCGGCCATGGCGTTGTCAACAGAGCGTCGAACTCTAAGGGCCGCCTCCGGAAGACCCGACAGGCGCCAGAGCCTCCAAGCCCACCAGGGTGGTGCCGGGGTAGTAGCGGCTGAGGATCCGCTCCAGGCTCCAGCCTCGGGACGCCAGGTCGATCGCACCGGCCTGGGAGAGGCCGGCCCCATGACCGAAGCCCCCACCCTCGAAGCGCCAAACCCCAGGGCCCGCCGATGTCAGGTCAAACAGGGTGCTGGGCAGGCCCCGCAGGGTGCGGCGGATGGCATCCCGCTGGAGCACCACCTCGCCAGCACTGCCGCGCAGGGCAAGCCGCACCACCCGACCGCTGGGACCGCGCTCCAGCACCTGAACCTGCTGCAACGAGCCGATGGCGGCGGCACGCGGTCCGAGAGCCTGGATGATCTGGCTCCGATCGAAGCGGCGCGTCCAGCGGAACAGCGGATGGGCGGCGCCATAGGCCTGGTCGCCGCGCTGCAGCAGAGTCCGCAAGCGCCCCCCCTCCGTCAGGGGCAGCGGCAACGCCGCCACCAGGGAAGGCGGCCCATCCACCGCGGGGCGCAGATAGGGCAGCCCCGTACCGGCCCAGGCCTCCTCGTAGCCGGCAGCCACGCCGCCATTGCTGGCGTGATAAACCGCATGAATCGGCCGTCTCTGCCAGCTGAGCACCTGGCCGCGGGTGGCGGCGATCGCCCGGCGAACCCCGGCACCGGCCTGGCGTGGATCGCTGTACACCTGGCACTGGGTGTCGGCGCAGAGGTGGTAGCCATCCACCGCGAAGCGATGCTGGTTGCGCAGGGCCCAGGTGCGGGCCAGCACGGCCTGCGCGGCCAGGGCCGCAGCAGGCGCCCCGGCGCCGATCTCATGGGGCAGCACCCCCTCGAGATAGCGCTCCAGCGGCACCTGTTCCACCAGCGACCAACCGCCGTAGGCATCGGCCTGCAGGCGGAACGGGCCGGCGTAGGTGCCCCCCTTCCAGCGCAACCCCCCCGGGGCCGCGATGCGCACGGGCCCCTCCAGCCGGCGCCAACCGCCGGGCGTGCTCAGTTCGGGAACCAGCTGCTGGCTAAGGCGCAGCTGCTGCAACCGCGGCCGCTGGCCGGCGGGAGCCGCCAGACCCGGCTCCGCCCAGACCTCCCACTCAGCCGGATGGGCGATCACCACCGCCCGGCCGGGCTGGGCCCAGGCGAGGGCCATCTGCTCCGCCGATTCGAAGCTCGCGAAGGGCCCCAGCACCTGACGCTCCAGCTGCAGGGGCTGGGCCAGGGGTTCAAAGCGCCAGCGCAGCGCAAGCCGCGAACCGCTGTGGCGCTGACCGCGGGCATCCACGAGCTGCAGCGGGTCGCCAGCCGCCTCAAGCTGCAGCGGGCCCTGACCAAGGTGGGCCGCCAGCGCCACCCACAGCTGGGGCGCCTCCGCCGTCAGCGCGGGCGGTGCCGGGATGGGTGGACGGAGCAGGGCCGCAGCAGGACGACAGGCAACGGTGAGCAGACCCAGGGCCAGCAACACCGGCAGAGGGCCGACACGACGCGGCGCGCAGAGGTGAACCAGAGATCTCACGGGCAGGGCTCCGACCCTAGGGGGAGTTGGCGGAAGGGACTTCCAGGTCGTACCCTCATCGTTTGTGCCCGAGCGCGTCAACACATGCCGAAGCTCAAGACCCGCAAAGCAGCCGCCAAGCGGTTCAAAGCCACCGGCAGCGGGAAGTTCATGCGCCGCCACGCTTTCCGCAATCACCTGCTCGACCACAAGAGTGCCAAGCGCAAGCGGCACCTCGGCACGATGGCCGTGGTGGATGAGCGCGATGCGGACAACGTGAGCGCGATGCTCCCCTACAGCTGAGCCAAGCCGGCTGTCCCGCTGTTTCGACCTACCTACTGAGAACCATTCATGGCCCGCGTCAAGAGGGGCAACGTCGCCCGTAAACGCCGCAACAAGATCCTTCGCCTGGCGCGTGGTTTCCGTGGCGGCAACGGCTCACTGTTCCGCACCGCTAACCAGCGGGTGATGAAGGCGCTCTGCAACGCCTACCGCGACCGCCGCCGCCGCAAGCGCGACTTCCGTCGCCTCTGGATCGCACGCATCAACGCCGCCGCTCGTCTGAACGGCCTGAGCTACAGCCGTCTGATCGGCGGCCTGAAGAAGGCCGATGTGCAGCTGAACCGCAAGATGCTGGCTCAGCTGGCCGTGCTCGACCCCGGCAGCTTCAGCGCCGTGGTGGGCACCGCCAAGGGCTGACCCAGAGCGCGGAGAGGCCTGGCAAGGTGGGGCGTATGGATTTCACCCTTCCCCAGGCCTACCTCGGTGGCCTGCTTGTTCTGCTGAGCATCGCGGCCGTTGTCGTGGGCCGACAGATCCTGCGGGTGCGCCGCGATGAAGCGGCTTTGGCGAGGCTCGAGGCGGAAACCCGCCAAGGAGCTCGCTCTGCCGCGGATCTCTACGAGCTCGGCTCGGTTCAGTTGCGCAAGCGGCTCTACAACCAGGCCGCCGACACCCTCAAGCAGGCCTCCAAGCGCTCCTCCGAAGAGCCGGCCGAAGCCCAGGCCCTGATTGAGAACGCCCTGGGATTCGCCCTGGCGGCCCAGAACAACTACAGCGGCGCCATCCGTCACTACCGCGCCGCGCTGCGAGCCAAGGCCGATTACCCGGTTGCCCTCAACAACCTGGCCTTCGCGCTTGAGAAGCAGCAGAAGGCAGACGAAGCCAGGGCCACCTATGAAAAGGTGTTGGAGCTGGATAGCTCCAACAGCACGGCTCAGAAGCGCCTGAAGCGCCTCAACCGACTGGCCGCCTGAACCTCGAACTCGAGCGGAGCCGGCTGGACCAGACGGCGAGCATGGCCGGCAAAGCCAGCCGGCTTGTTCACCAGAGGCCCCGGATCGCAGGCCCACGATTGCGGGCTGCGGGTGCCGCTGCAGGCTCTGCTGGCTCCACAGCCGTCAGAGTGAGCTGACCGCCGGGGTTGGTGAAGCGGGGCGCCCGCCAGCCGGAGAGGCTGAAGCCCTGCAGACCGCGGAACTCACCGCCGTTCTCGATGCCGGCCTGGCCGACATCGCCCAGAAGGAGCAGATCCAGCTGATCCGACTTGGCGTTGATGTTCCCCTGAACAGGCACGGTCGTGCCACCGACGGTGATCTCACCGCGCACATCGACCATCTGCCCCAGAGCAGTGGCGGAGGCCAGCGTCAGCTGCACCGTCTGCGCTGGTGCTGAGCCGAACGACTGATAGGTGCCACTCCACTGGCGCGGCAGCTCCTGGGCGATCACAGCAGCCCGGGCCACCGGATCGAACGTTTCAACCTGGACCTGCTCACCGAATCCCTGGGGCAGTTCCTGCTGAATCACGGTGGGTTCACGGAAGGGCACAGCACTGCCCACCGGCAGAGGGGTGGCAGCCAGCAGCAGCGGAATCAAGGCAGTCCCAGTAGCTGCGCCAAGGGTAAGAGGCAAAAGCACGGAGGTCAGGCCCACGCGGTACGTTCGCTGAATGGCCAGCCCGTTTCCCGTGTCTGCAGCCCCAAATGTCGCTGGAATCGGTGAGCCCGCCGGCGAGGACGCCCTGGTGATCGGCGGCCGGACGTTCCGCAGCCGGCTGATGACCGGAACCGGCAAGTACCCGAGCCTGGCGGCGATGCAGGCCAGCCTGGTGAGCAGCGCCTGCGAGATCGTCACCGTGGCGGTGCGACGGGTGCAGACCCAGGCCGCCGGCCACGAAGGTCTGATGGAGGCGATCGACTGGTCGCGGATCTGGATGCTGCCGAACACCGCCGGCTGCGCCACCGCCGACGAGGCGATCCGCGTGGCGCGCCTGGGGCGGGAGCTGGCGAAGCTGGCCGGCCAGGAGGACAACACCTTCGTGAAGTTGGAGGTGATTCCCGACACCCGGCACCTGCTGCCCGACCCGATCGGCACCCTGGAAGCAGCAGAACAGCTGGTGAAGGAGGGCTTCACCGTGCTGCCTTACATCAATGCCGATCCGCTGCTGGCCCGGCGGCTGGAGGAGGCGGGCTGCGCCACGGTGATGCCCCTGGGCTCACCGATCGGCTCCGGCCAGGGCATCCGCAACGCCGCCAACATCGCCCTGATCATCGAGAACTCTGGTGTGCCGGTGGTGGTGGACGCCGGCATCGGCGTCCCCAGCGAAGCCGCCCAGGCCATGGAGATGGGCGCTGATGCCCTATTGATCAACAGCGCCATCGCCCTGGCGGGCGATCCTCCGGCCATGGCCAGGGCCATGGCCCTGGCCTGCGAGGCCGGCCGCAGCGCCCACCATGCCGGCCGGCTGCCGGTGCGGGCCGAGGCCAACCCCAGTTCCCCGAGAGCCGGCCGGGTCGGCACGTGAAGCTTCGTCGCGGCGGCAAGACGCAGCGGGCTGACATCCGTACTGTCTCGTGACACACATCTCAGGGCCATGCAGGTCACCCAAGAGGACGGCGGCAGGTTGAACGCCTTCGCCAAGGAACCCCGCATGCAGGTGATGGAGGTGGGTGAGACCAGCAGCAGCAACAGCCGGCTGCTGCTGATCGGCGGTGGCCTGCTGGTTCTGGCCCTGATGGCGGTGGCCGCCTGGATCAGCTGAATCCCTGTAGTAGCTTGCCCTGACGGAGCGGACTCCCGTTCGGTTCGCGCGTTCAGAGGAGCACAGCGGTGAAGGTTCTCGTTCTCGGTGGCGACGGCTTCTGCGGCTGGCCCTGTGCGGTGAACTTGGCCGATCAAGGCCACGACGTGCTGATCGTCGACAACCTCAGCCGCCGCAAGATCGACGTTGATCTGGCTGTCGAGTCGCTCACGCCGATCGCCACCATGCCCGATCGTCTGCGGGCGTGGGAGCAGACCGGCGGCAGGCCGATGCGCTTCGAGCTGCTGGACATCGCCCACGAATACCAGCGCCTCCTCGACCTGCTGCTGGCGGAGAAGCCCGACGCCGTGGTGCACTTCGCCGAACAGCGGGCTGCGCCCTATTCGATGAAGAGCAGCGCCACGAAGCGCTACACCGTTGACAACAACGTCAACGGCACCCACAACCTGCTGGCCGCGATCGTCGAGAGCGGTCTCGACATTCACATCGTCCACCTGGGCACGATGGGCGTGTATGGCTACGGCTCCCACCGCGGCGCCACCATCCCCGAGGGCTACCTGAAGGTGGAGGTGCCCCAGCCGGACGGCAGCCGCTTTGAGGAGGAGATCCTGCACCCGGCCAGCCCAGGCAGCGTCTACCACATGACCAAGACGCTCGATCAGCTGCTCTTCCTCTACTACAACAAGAACGATCAGATCCGCATCACCGATCTGCACCAGGGCATCGTCTGGGGCACCAACACCGAAGCCACCGACCGCGACCCACGCCTCACCAACCGCTTCGACTACGACGGTGACTACGGCACAGTGCTCAACCGCTTCCTGATGCAGGCCGCCATCGGCTACCCCCTCACCGTGCACGGCACCGGCGGCCAGACCCGTGCCTTCATCCACATCCGCGACTCGGTGAAGTGCGTGCAGCTGGCCCTGGATAACCCCCCCAGCCGCGGTGAGCGGGTGAAGATCTTCAACCAGATGACCGAGAGCCACCAGGTGGGTGAACTGGCCCGCAAGGTGGCCGGCCTTACCGGTGCCGAGATCAACTATCTGCCGAACCCCCGCAACGAGGCGGTCGAGAACGATCTGATCGTCGACAACCGCTGCTTCATCGAGCTGGGCCTCAAGCCCACCACCCTCGACGACGGACTGCTGGCCGAGGTGGTGGATGTGGCCCGCCGCTGGGCGGACCGCTGCGATCGCAGCCGCATCCCCTGCATCTCCGCCTGGACACAGACCCAGGCCAAGGCGATCCACACGGCCTGATCTGCAACGCCTGAACCCGGCCGCTCCACCCGACCAGCTCCGTCGACCTCCGCCTCGGTCCCCGTCCTTGAAGATTGCCCTCTTCACCGAGACCTTCCTGCCCAAGGTCGACGGCATCGTCACCCGCCTCACCAAGACGGTGCAGCACCTGGTGGCGGCCGGCGATGAGGTGCTGATCGTCTGCCCGGAGGGTGCTCCAGACACCTACATGGGCGCGCAGGTGCTCGGCGTGCCGGCCATGCCGCTGCCCCTCTATCCCGAACTGAAACTGGCCCTGCCGCGTCCGATGGTGTCGGAGGGGCTTGAGGCCTTCGGGCCGGATCTGGTGCACGTGGTGAACCCCGCCGTGCTGGGGCTCGGGGGCATCTGGCTGGCCAAGACCAAGGGCTACCCCCTGGTGGCCAGCTACCACACCCATCTGCCCAAATACCTGGAGCACTACGGCCTCGGCATGCTCGAGCCGGTGCTGTGGGAGCTGCTCAAGGCCGCCCACAACCAGGCCCAGCTCAATCTCTGCACCTCCACGGCGATGGTGGCCGAGCTGAGCGAGAAGGGCATCCAGCACACGGCCCTGTGGCAACGGGGGGTGGACACCGACCTGTTCCGACCCGAGCTGCGCAGCGACGCCATGCGCCAGCGTCTACTGGCCGGCCGCAGCGACTGCGGCCAGCTGCTGCTCTATATCGGCCGCCTCTCGGCCGAGAAGCAGATCGAGCGCATTCGACCGGTGCTCGATGCCATGCCCGAGGCACGCCTGGCCCTGGTGGGCGATGGTCCCTACCGCCAGCAGCTGGAGAGCCTGTTCGCCGGCAGCGCCGCCCACTTCGTGGGCTACCTGGCCGGCGAGGAACTCGCCAGCGCCTACGCCAGCGCCGATGCATTCCTGTTCCCAAGCAGCACCGAAACCCTCGGCCTTGTGCTGCTGGAGGCCATGGCCGCCGGCTGTCCCGTGGTGGGGGCCAACCGCGGCGGCATTCCGGACATCGTCAGCGACGGAGTGAATGGCTGCCTCTATGAACCCGATGGTCCCGATGGCGGCGCGGGCAGCCTGGCCGCCGCCACGCGGCGGCTGCTGGGGGACCCTGGCCAGCGGGAGCAGCTGCGGCGGAATGCCCGCGAGGAGGCGGAGCGCTGGGGCTGGGCCGGCGCCACCGAACAGCTGCGCGGCTACTACCGCCAGGTGCTCAGCCAGCAGCGCAGCCCCGCCCTGGCCGGTTAAGCCCCAGGCCGATCAACCGCCGGCACGCGACTGCGCCTCCGGCACGTTGCCCCGGAACCAGGTGGTCATCAGCGCCTTCACCATCGGGGCGGCCACGGTGCCGCCATAGCCACCACTGTTCTCACCGAAGGCCACGATCACCAACGTGGGCTTCCCGGCCGGGGCGTAACCGCCGAACCAGGCATGATCAGGCCGCGGCGGATCCTCACCCGTGCCGGTCTTGCCGGCCACGGGCGGCAGGCTGGGATCGTTGAGGATCTTGGCCGTTCCCTGGGTCACCACCATGCGCAATCCCTTGCGCAGCGACCGCAACGTCGCCGGCTTGAGCCCCAGCCAGCGCCGCGGCGTGGGCCGCTCCACCACGTGCGGGATCACCAGCCAGCCGCCATTGGCCACCGCGGCGTAGAGCCTGGCCATCTGCAGCGGAGTGACGAGCACCGGGCCCTGACCGATGGAGGAGCTGATCGTGTCCACCGAGGTCCACGGCTCGCCATAGACCTTCTTCTTCCAGACCTGATCGCCCAGCAGACCTGGACCATCCTCATCCTTGAGTTCAATGCCGGTGCGCTGGCCAAAGCCGACGCGCCGCGCCTCCCGGAACAGCTCCGTGGGACCCACCTTCAAGCCCACCTGGTAGTAGAAGGTGTTGCTGCTCACAGCCAGAGCCATCGGAAAGCCAATGGCTCCATAGCTTCCGTGATCGCCGTAGCACTGACCGCGGTAGCAGAAGGAGTTCATCGTCGGCACGGTGCTGTTCTCGTCGTAGTGACCCGATTCGATGCCGGCGATGGTGGTGACCAACTTGAAGGTGCTGGCCGGCGGAAATCCCTGGAAGGCCCGGTTGAGCATCGGCGCGTCCGGCCCCCCCAGGGCGTTCCACTCAGCCACGGTCGGACCGGTGGAGAAGATGTTCGGATCGAAATTGGGCCGGCTGGCCATGGCGCGGATCGCGCCGGTCTGGGGATCCATGGCCACGATCGCCCCCTTGCGCACGCTGGCCAGGGCGCGTTCGGCGGTCCGCTGCAGCTCGAGATCGAGGGTGAGGCGTAGATCCTTGCCGGCGCGGGCCTGCTTGTCGCCCAGCACCCGCTGCACTTCACCGGCGGCGTTCACCTCCAGCTGCTGGCCACCCCATTCGCCGCGCAGATGCGACTCGAAGGCGTTCTCGATGCCGCTGCGACCGATGCGGTCCTGCATCCGATAGCCCTTGGGCTCCAGCCGGTCGTATTCCTCAGCGGTGATCGGACTGGTGTAACCGAGCACGTGGGCCCCGAGGCTGCCGTCGGGATAAGCCCGCAGATAGTCCACATCCACCTCGGCGCCTGTGAGGGTGGCGGCCTGCTCGCGGAAGCGCAGAACCTGCTCCGGGCGGAGATTGCTGGCCAGCTCGATGCGGTAGCCCTCGTTGTTGTGGCCGTCACGGCGCTGCTGATCAAGCCTGGCAACAGGGATGCCAAGCACCTTGGCCAGACGGTCGCGCAGGGACGGCCACTGGGCGTCACTCACCTGGCGGGGCTGGATGTAGAGGTTGTAGGTGAGCCGGCTCGACACCAGCACCTGGCCATGGCGATCGAGAATCCGGCCTCGCATCGGCTGACGCGGAACCAGACGGATGCGGTTCTCGTCGGCCCGGGCACGGTTCTCGGCCCCATGCACCAGTTGCAGCCAGACCAGGCGTACCCCCATGGCCGCGGCGAACAGCACCACCAGCGCCAGCAGAATCGCCGGCTGCTTCTGCATGCCGCTGTGCCGATTGGCCGTGGGAAGCAGCGCCACCGCTGTCAGCCCGGCGTGCTGAGGCGCTGCTCCAGCAGCGCCAGCCGTTCAGCGATCCTGGCCAGTGTGGACTGCAGCGCCAAACGGTCGTCCTCGGCGTTCGGCTCAGCGGCGGCAGCGGACCCACCCGCGGCGACGGCGACGCCCTCGGACACGGGGTCAGGAATGTCGCGCACCTGCACCCGCATCACCGGATTGCCCAGGCCGGGCTGGAGGCGGTCAAGGCTGTCACGCAGCTCACGGGCCGCGGCATCACCCTCCTCACGCAACCCACCGAAGGGATCTTCACGGGCCGTGAAAGCCTCCGCCACCTCACGGGGGCCACCGCGGCGCGCCCTCTCCACAACGGCCATGCCCACAGGCAGCACGTCCTGCATGAGGGTGAGCCGGAGTGCTTCGAAGGGATCGGTGGCCATCGCGAACCGGCAGCCGGAACCTTGGCTCCCCAGTCTGACGCCTCGTGGAGACCGGCGGGTCTTCAGGGCTGGGGCAGCGCGGCAGGAGCCGGGGCCTCGATGCCGGGCTGCACGATCTGCTGACGGCAGAACTGCTGCGCACCGAACCACCAGCCCGCCGCGGCAGCCACCACCGTCAGAGCCGAGATCGGCACGAGGGCCTGGCGGGTCACCGGCAGCAGCAGCCATTCGCCCCAGTCCCGCAGCAGACGCTCACGATCAAAGCGTCGGCGTTCGCTCACCTGCTGCTGCTGCCGCCGCCTGAGGGAACGGGCCACCCAGCGCTCGAAGGCCCGCTTCTTGGTGACGGCCATCTTGCGCTCCACCTCCAGCAGCTGGCCGGGGGTGAGCTCAGGATTGAAGGTGCTGATCAGCTCGAGGCTCTTCAGGAACATCTCCACCGCCCCATCCTTGATGGCCAGCTCCTCGTCACTGAGCAGGTCCCAGGCCAGCTCTGGGAAGAAGCGCAGCCGGTTGAGGGCGATCTGATCCTCCGGCAGTTGACCAGGCTCCCGCAGCCAACGGTCGGTGTTGGCGTCGAAGCGTCGCCAGTAGAGGAAGGGGTTGAGGTAAACCACCTTGCCGGCCACCTCGATGCTGTCCTGCTGGAGGCGGCGCTGCAGCTGGAGGTCCTGCTGGGGGGCGGCGGTCAAGGCTGCAAGGCCGGGGCCCCGAGGGTAACGAAGCCCCCGGACGCTGGCCATGGGCAGAGCCGAAGGTCGAGCCTCACTCCCACTCGATCGTGCCGGGGGGCTTGCTGGTGATGTCGAGTACCACCCGATTCACCCCCTTCACCTCATTGACGATGCGGTTGGAGATCGTCTCCAGCAGGTCGTAGGGCAGGCGCGACCAATCGGCCGTCATGCCGTCCTCCGACGACACGCAGCGCAGCACCACCGGGAAGGCGTACGTGCGCTTGTCGCCCATCACTCCCACGCTGCGCACCGGCAGCAGCACAGCGAAAGCCTGCCAGATCTCGTGATACAGGCCGGCCTCCTTGACCTCCTCGCGCACGATCAGGTCGGCATCACGCAGGATGTCGAGCTTCTCGTCGGTCACCTCACCGAGGATGCGGATCGCCAGGCCCGGGCCCGGGAAGGGATGGCGACCGACAATCTCCTCAGGCAAGCCGAGGGAGCGGCCCACCTTGCGCACCTCATCCTTGAACAGCTTGCGCAGCGGTTCAACGAGCTTGAACTGCAGATCCTTTGGCAGACCACCGACGTTGTGGTGGCTCTTGATCTTCACCGCCACCCGCTCACCGGTCTTGGGGTCGACGTTGGTGCCGGCGCTCTCAATCACATCGGGGTAGAGAGTGCCCTGCGCCAGGTAGTCGAAGGGGCCGAGGCGCTTGCTCTCCTGCTCGAACACGCGAATGAATTCCGTGCCGATCAGCTTGCGTTTCTCCTCCGGATCGGTGATGCCCGCCAGCTTGTTGATGAAGCGCTCACGGGCGTTGATGTACTCGACGCGGATGTGGAATTTGCGATCGAAGAAATCCATCAGGAACTCCGGCTCGCCTTTGCGCATGAAGCCCTGATCGATGAACATGCAGGTGAGCTGGTCACCGATCGCCTTGTGCAGCAGAAAGGCGAGGGTGGAGGAGTCCACACCACCGGAGAGTGCCAGCAGCACACGCTTGTCGCCCACCTGGCGACGCACATCCGCCACCGCTTCGTCGATGAAGGCGGCCGTGGTCCAGTCGGGCACGCAGCCGCAGATGTGATACACGAAGTTGCGCAGCAGGGCCATGCCGCACACCGAATGCACCACCTCCGGGTGGAACTGCACGCCATAGAGACGGCGCTGGTGATGGGCGACCGCCGCCTCGGGCGTGTTGGCGGTGTGGGCCAGGCGCACAAAGCCATCCGGCAGCCGCTCCACCGAATCGCCATGGCTCATCCACATCGTCGAGCCCTCGTCGACGTTGGTGAGCAGATCGGTGGGGTCGTCGACCTCCAGCGGTGCCTTGCCGTACTCGGCGCGGCCGGCCGCCACCACGGATCCACCCAGCTGCTGCACCATCAGCTGCATGCCGTAGCAGACGCCCAGCACGGGAATTCCGAGCTCCCAGAGCTCGGGATCGCATTGGGGCGCATAGTCGGCATAGACCGAACTGGGGCCGCCGCTGAGGATGATGCCGCGGGGATTGATGGCTCTGAGCTCTTCGGCGCTGGTGCTGTGGCTCATCACCAGCGAGTACACCTCGGTCTCCCGCACACGCCGGGCGATCAGCTCGGAATACTGGGAACCGAAATCGAGAATCACGATCGCCGGATAGCGATTGGTTTCACCGATGGCGGAAGGTTGCGCGTTGGACATGGAGCGGCCAGCAGCTGTGGCCCGCGGGCAGTGCCTTCACCCTAGATCTCAGGCCTGAACGCGCCGATCGCAAACGTCAGTCCTGAAAGGCCTCCAGCAGCTGAACCCCCAGCGGCCCCCGGGCGCAGATCAGGCGCTGCCGATCAAACAGCACCGCCCCCACCGCCATGGCCTGCTGGCCGTAGCGGGCCAGGTAGGCGGCACTGCGCTCCTCCACCGCCGCCGCCACGCGGGCGCGCAACCCCTCGGCGGCGGCGGCATCCCACTGCTCCAGCTCCGCCAGGGCGCTCTCAACGCTGGCGGCGGCATGCAGAGCCGCCAGCTGCGGTGCCGGGATGCCCTGCAGGGCCGCCAGGGCCGTGAGCACTTCGCGGCGGCCGTCTGCCAGGTGATGGTGGGTGTGGAAGATGCCGCCGGCCAGCTTGATCAGCTTGCCCTGGTAGCCGAATAGCAACAGCCGCCGCACTCCCTGCTCCGCCGCCGCCACGAGGGCAGGCCCGAGCCAGTTGCCCGCCTTGAGCAGCAGCGCCGGCGACAAACCCAGCTGCGCTGCCAGATCCAGACCGTTCTCGCCGATCACCAGCACCAGATCGGGACAGCCGCCCGTGCGGGCAGCCCGGCGCTCCAGCTCGGCCCGCACCGCCGCCAGCTGATCGGGGGCGGCGCTGCGCTGCACCTCGGCCTGGGTGCCGATCAGGGCCAGCCCATCAACCACGCCGAATGCCGCGTTGCTGGTGCGCTCAGCCAGGGCCCGGCCCCGCGGCAGGGTGAGCCGCAGCCGCACACCCTGGCCAGCCGGCACGTGCGGACGCAGGTTGCACTCCAGCAGGCGCCGAGCGAAGGCCGAATGGCAGAGGGCGCCGCTGGCCGCATGCACCCCGGCTCCCTCGCCGGCCTCCAGCTGCAGCCAGTCGTCCTGGGGCAGCGGTGGCGGATCCAGCCAGCTGAGCTCCACCCAGACTCGCAGCCCGCGCGTGAGGTCCAGCCCTTCGCCCGCCTCGCAGCGCGCCATGGCCAGGGCCCGGCCCGGCGCCAGCAGGGCGGCCGCCTCCACCGGCACCGGCCGCTGGAGGAAGGGCTCGGCGCCGTCAACACCATCAGCACGAGGATCGCCCTGGGGATCGAGGCGGAGCATCGGCTGCGCCACAAAGGATTCACCCAGCAGCTGCCCGAGGGCCGAGCGCGCCGCCGCCGCTACCCACACCGGCAGGGTGTAGCCCGTTTCAGCCATCGGAGCAGCCGGAGCAGGAAGACCGTTTTTTATGTTGGTTGATTGGCCCAGCCGCGCCGCTCTCCGCCTTCACCATGCAGGACAAGCTCACCCTGATGATCCCCGGCCCCACGCCGGTGCCGGAAACCGTCCTGCAGGCCATGGGTCGTCACCCGATCGGCCACCGCAGCGCCGACTTCCAGAAGATCGTCAAGCGGACCACGGAACAGCTGCAATGGCTGCATCAGACCAGCAGCGACGTGCTGGTGATCACCGGCAGCGGCACCGCCGCCATGGAGGCCGGCATCATCAACGTGCTCAGCAAGGGCGATCGGGTTCTCTGCGGCGACAACGGCAAGTTCGGTGAGCGCTGGGTGAAGGTGGCCAAGGCCTACGGCCTTGATGTGCAGGTGATCAAGGCGGAGTGGGGACAGCCACTGGACCCCGAGGCCTTCCGCGCTGCCCTGGAAGCCGACACCGGCAAGGCGATCAAGGCCGTGATCCTCACCCACTCGGAAACCTCCACCGGGGTGATCAACGACCTGCAGGCCATCGCCGGCTATGTGCGCACCCACGGCACCGCACTGACCATCGCGGATTGCGTCACCAGCCTGGGTGCCTGCAACGTGCCGATGGATGCCTGGGGCATCGATGTCATCGGCTCCGGCTCACAGAAGGGCTACATGATGCCGCCGGGCCTGGCCTTCGTGGCCATGAGCGAGCGCGCCTGGAGTGCCTATGAGCACTCCGATCTGCCGAAGTTCTATCTGGATCTGGGCAAATACCGCAAATCCGCCAAAGCCGACAGCAACCCCTTCACCCCGGCGATCAACCTCTACTTCGCCCTGGAAGCGGCTCTGGGGATGATGCAGAAGGAAGGCCTTGAGGCGATCTTCGCCCGCCATGCCCGCCACCGCGCCGCCGCTCAGGCGGCCATGAAGGCCATCGGCCTGCCCCTCTACGCGGCTGAGGGGCACGGCAGCCCGGCGATCACCGCCGTGGCCCCCGAAGGGATCGACGCCGAGGCGATGCGCAAGGCGGTGAAAGAGCGCTTCGACATCCTGCTGGCCGGCGGCCAGGATCACCTCAAAGGCAAGGTGTTCCGCATCGGCCACCTGGGCTTCGTCTGCGACCGCGACGTGCTCACCGCCGTGGCTGCGATTGAGGCCACCCTCGCTGACCTGGGACTGCACAAGGGCAGCTGCGGGGCCGGCGTGGCAGCCGCCGCTGCAGCGCTGGCCCAGGGCTGAGGAACAGGCTCAGCAGAACACGGGCCGAAATCCCTGAGAACGCAAGGCCCCTGAGCATTGGGGGCCTTGCTAGTATTCAAGAATGCGGGTGTAATTCAGTGGTAGAATGTCAGCTTCCCAAGCTGAACGTCGCCGGTTCGAATCCGGTCACCCGCTTGAAACAAACGATCCCACAAGATTGATCCAGGATTGCAGTATCCCAGATCAATCTTGTTGTTCATCCATCCAGCTGTGTGCTTGCTCTGAAGCAGGCAATCAGCTCAGGATCTTGGCTTGATCAACTGCAGCACCTGGGGGCCAACGCTGCCGGCCCGACGTTCGCAGTCGAGAGCCTGCAGGATCTGACGGGCTGACCCTTCAAGGTCTCCCTGACGCGCAGCCTCCTCAGCGGCGAGTTCATGGACTTCTGCCTGGCGCTGCAGATCCGTGCGCTGATGATCTGACTTGGAATTGTCGGAACGCCGATCACCGACGGTTGGCTGACCGATCGCTTGCATGCGGTGAGGACGGGCGCTGAATGGATCAATGCGGACGTCGCAGGATCGACGCACGCCACGCGCTGGATGCTAGTCGGAAGGCACGAATGAATCGGGATGTGGCCGGATCCACACGAGCGGCGCTTCAGGTGCCCGGCTCTTCGCGGTTACCGCCAAGGGCCGCAATCTGAGCCCTGAGCTGGTCGATGCGTGAGGCATCACCGCGGGTGATCGCCACGGCCAGGGCGAATTCGAGCTTCTCCAACTGATGCCCGCTCTCGCTGAACCCGCGGCTCCTGCAGCCTGGCGGGGAGGAGTTGCCACCCGACTGAATCGCTGTGGAGGCCGTTGCCGAGGAGGAAGCGGGGGCAGCTGCCTGAGCTGGAGCGGGGCGATGGCTGTTGGAGTGGGCCATGGTTCGCTTTCTTCCCATTGTGGCACTGCTGCCAAGGGTGGGGCGGAAGCGATCAGGCGGCCAGCGCGTCCTGCGTGTCGCCCTCCTGCCATTCGGAGTGCAGAGGCGCAGGCCCAGCGGAGGCATCGCTGTCCTCGAGCAGGTTGCGGCAATCAGCCAGCAGCACGGCAACCTGATCCAGCCGACGCAGCTCCTCGGCATCGGGCTCTGCCGGCAGCGCCACCTGATCGATCTGGAGCGCCATGGCCTCCAGCCGCTGCTCCAGCTTCACCAAACGCTGGGAGAGGGCGGCCACGGTCTGGGCGAGGTCCTCCGTGGTGCGGGTGATCCGGAAGGACACCGATTCGCCGACCATGGCATTGCAAGCAACTGCCCCGATGACACCACAGCCATGGCCGGTTCTCAAGTCTGCAGGCCCCGGAATCGACCAGCAGACTTGAGCGATCGTCCACCAATGCCAGCCATGGCAGCACCGCTGAACCTGTTGGCCTACCTGCTCGCGGGCCTTGGAGGCGGCCTCCTCGCTCTGCGCACCGGCATCCCGGCGGCTCCCCTGGCCGGAGCCTTGCTGGGGGCAGGACTGCTGAGCATGTCCGGGCAACTCGAAACGGCGCAATGGCCGCTCGGCAGCCGCACGCTCCTGGAGATCGGCATCGGCACCGTGATCGGCACCGGGCTCACCAGTACAGCGCTCACGGAGTTGCGCCAGCTCTGGCGCCCGGCGGTGGTGATCACCCTCAGCCTCGTCATCACGGGCCTGGTGGTGGGCCTGCTCTGCAGCCGGATGCTGGGCATCGATCCTGTGGTGGCCCTGCTGGGCGCTGCCCCCGGCGGAATCAGCGGCATGAGCCTGGTGGGAGCAGAGTTCGGGGTGGGGGCAGCGGTGGCCAGCCTGCATGCCGTGCGCTTGATCACGGTGCTGCTGGTGCTGCCGATCACGGTGCGGCTGGTTCTCGGCAGCGAGGGCACGCCCCCTGGATAGCGCGAGCTGCGATCGATACGGTGGGCCCACCGCTGCGGCATCGCCGGATCCTCCGATGGCTCCCCTCCTCCCCCGATCCCCGTTCATCCGCCTCGGCGTTCTGCTGCCACTGGCCCTGCTGACTTGTGGTGCCCTGGCGATGACCGCAGCACAGGCGGCGGATCCGGCAGGCACCCCCGGCGGTAAAGGGGCGCAGGTGTACTGCTTCATGCGCAGCGCCGGCAACAGCCACGATGTGAGCTGGGCGGCCGCCTATGCGCTGATCAAGCGTCAGAGCGCCAGCATGTTCAAGACATCGCCGGAACACGCTGCCGTGATGATCACCGAAGCGGTGGTTCAGAACCCCGGCAGCTTTCCGGACTGCGGCAAGTACCTCGGCAGCCTGTACGAGAAAACGGCGGCCCGCGACGCAGCTGCAGCCGCCCCAACCCCCAGCAGCACCCCCGCCAAACCGGCCTCCGGCAGCAGCCGGTACAGCTACTGATTCAGGTGCCCGATTCGATTCCAGGGCGCGGCTGGGTTGCAAGCCTGAGCACCCTGAGCGCCGGCATGCTGCTGGCGGGTTGCATCAGCACGCCGGTGGCTGAGCAGCGTCCACAAGGGCCCGCTGCTGACGCCTGTCTGCAGAAGGTGACCATGGACAGCCTCGACGAAGCCATCCGACGCTGCGACGCAGTCGTGGCCGCCCATCCGCGGCATCCTCAACCGCGCAATGAGCGGGCGCTGCTGCTCAGTCTTGCGGGCCGCAACCAGCTGGCCTGCCGCGACAGCCTGGCGGCGGCGGACCTGCTGGCCCGCGCCCCGGCAAAGCCGGCACCCGACCCCCTGCTGGTGGAGGAGATCAAGCTGCGCAGCCGAAGCTGCCAGGCCTGGTCAGCCGCCAGCCGAAGCGGCGTCACCACTCCGCCAGCAACCGGCGCACCATCCGCGGCAACCCCTGACGCTCCAAGGCGGTAGAGCGGCGATGCAGCAGCAGGTCGATCCGCTCGGCCTTGCTGGCGATTAGGCCATCCACCAGCTGGTCGGCCACCCCCAGCTGGAGCCAATGGCAGTGCAGCGTGGCCTGCATGCCGATGCGATGGCAGCGGTCCTCCGCCTGTTCCGCATCGCCAGGCGTCCAGGGGCGCTCCAGCAGGACCACATGGCGGGCACGCTGCAGGTTGAAGCCGAGCCCGCCGGCACCGTACGTGCTGATCAGCAGTGAACTCTCACCCTGCTGGAACGCATCCACCACGGCCTGACGCTCTGCCGGCCTGAGACGGCCGGTGAGCAGGGAGCCCCCGAGGCGCGCCTGCAGCAGCTCGGCAGCAGCCACGAAGGTGCAGAAGACCACCACCGGTTCCGCCTGCGCCAGCAGCCCACGAATCAGTTCAGCCGCAGCCGGCAGTTTGTACTCCGCCGCGATCTGACGCAGGGCCGTGAACACCGCCAGAGCCTCGGCATCACGACGCACCAGCCCAGCAGCAGCCCGGCGGCGGTAGTCGTCGACAACCAACGCAAGACGATGCTGGAAGCCCTGGCCCTCAAGCTCGGAAAGCTGCAGCGGAACCAGCCGCCGGCGCTTCGGGGGCAGATCGAGACAATCCTGCTTGCGGCGATGCAAAAGCAACGGACGCGTGAGGCGATGGAGTTCCTCCAGATGGGTGGCCCCCAGCGCCTGCCAGTGGCGCACGCCACCCGCATCACACCAGTGTCCATGGCAGTAGCGCTCCTCAAAGGCCCGCTGATCAGCCGCCAGCGGATGGCCGATGGCCGCCAGCAACGGGAACAACTGGGCGGGCCGACCGTTCTTCATCGGCGTGCCACTCAGCAGCCAGGCGGCACGCAGGCGCGGGTGGCGAGCCAGGCGCAGGAAGGCCTGGGTGCGGGCACTGCTGAGGTTCTGGGCGTAATGGGCCTCATCGGCAATCAGCACCGTGCCGGCCGGGGGGAGATCTGCCGGCAGGCGCGCCCAGCTCAGCAGAGAGATCTCCAGCTCCAGTGCCGCGGCCTCCTGGCGCCAGTGGTTGTGCAGCCCGGCCGGAGCGATCACCGCGATCCGGCAGTGCGCTGCCCGCACCATCGCCCTCGCGGCGACCAGGACGGAGAGGGTCTTGCCCAGACCCATGGCATCGGCGAGAACGGCACCGCGCCGGGCCAGCAGCCAACGCACCGCTGCCCGCTGATGGGCAAACAGCTGACGGCCGTCCGCCAGAGGCTGATTCAGCGCAGCCAGCTGCACCAGCTGGCGGTGCGGCGGCAGCGGCGGCAGCGGCTGCTGCAGCCAGGCGAACCAGCGGCGCAGATCCGGGGTCTGGGCGAAGCGATGACCGAAGCTTCGCTGCAGCTCTGCGGCCGCCTCCAGGGGAAAGACCCAGCAGCCACGCCGGGAGTGCCAGACACCACGGGGGCGCACCTGCCGCAGCTGGGCCTGGGTGACCGCATCGAAGGGAAGGACGAGCTCAATGCTGCCGGCGGCGCCCAGACGCATCAAACAACGGCCGGAATGGTCAGGGGCTCGGCGGCGGGGCAACGGGACAGGACAGATCAGCAGGCCGCGCCGCAGCAGCCGACCGGCACAGCTCTCAATCTAACTGGACTGCGGCAGGACGCAACAGACGCAATCAACTCAACAAAGTGCATCCTTCGATACATTGACAATCCAGGCACCACGGGCAGACTCCTGCCAACCGAGCCGATCGGATGCACACCAGGGATGCGGTTTTCCTTGAGGATCTGTGCCCCAAACTTCGTGTTCGACGCTGGAGACAATCTCTCCATTCTATTACTCACAAAACTTGCATTTACTGCGGTAAGCCATCCGAATCCATTGATCACCTCCTGCCGCAAAGCCGAGGCGGTCTGAGTGTGACTGAAAACTGTGTGCCGGCCTGCCTGGCCTGCAACGGGCATAAAAGCGACGCCGATGCGTTCGAGTGGTACCGACGTCAGCGCTTTTACGATCCGCGCCGGGCCATGGCGATCCGCGCCTGGATGGACGGAGACCTGCGACTGGCGACACGGCTGTTGCAGTGGGCCACACCAACGCAGCCCGTCGCAGTGCCGAGGAGCCAGCCAAATCCCACCCCGCTGCTGCCTGCGCAACCGCTCTGGCAGGCCGCCTGAGACCGCCTCACCAGACCCGGCAGGCCGCCGCGCCGTTGTGGCGCTCGCAGATCTCCGCCTGAGCCCGCGGCTGCTCCGGCGCCAGCAGGGCAGCCAGCACCAGAAACAGGCCCACCAGGGCCAGACCACGCAGGCTCTGGGCGGACGCCAGACCCTTGGCTGCGCGAGACGGATGGGCAGCAAGAACCGGACGGACCCCCCCGGCCAGCGATGCCGGCAGGGAAGCCGACAGAGACGTGGCCCGGGCACCAGTCAAGGCACCGGTCAGGGGAGTAGAGAAACAGGAAGCGGTCACGGACGCAACGGCGAGTGATACAGGTGTACTCATGACTGATCCGGCTGTCAACCGAGACGCCCGGATCCTGGTGATCGGCGGTGGCTACACCGGCCAGCGCTTCGCCGCCGCCGCCGCCGCCCTGGGGGCACGGGTCTGGCTCACACACCGCAATGCCGAGCCGCCGCCCACAGCGGCAGCACTCTCCTGGCTGCGCTTCGACCCTGCCAATGGGGTGCCTCTCGCCATGCCCGAGGCCATCAGCCATGCACTCGTGACCATCCCGGCGGCCAGCGATGGCAGCGATGCGGCGTTGGACCATCTGCTGCCGGAGCTGCGCCACCAGCCCCTGGACTGGCTCGGCTATCTCTCGACCACCGGTGTCTACGGCGACACGAGGGGCGCCTGGGTAGACGAGACGAGCCCCACCACGCCAACCCTGGAGCGCAGCCGCGCGCGGCTGGCATGCGAGCAGCGCTGGCTGAACAGCGGCCTGCCGGCGATGAGCTTCCGGCTGCCGGCGATCTACGGGCCCGGCCGCTGCCCCTTTCAGCAACTGGCCCAGGGCACGACACGCCTCGTTCATAAGCGCGGCCAGGTGTTCTGCCGCATTCATGTGGACGACATCGTCGGCGCCCTGCTGCATGGCCTGAACCTGCCGCCGGCGCAGCGGCCGGCAGTGCTCAATGTCAGCGACGACGTCCCCTGCCCTTCCAGCGAAACCCTGGGCTATGCCGCCCATCTGCTCGGCTGCAAGCTGCCACCACTGCAGCGCTTCGAGACGATCGCCGGCAGCATGAGCCCGATGGCCCTGAGCTTCTGGGCCGACAATCGGCGCGTCAGCAACCATCTGCTCTGCCGGCAGCTGGGGTACCAGCTGCGCTACCCGAGCTACCGCGAGGGCTTCGCCGCCGCCCTGTCGGAAGAACGGGCACAGCCGCCAACCTGATTGGGGTGGTGGAATGAGCAGAGCGCGAATTCAACGTCGCGCTCCCCCTGAGTATCAGGATCCTTCTAACAGCCTGGTCGCCTCCCGGCCGGACCCGGAGGGCCCGCCCGGTGCACGGTCGGGATCCGGCACGAACGGCACACCGACATCGTGCAAAAGACGGTCCCAGCGCAGTTCCACCCAGCCGTTGCGCAGCCCCATCACCAGCCCCAGGCTGATCCCCGCCAGCAGCAACCAGCGCAGCATGCCCAACCCGGCCAGCAACGCCAACGCTAAGGGCATGCCGCTGGCGATCGCCCTGGGGGATCCGGCCGGCATCGGCGCCGAGGTAGTGCTCAAGGCGCTGGCCCAGTGGCCCGCGGGGCAGGCGAATCCGGTCATCGTGGGCTGCCGCAGCTGGCTGGAGAGCCAGTACCTCCTGTTGCGGGACTGCAGTGATGCACCCCTGGCGGACCCAGCCGACCTGGAAGTGCTGGACCTGCCGCTGCAGCAAGCCATCGCGCCTGGTGCCGCCGGGGCCGCCAGCGGTGCGGCCAGCTTCCAGTGGCTGAGCGAGGCCGTGGCCCAGGTGCAGAGCGGCCGCTGCCGTGCCCTGGTGACGGCACCGATCGCCAAGCACGCCTGGCATGCCGCCGGCCACCGCTATCCGGGCCAGACCGAGCGGCTGGCGGAACTTGCCGGCGTGGCGGAAGCCTCGATGCTGTTCACCGCCCGATCCCCACGCCGGGACTGGCGCCTGAACACCCTGCTGGCCACCACCCACATCCCCCTGGCGGCGGTGCCTGCGGCCCTGAGCGCCGAACGGCTTCAGACCAAGCTCGATGTTCTGCTGGCCTTCTGCCAGCGCTTCAAACCCCGCCCGCGGCTGGTGGTGGCGGGCCTCAATCCCCACGCGGGCGAGGAGGGTCAACTGGGCCGCGAGGAGCTGGAATGGCTCACACCGGCCCTGGAAGCCTGGCGAGGCCGGCACCCGCAGGTGGAGCTGATCGGCCCGCTGCCGCCCGACACCTGCTGGCTGGAAGCAGGCCGGGCCTGGGGCGGCGCAGTCGATGCCGACGCTGCCGACGGCTATCTGGCCCTGTATCACGACCAGGGGCTGATCCCGGTGAAGCTGCTGGCCTTCGATCAGGCCGTGAACACCAGCCTGGGGCTGCCGTTCCTGCGCACCTCACCGGATCACGGCACAGGCTTCGCCATCGCCGGCCGCGGCATCGCCCGTGCGGCATCGATGCAGGCCGCCATCGAGGCGGCCCTGGAGCTCGCCTAGCCCGGCTTGACGCGCATCAACACCTGGCCGAACTCCACCGGCGTGCCGTTCTCCACAAGGATCTCCACGACCTCACCGCTCACCTCGGCCTCGAGTTCATTCATCAGCTTCATCGCCTCGAGGATGCACACGGTCTGGCCGACGCTGATGCGGGCACCCAGCTCAACGAAGGAGGACTCGCCAGGGGCTGGGGATCGGTAGAAGGTGGCCACCATCGGCGCCGTGATCTCCACGAGATCACCACGCACTGCCGCCGCCGCGGGGGGTGCCACCGAAGGAGTGGCCGCCGCGGGGGACACTGCCGCCACCGGGGCGATTGCCGGGGGAGCCTGCATCACCACCTGGGGCTGGCTGGCTGGCAGGTTGCGGCGCAGCTCAAGGCGGAAGTCGTCGCCTTCGAGCTTGAGTTCCTGGATGTCGCTGTCGCCGAGAAGGCTGATCAGCTCTCGCAGCTGCTGATGATCGAGTTGCATGGGGATCAGTTCTCGCGGCCGAGGTAGCTGTCGGTGCGGGTGTCGATCTTGATCTTCTCGCCGATCGACAGGAACAGGGGCACCATCACCTGAGCGCCGGTCTCAACGATGGCAGGCTTGGTGCCACCGGTGGCCGTGTCGCCCTTGACCCCAGGATCGGTCTGGGTGATCTCCAGCACCACCGAGTTGGGCAGCTCCACTTCAAGGGGCTTGCCATTCCAGTAGACGACGTTCACCTCCATGCCCTCCTTGAGGTATTTGCGCTGATCGCCGATCTGCTTGGCGGTGAGGCGGGTCTCCTCGTAGGAGGACATGTCCATGAAGATGTAGTCGTCGCCCTCCATGTAGGTGTGCTGCAGCACAGCCTTCTCCAGCTGCGCCTGGGGCATGGTCTCGCCGGCGCGGAAGGTCTTCTCCACCACGTTGCCGCTCTGCACCGCCTTGAGCTTGGTGCGCACGAAGGCCGAACCCTTGCCGGGCTTCACGTGCAGGAACTCAACGACGCGCCACACCTGGCCATCGAGCTCGATCGTTGTGCCGGTGCGAAAGTCGTTGCTCGAGATCATTCCGGCAGAACGGTTCAGGCCGGATTGTACGGCTGTGCCAGAGTCCGAGCAGAGACATGGCTGCTGCATGGATCCGGCCCGCTCCAGCGCCCGTCAACCCCGCACCGCTCGGCCCCTGCAGCAGCTGCAGGGGCTGCGGCAGAGCGCCCAGAGGCTGTGCGGCCTGCTGCTGAGCGCCATCCTCGCCATCGGCCTGCTGGGAGCACCTGCGCGCGTGTCGGCCGCCCTGCCACCGGGCAACGCCGTCACCGATCCGGCAGCGATCCTGCGCGATTCCCTGCCGATCGAGCAGAACGATCTGCAGGAGATGCAGCATCGGCTGGAGAGCACCAGCGATGATCTGCGCGCCAAGCGCTGGAGTGCCCTCACCAGCAGCGTGCGCCGCAGCCAGACCCTGCTGAGCACCCGCCGCGCCGCAATCCTGGCCAGCCTGCCCAGCGATGGCCAGAGCCAGGCCGAGGGTCTGCTGGATCAGCTGGAGCAGCAGCTGCAGACCCTGAGCGCCTCAGCGGAGAGCAGCAACCGCGATGCCTTCCTGGCGGACCGTCGCGCGGCCCTCAGCACGGTGGGCGAGCTGGAAGCCCTGCTGGTGGGGGCCTTCCCCTTCGAGATCCCCACTGAGTTCGCGGCCCTGCCCCGCTTGCTGGGGCGCGCCACCGTGGCGGTTGAGACCACCAAGGGGCCGCTGACAGCCGTGGTGGACGGCTACAACGCGCCATTGACGGCCGGCGCCTTCGTGGATCTGGTGCAGAAGGGCTTCTACGACGGCCTGCCCTTCACCCGCGCCGAAGACTTCTACGTGCTGCAGACCGGCGACCCCAAGGGGCCCGAGAGCGGCTACATCGACCCGAAGACCAAGACCGAACGCAAGGTGCCGCTCGAGATTCGCGTGCCCGGCGAGACCTCCCCCTTCTACAACCAGACCTTCGAGGACCTGGGCCGATTCAAGGCAACCCCGGTGCTGCCGTTCGCCACCCTGGGCACCCTTGGCTGGGCCCACTCCGATGAGGCCCTCGACGATGGCTCGTCCCAGTTCTTCTTCTTCCTCTACGAAGCGGAGCTCACCCCTGCGGGCCTGAACCTGGTGGATGGCCGCTACAGCGCCTTCGGTTACGTGGTGGATGGCTTCGATGTGCTCGAGGAGCTGGGTGTTGATGACGGCATCGTCAGCGCCAGGGTGATCGACGGAGCCGAAAACCTGCAGGCCCACGGCTGAAGCGGAACAGCCGATGAGGGCGGAACGACCGGATCAGCCCCACCCCGAGCGGCTGAGCGATCTGGGGGAATGGGAGCTGTTGCGGCGCCTGGCGGCCTTCGCCCCCGCCGGCCAGCTCGATGACGACGCCGCCGTGCTGCAGGAGCAGAGCGGGCGCCACCTGGTGGTGAACACCGATGTGCTGGTGGAAACTCTGCACTTCAGCGATGCCAGCATCGGCGCCCAGGATCTGGGCTGGCGGGCGGCAGCGGCCAACCTCTCCGACCTTGCCGCCATGGGCTGCCGCAAGGTGGTGGGGATCACAGTGGGCCTGGTGGCACCGGGGGCGACACCCTGGCTCTGGGTGGAGGGTGTCTACCAGGGACTGACGCAGGCCCTGGCCAGCTACGGCGGCGCGCTGCTGGGGGGCGACTGCAGCGGCGGCGCCCAGCGCCTGCTGGCGATCACAGCTCTGGGCCATCTGGGCCGCGGCGCGATCCGCCGGTGTGACGGCCGCCCCGGCGACTGGCTGATCAGCAGCGGCCCCCATGGCCTCAGCCGGCTGGGGCTCGCGCTGCTGCTCGATCAGCTGCCCGAGCAGCGGCGCGACGGGTTGAGCGCCGACCTGCAGCAGCGGGCCATCACGGCCCACCGCAGGCCACGGCCGCGCTTCGATGCGGTGGCGGCCGTGGAAGCCAGCCAGCCAGAGGGCCTGCCCTGGCGCGTAGGCGGCACCGACAGCAGCGATGGCCTGGTGGCTGCCGTAGCGGCGATCGCGCGGACCAGCGGCTGTGCGGCCTGGCTGGAGCGGGAACAGCTACCCCTCGATCCCGAGCTGGCAACGCTGCCGGAAGGGGTGCACTGGTGCCTCGCCGGCGGGGAGGACTTTGAACTGGTGCTGGCCCTCGAACCCGCCTGGGCCGAAGCGTTGCTGGAGCGCCTACCGGGAGCCAGCCACATCGGACGGCTGGCGCAGGCTGCGACCGATGGCCAGGACTGCCCGGTGCGCTGGCAGGACAACGGTGAACCCCTGCCGCAAGGAAGCGAAGGGTTCAGCCACTTCCGCTGACCCCATCGCCAGCACCAGCAAACGCAGCGGGCCGAACCGGCAAGGCATCAAAAAACCGCCCCGAAGGACGGCCTGCCGATATCTTCAAGCCCGCAACGCCTGGTGGCGTTGCGGTGCATCTCAGGTTGAGGTTGTTCTCACTTCCAGTTCTTGGCCACGATCTCGGCCAGATCGACAACGCGCTGGCTGTAGCCCCACTCGTTGTCGTACCAGCAGACGATCTTCACCATGTTGCCGCCCATCACCAGGGTGAGATCGGCATCCACGATCGTGCTCTCATCGGTACCGGCGTGATCGCTCGACACCAAGGGAAGATCGCAGTATTTGATGATGCCCTTCATGCCGTTCTCGGATGCGGCCTTGAGCACGGCGTTGACTTCTTCAGCGCTGGTGTCGCGCCCCGTCTCGAACACCATGTCGCACACCGACACGTTGGGGGTGGGAACGCGCAGGGCAATGCCACTGAGCTTGCCCTTGACTTCGGGGTAAACCAGAGCCACGGCCTTGGCGGCGCCGGTGCTGGTGGGCACGATGTTGACGGCAGCAGCGCGGGCGCGGCGCAGGTCACGGTGAGCCGCATCGAGGATGCGCTGGTCTCCGGTGTAGCTGTGGGTGGTCGTCATCGTGCCCTTGACGATGCCGAAGGCCTGATCGATCGTCTTGACGATCGGCGCCATGCAGTTGGTGGTGCAGCTGGCATTGCTGAGGATGTCCCAGTCCTCGTGGCGGTACTGATCAGCGTTGACGCCCACCACGAAGGTGCCCACCCGTGCACCCTTGCCGGGGGCCGTGAGGATCACCTTCTTGGCACCGGATTCGAAGTGCTTGCTGGCGCCCACATCGTCGTTGAACACGCCGGTGGACTCGATCACCAGATCGACTCCCCACTCCTTCCAGGGGAGGTTGGCGGGGTTGCGGTCGTAGAAGGTCTTGATCGTCTTGCCGTTGATGACGATCGTGTCATCGGTGGTGGTCACCTCCGCGTTGCGCAGCGGGCCCAGCATCGAGTCGTACTTGAGCAGGTGGGCGTTGGTGTAGGTGTCGCCCGAGCCGTTGATGCCCACCACCTCGATGCCGGTATTGACGCCACGGCTGAGCCAGCAGCGCATGAAGTTGCGACCGATGCGCCCAAATCCGTTGATCGCAACCTTCAAGGTCATGGCAGGACGCGGGCAAACCCGCTAGCAAGGGAGATTTGGCTGCCGATCATACAGACCTGGAACTCGGGGTCCCCAGATGGGGACAAGGCTTCAAAGGCTTGCGAAAGGGTCGTCCTGCCGAGCGATGGCGGGACAACCGCCGGATCACGGCTTAGCCTCGCGCCAGGCTTGGAAGACCCCCTTGGCCCAGCAGCTCGATCGCCGTCAACCTCTCCATTTCATTGGAGTTGGCGGGATCGGCATGTCGGCCATCGCCGGGATCCTGGCGGATCGCAGCTATCTGGTGAGCGGCTCCGACCCACGCGACAACGCCGTGCTGCAGGACCTGCGCAGCCGGGGGGTGCGGGTGTTCCGGGAGCAGAGCGCCGCCACCATCGCCGCCATTCGCAGCGGCACCGCCCAGGCGCCCCTGGTGGTTGTGAGCTCGGCGGTGCCGCCCAGCAACCCCGAGCTGCAGGAAGCGCGCCGGGTGGGTCTGACGATCCTGCACCGCTCCGATGTGCTCGCCGCCCTGATCGCCGGGCAGGATTCCGTGGCCGTGGCCGGCAGCCATGGCAAAACCACCACCAGCACCCTGGTGGCCAGCCTGCTGCACGCCACCGACCACGACCCCACCGCCGTCATCGGCGGCATCGTGCCCGCCTTCGGCAGCAACGGCCGCAACGGTGCAGGCGCCCTGCTGGTGGCCGAGGCGGATGAATCCGACGGCTCGCTGGTGAAGTTCCAGGCCTGGCTAGGGGTGATCACCAACCTGGAGCTGGATCACACCGATCACTACCCCGACCTGAACGCCCTGATCGCGACGCTGCAGCGCTTCGCACGCCGCTGCGGCCAACTGCTCGCCAACAGGGATTGTCCGATCCTGCGGGAGCACTTCCAGGCCAGGCACTGGTGGTCCACCACCAGTGCGGAGGGGGTCGACTTCGCCGCGTTGGCAGACGACCTCAGCGGCGACAGCACCCTCGCCACCTTCTACGAACAGGGGCTGCCCGTGGGCCAGTTCCGCCTGCCCCTGCCCGGACTGCACAACCTCAGCAATGCCACGGCCGCCATGGCGGTCTGCCGGCTGCACGGCGTGTCCTTCGCCGAGCTGCGCCGGGCGGTGGAGGGCCTGCAGGCACCAGGCCGCCGCTTCGACTTCCGCGGCGACTGGAACGGGCGGCTGGTGGTGGATGACTACGCCCATCACCCCAGCGAGGTGGATGCAACCCTCGCGACAGCACGGCTGATGGTGCAGACCGGCCGCAGTCCGCTGCCGGTGGCACCCCAGCGACTGCTGGCGATCTTCCAGCCCCACCGCTACAGCCGCACAGCCGAATTCCTCGAACCGTTTGCCCGTGCCCTCAGCCAGGCGGACGCCGTGCTGCTCGCTCCCCTCTACGCCGCCGGTGAGGCGCCGATCCCCGGTATCTCCAGCGAAGCCCTGGCAGCGGCACTGCGCCGCATCAACCCGAACCTGGCCGTGGCCGTGAGCAGCAGCCTGGATGATCTCGCCGAGGCGGTGGCCAATCACAGCCGGCCCGGAGATCTGGTTCTGGCCATGGGCGCCGGCGATGTAAACGGTCTGTGGGGTCGGCTGCAGGGGCTCGAGGCCCCCGCAGCGCTGCCCCTGGCCGCCTGAATTCATGGGCAACGCCGCCCCCCTGGGACTGCGGCGGGCCGTCGCTCTTGCCGATTTCACCACCTGGAAGGTGGGCGGCCCCGCGCAGTGGTTCGCCGAACCGGACACCCCCGAGCAACTGGCGCAGCTTCTGGCCTGGGGGCAGGCTGAAGGGCTCCCCTGCCGCGTGATCGGCGCCGGCTCCAACCTGCTGGTGAGCGATGCAGGCCTGGGCGGCCTCACGCTCTGCAACCGGCGGCTGCAGGGGGCTGAACTGGAGCTCAGCAGCGGCCTGATCGAAGCTCGCGCAGGTGAGCCGATCCCCACCCTGGCCCGCCGGGCCGCTCGCGCCGGGCTGGCCGGACTGGAGTGGTCGGTGGGGATCCCGGGAACCGTCGGCGGCGCCGTGGTGATGAATGCCGGTGCGCAGGGCGGCTGCACCGCCGACGTGCTTGAGAGCATCACGGTGGTGGATCCGACCCGGCCCGAAAGCCCGTTCCAACTGCGGGCCGACGCGCTGGACTTCGCCTACCGCCACAGCCGCCTTCAGGAGGAACCACTGGTGGTGCTCAGCGCCCGCTTCCGCCTGACACCCGGCCACGATCCCAGCACGGTGAGCCGCCGCACCAGCGAGAACCTGCACAGCCGCACCAGCACGCAGCCCTATCAGCAACCCAGCTGCGGCAGCGTGTTCCGCAATCCGGAGCCCCGCAAGGCCGGTCAGCTGATCGAGGCCCTCGGGCTGAAGGGGCTCAGCATCGGCGCAGCCCAGGTGTCGCCGATCCACGCCAACTTCATCGTCAACACCGGCCAGGCCACGGCGACGGACATCGACCAACTGATCCAGGAGGTTCAGCGGAGAGTCCATGCGGCCCATGGCATCAGCCTGCATCCGGAGGTGAAGCGGCTTGGCCTGTTCGTGGCCGTGGCCGAAGCCGCTGGTGCCGCGTAACCTGCACCGGACTTCCTCGCCCAGGCGACATCCATGGCCGGTTTCGGACTTCCCAACTTCGGCCAGCTCACCGAGGCCTTCAAGAAGGCGCAGCAGATCCAGCAGGACGCAGCCAAGCTCCAGGAGGAGCTTGATGCGATGGAACTCGAGGGTCGCAGCAGCTGCGGCCGGGCCGGCGTCTGGCTGTCCGGCAATCAACAACCCCTGAAGGTGAGCCTGGCCCCGGAGCTTCTGTCCGAGGGTCAGAGCGCAGCTGAATCCGCCACCCTTGAGGCGCTGAAGTCGGCCTACGACCTCTCCACCAACACGATGAAGGAACGGATGGAGGAGCTCACCGGCGGCATCAACCTGAACCTGCCAGGTATGGGCTGAACGCTGTCGTTCAGTCGTCTGCCTGCCCCTGCCGCTGCCGTCGTCGTGAAAGCTGGCGCAGGCGCTGATCCAGGCGGGGTTCGCTGCGATCGCCGCGCCGACTCGAGGGCTCGGACGAGTCGCGAGGGCCCTCCCGCTCCGCCTCAGCCAGCACGGCCTCCAGGCAGCTGAGGTAGAGCGGATGCCGATCCCAGACGTCGCCCACGGCGCAACCGGGATCACCCTGGTGCAGGCAATTGCGGAAGCGGCAGCTGGCCTGAGCCTGACGCCGCCGGATCTCCGGGAACAGGGGCCCCAGCTCGATCGGATCGCGGGGTAGATCCGGACGGTTGAAGCCGGGTGTATCAGCCAGCAGGGCGCCGGGCGCCAGGGAAAACAGCTCCACATGGCGGGTGGTGTGACGTCCCCGCTGCAGACGCCCCGACACCGCACTGACCCGCAGATCGAGCGTAGGCACCAGGGCATTGATCAAGCTGCTCTTGCCCACCCCGGACGGGCCGCAGAGCACGCTGATGCCGGGCTGCTGCAACCGCCGGCGCAGGGACTCAATCCCGTCGCCCCGCAGCGTCGAGACCGGCAGCGGTTCGTAGCCCCAGCCCTGCAGCCGTGCGCACCAGGCCTGCAGATCCTGGGGTGCCACCAGATCCGCCTTGGTGAGCACCAGCTCCACAGCAACCCCGGTGCGCTCAGCGGTGAGCAGAAAACGGTTCAGCTGGGGAGGGTCGAGCCTTGGCTGCTCGAGAGCGACCACCACCACCACCCGGCTGCAGTTGGCCACGGCGGGGCGCTCCAGCTGGGTGCGGCGCTCGGCCACGGCGGCGATCGCCCCCCGGCGCGCCGGCCAGTCGATCCCCTCCACCCGCACGCGATCACCCACGTAGATGCGCTGGCCGGTCTTGCCCAGGCGGGTGCGGCGCACGCAGAGCAACTCCCCGGCGGCGGCTGGATCGATGCCATCCAGTCGTACCCGGCAGAAATTGGCCTCCAGGGCCGTCACAAGGCCCTCAACCTGCGCCGAGGGCTCAGCCATCCCGGCGGATGCGCAACCGCACGATCCCCGGCTGCAGCGGCTCCCGCTCCACCCGATGGCCTGCATCGCGCAGGCCGGCCATCACCATGTGCTCCGGTTCGCCGGCATCCAGCTCCACCTGCAGCCAGGCTCCGGACTCCAGTTTCTCGAGGGCCAGCTTGCTGCGGATGTAGTTGAGCGGGCAGGGGGTGCCGCGCAGATCAAGACTGGTTTCGCCAGCGGCGCCCGGGCTGGGCTGATGGGCAGACGAGGTGCTCAAGCGGAGGTCCTCAGCCGAACAGGCCGCCGAACAGCCCGCTCTTGTGCGGGTGTTTTTGGCCGCGGGCACTGTGGTGGCCTGCCAGCTGCTCCAGCAGCTCCCGCTCCTCACCGTTGAGCTTGGTGGGCAGCTGCACCTTGATGCTGATCAGCTGGTTGCCGCGGGCCACCGGGTTGCCGAGCCTGGGCACGCCCTTGCCATTCAGGGTGAGCACAGCGCCGGGCTGGGTGCCAGCCGGGATCTCCAGCTGAGCCGGACCCTCCACGGTTTCCACCTCGATCGTGTCGCCGAGGATCGCCTGGAGGTAGTTGATGGTGACCTCCGCGTGGATGTTGATGCCATCGCGCCGCAGGGTCGGGTGCGACTGCACCGTGAGGAACACGTAGAGATCGCCGGCGGGGCCGCCCCGCTGGCCGGCATTGCCCTCGCTGGCGACCCGTAGCCGGGTGCCGGAATCCACGCCGGCGGGGATGTTGATCCGCAGTTTCTTGCGCACCTGCTGCAACCCCTGGCCGCCGCAGGCGGTGCAGGGATCGGCGATCACCTGGCCTGTGCCCTCGCAGGTGGGACAGGGGGCCACCTGGGTGAAGCTGCCGAAGGGGGTCCGGGTGGCGCGGCGCACCTGACCAGCGCCGCCGCAGGTGCCGCAGGTGGTGGGGCCGCTGCCGCTTTTCGCGCCGGAACCACTGCACGTGCTGCAGGTTTCCAGATGGCGGATCTGGATCTCCTTCTCCTGGCCGAACACTGCCTCGCTGAAGCTGATCGTCAGGTCGAAGCGCAGGTCATCCCCCTGGCGGGGTCCGCGACGGCGGGCGCCGCCGCCACCGGGTCCGGCAGGGCCCCCGCCGAAACCACTGAAGAAGGTTTCGAACAGATCGGCGAATCCCCCCATATCGCCCATGTCCGGCATGCCGCCGCCGCCGCCCAGGCCGGCTTCGCCGAACTGGTCGTAACGGGAGCGGGTCTGAGGATCGCTGAGCACCTCGTAGGCCCGGCCGATCTCCTTGAACCTGTCCTCAGCGCCCGGTTCCTTGTTGATGTCGGGGTGGTACTGCCGCGCCAGACGGCGATAGGCCCGCTTGAGGGTGTCAGCATCGGCGTCGCGCGCCACACCCAGCAGGTCGTAGTAGTCGGCCATCGATCAGGCCCCGTGCTCAGCGGGCTCCGGATCAGCCGCGGGCATGGAATCCCCGCCGGCCCCGCCACGACCCGGTCCCATCGACACCTTCACCAGGGCATGGCGCAGCACACGGCCGTTGAGGTGATAGCCGCGCTGCAGCTCCGCGATCACCACATCCTCCTCGTGTTCCTCGCTGGGCTCCCGCAGCACCGCCTCGTGCAGGCTGGGGTCGAAGGCCTCTCCCTCCACCCGCATGGGCGAAACGCCCAGTTGCTTGAAAACCTCAACCAACTGCTTGTAGAGCCCCTGGTAGCTGCGATGGATGGTCTGCGCCTCCTCGGCCTGAGGATCCAGCTGCTGGCGGGCCCGCTCGAAGTTGTCCACCACCGGCAGGATCTCGCTGAGGGTGGAGCAGGCGATCTGCAGGCGCTGATCCTCCTGGTCGCGGCTCTGGCGCTTGCGGAAGTTGTCGAAGTCGGCGGCGATGCGCATGTACTGACTGCGCAGGGCCTCATGTTCGCTCCGCAGAGACTCCAGCTCGCCCTCCAGTTGCCGGAGGCGTTCCTGCGGATCACTCACCTGGGCAGATTCGCTGGGGTCAGGCACCGGGGCGACCTCGGGAGCTGAGGCCTGCGATGCGGGGCTGTCCTGAACATCCGCGTCCGGACCGGCGGCCTCAGCGGCAGCCTCGCTTCTGGCCTGTGTGCTGGCCTCGGACCTGTCCTCGGCGGAGTCCATGGGGAACGGGGTGGTCTCGCCGCTCATGCTGTCCGAACCGGAGAATTGCTGTAAACATGTTCCTCTGAAGGGGTTCCTCCTCACAATTGGCGGAAGCCCGCACCTCAGAGCCCACTTCGGAGCCAGCTGCCGGCGCCCGGCGATGACCCTCACCCCAAGCCGCCCTGTTCCTCCCGCAATCACCGCAGCCCAGCAGCGGCTGGAGGTGGAACTGCTGCTGGGTGAAGAGGTGCTCTCCGCGGAAGATCTGACTGAAGCCGGTGCTGCGCGCTGGAGCTGGAGCAATGCGTTCACCCAGGACCAGTGCCGTCAGCTTGGCTGTCTGCCGGCGCGACAGGACGGCGCAAGCCTTGTGGTGGCCGTGCCGACCCAGTGGAACCAGGAGCAGCGCCAGCAGCTGCTGGAGCGCGGTGCAACCGCGGGCCTGAACTTGGCCCTGCGACTGGCCCTCCAGGGCGACATCGAGGCGGAGCTGAATCGCACAGCGGCGGGCCTGGAGGCACCGCAGGCCGAGGAAGCCGATCAAGACAATCCTGTGACAGAGGCCGAGGAGGACGACGACGAGCCTCTCGATCCGGTGGAGGCAGCCGAGAGGATCCTGCCCTCCCTGGTGGACGACCTGCAGCTCAGCGGCCCGCTCGAGGAGGTGGCCGACGAGGACTTCTCCGACATCGATGTGGAGAAGAACCTCAACGCCTCCACCTCCTCCCCTGTGGTGACCCTGGTGGACAAGGTGCTCGTGCGCGCCCTCAGCCGCGGCGCAAGTGACATCCACATGGAACCCCAGGAGGACGGACTGCTGATCCGCTTCCGCCAGGACGGCGTGCTCGAGCCGATTGAACGGCTGCCGAAGAATCTGATCCCGGCCGTCACCTCACGGGTGAAGATCATCGCCGACCTGGACATCGCCGAGCGGCGGATGCCCCAGGACGGCCGGATCCGACGTCGCTACCAGGGGCGGCTGTTCGATCTGCGGGTCAGCACCCTGCCGACCCGTTACGGCGAGAAGGTGTGCATGCGTCTGCTGGACAGCGGCGCCACCCACCTCGGCCTCGACAAGCTGATCTCCGACCCGCTGGCCCTGGAGACGGTGCGCGACATGGGGTCCAAGCCCTTCGGCATGGTGCTGGTGACCGGCCCGACCGGCTCCGGCAAGAGCACCACGCTCTATTCGCTCCTGGCGGAACGCAACAGCCCGGGGGTGAACATCTCCACGGTGGAGGACCCGATCGAGTACTCCCTCAAGGGCATCTCCCAGACCCAGGTGAACCGCGACAAGGGCTACGACTTCTCCATGGCCCTGCGCGCCTTCATGCGTCAGGACCCGGATGTGCTGCTGGTGGGGGAAACCCGCGACGAGGAAACCGCCAAGACCGCCATCGAGGCAGCACTGACCGGTCACCTGGTGCTCACCACCCTGCACTGCAACGATGCCCCGAGCGCCATCGCCCGTCTGACCGAGATGGGTGTGGAGCCGTTCATGGTGAGCGCCTCCCTGCTCGGCATCGTGTCGCAGCGCCTTCTGCGCCGCGTCTGCCCCGACTGCCGCGTGGCCTACAAGCCCAGCGAAGCGGAGCTGGGACGCTTCGGCCTGCTGGCCAGCCGAGAGCAGAGCATCACCTTCTACAAAGCCAAGCGCAACAGCCGCGGCGCAGGCTGCCCGACCTGCCAGGGACTGGGATACAAGGGCCGGATCGGTGTCTATGAGGTGCTGCGGCTCAACGAAGCCCTCACCACCGCGATCGCCCAGAAGGCCACCACCGAGAAGATCCGCAAGCTTGCCGTGGAATCGGGCATGAAAACCCTGCTCGGCTACAGCCTGGATCTGGTGCGGCAGGGCCGGACCACCCTCGAGGAGGTGGAGCGGATGATCCTCACGGATTCAGGTCTGGAGTCGGAGCGGCGGGCCAAGGCGCTGCACACGATCAGCTGCCAGGGGTGCGGCGCCGGCCTGGAGGATGAGTGGCTGGAATGCCCGTATTGCCTGACGCCACGGGGCATCGGCTGAAACCGCAGCCTGTTGCGTTGCCGGGCCTGCGGCCGCAGACTGAACAGACGCCTGGACGATCACGCAGACCATGGACCTCCAGATCGAGGACCTGATGGAGGAACTGGTGAAGGAGGGCGGCAGTGATCTGCATCTGGCGGCCGGCCAACCTCCCTACGGACGGTTCAGCGGCGGCCTGCGGCCGATGCGCGAGGACAAGCTCAGCGAGGACGCCTGCAACCGGCTGATCTTCTCGATGATCAACAACGCCCAGCGCAAACAGCTGGAGCAGACCTGGGAACTCGACTGCGCCTATGGCCTCAGGGGGGTCGCCCGCTTCCGCGTCAACGTCTACCGCCAGCGCAACACCTACGCCGCCTGCCTGCGGGCCCTCGGCAACTCGATTCCCACCCTCAAGGCCCTGGATCTGCCGCCGGTGGTGGAGGAGACCAGCCACCGCCCCCGCGGCCTGATCCTGGTGACGGGACCCACAGGGTCCGGCAAGACCACCACACTGGCGGCGCTGCTGGAGCACATCAACCAGACCCGCTCGGAGCACATCCTCACGATCGAGGATCCGATCGAATTCACCTACCGCAATGAAAAGAGCCTGATCCACCAGCGGCAGCTGGGCGAGGACACCCGCAGCTTCTCCGCAGCCCTGCGCGCTGCACTGCGCGAAGACCCGGACGTGATCCTGGTGGGGGAGATGCGCGACCTGGAAACGATTCAGCTGGCCATCACCGCGGCGGAGACGGGCCACCTGGTGCTGGGCACCCTGCACACCAGCTCCGCTGCTCAGACGGTCGACCGCATGGTGGATGTGTTCCCGCCTGTGCAACAGACCCAGATCCGGGTGCAGCTGAGCAGCTCGCTGGTGGGCGTCTTCTCGCAGACCCTCTGCAAGCGCCTCAACCCGGCCCCCGGCCAGTTTGGGCGGGTGATGGCCCAGGAGATCATGATCAACACGCCGGCCATCGCCAACCTGATCCGCGAAGGCAAGACCGCCCAGCTGTATTCGCAGATTCAGACCGGCGGCCAGATGGGAATGCAGACCCTGGAGCGGGCCCTGGCCAACCTGGTGCAGCAGGGCGACGTGAGCCGTAACGAAGCGATGGCCAAGGCAGGCAAACCGGAGGAACTGGGACGGCTGCTCGATGGAAATGACTCCTGACCAACGCTGAGCAACCGCGATGCCGACCTTCACTGCCAGTTACACCACAGCATCCGGACAGAATCGGAACATCCGGCTACAGGCCAGCGATCTCGGCAGTGCCAGACGAAGCCTGAGGCAACGCGGCATCATCCCTAGCTCCCTGCAGGCCTTCACAGGTGAGCCGAGCAAGACCAAGAAGGCCGGCAGCGCCAACAGCCTCTTCAGCGCGGATCTCTCACGCCTGCTGGAGGCGAAGCCTGGGGTCAAGGAAAAGGCCCTGTTCGCCAACAAGCTGGCCGCCCTGGTGGATGCCGGCGTGCCGATCGTGCGCGGCCTCACCCTGATGGCCCAGCAGCAGAAGATGCCGCTGTTCAAGCGGGCGCTGCAGGCCATCACCGAAGAAGTGAGCCAGGGGGAAGGCATCGGAACAGCGATGCGCCGCTGGCCGAAGGTGTTCGACAAGCTCATGATCGCCATGATCGAAGCCGGTGAAGCCGGTGGCGTTCTGGACGAAACGCTCAAACGTCTGGCCACCTTGCTGGAAGGCAATGCCAAGTTGCAAAACCAGATCAAGGGCGCCATGGGCTATCCCATCGCTGTGCTATCTCTCGCGGTGATCATCTTTCTGGCGATGACCATCTTTCTGATTCCCACATTTGAAGGAATCTTTGACAGCCTTGGCGCCGATCTGCCTGCCTTCACCCAGGCGATGGTGGATCTGAGCGAACTGCTGCGATCACCCTTCTCCTTTTTTCTGGTTCTGGCCATCATTGGCGGCGTTGTGCTGTTCTCACGCTTCTACGCCACACCAGTTGGCAAAAGGCGTGTTGATGGAATCATCCTCAAGCTGCCGCTATTCGGCGATCTGTTGCGCAAAACCGCAACGGCGCAGTTCTGCCGGACCTTCAGTTCACTAACCAGAGCAGGCGTGCCGATCCTGATGTCTCTGGAAATCGTTCACGAAATCGCCGGAAATGCAATCATCTCTGATGCGATTCTCAACTCCAGACTTGATATCCAGGAAGGGATTCCGCTCAGCCTGGCTCTTCAACGCAAAGCTGTATTTCCTGAGCTCGCCATGAGCATGTTATCCATCGGCGAAGAAACCGGCCAGATGGATGCAATGCTTTCCAAGGTGGCTGATTTCTATGAGGACGAGGTGGAGGCCGCCGTCAAGATCATGACGGCCATGCTGGAGCCAGCCATGATCGTGATCTGCGGCGGTATCGTGGCCTCCATCCTGGTGGCCATGTACCTGCCGATGTTCTCGGTGTTCGAGAAGATCAGATAGTTCGTTGCCGCTGGGCAGCGGCAACGGCCTGGCCCGCCAGCCAGCCTGAGGTCCAGCAGTGCTGGAAGTTGAAGCCGCCGGTGACGCCGTCGACATCGAGCAGCTCCCCAACCAGATGCAGGCCGGCCACCTGACGGCTTTCCATCGTGGCCAGGTTCACTTCACCCAGCGGTACGCCACCGGCGGTGACGAACTCCTCGCCGAAGGGTCCCCGCCCGGCCACGGCGTAGCAACTGGAGCGCAGGGCGGCGATCAGGGCCCGCTCCTGGCGTCGTGGCCAATCAGCCCAGCGCAGCTCCGGATCGGCGCCCTGCTGATCGAGCAGATGCAGCCAGAGGCGACGGCTGAGCTGGGGCCAGGGTCGGGCGTTGCTGAGCTGACGGCGGGACTGCTCCTGCCGGCAGAGGGCGAACAACTGCTCCAGCTCGGCCTGGGAGCGACCGCCACTCCAGTCGAGCCGCAGGGTTGCGCGATAGCCGCCGTGGTGCAGCGCCCGCGCCGCGAAGGCCGTGAGCCGCAGGGTGGCCGGACCGCTCAGGCCCCAGTGGGTGATCAGCACCGGCCCCTGCTGCCGGAAGCGGCGCGGCAGGCCTGCCGTGTGCGCAGCACGCCCCGCTGACCCGGGCAGGGGATCCTCCAGCTCCAGCTCCAAACCCACCGGATCCTGACTGACCCCCGCCAGCGCCAGCAGGGGGTTGGGCCGAAAGGCCAGGGTGAACAGGGAGGGCACCGGCGGAACGAGGCCGTGGCCCAGCGCCTGAGCCAGGCGCCGACCGCTGGGGTGGCTGCCGGTGGCCAGCACCAGACGCTGACACTGCAGGGATGGCGCATCGTCGCCGCACCGGAGTGCCAGTGCGAATCCACCGGCGGGCAGCGCCTCCGCCCGCTGCAAAGCCGTGTGCGTCTGCACCACCACACCGGCCCTTCCTGCAGCCTCCCGCAGGGTCTGGATCACGGAGCTGGAGCGGTTGCTGCGCGGAAACAGGCGTCCATCGGCTTCCTCCACCAGCTCCAGGCCGCGCTCGTCGAACCAGGCGACCGCATCCCCGCTGGCGAAGCGACTGAACGGTCCGCGCAGGGCCCGCCCACCGCGGGGGTAATGGCCCACCAGCTCACGCGGATCCCAGCAGGCGTGGGTCACGTTGCAGCGGCCACCACCGCTGATCCGCACCTTGCCGAGGGGCTCAGGAGTGCTCTCCAGCAGGAGAACCCGATCCAGGCCGGCTTCAGCGGCGGTGATCGCCGCCATGAACCCGGCCGGACCACCGCCAGCCACCACCAGATTCCAGAACGGGGTGGACGAGGACATCAACAACCGCAGCAGTGGAGAGGCGACAAGGTGGGCAGAGCGAGGAAACAGCAGCGGCGAGAAGGGGCGCCGGCGGAGCAGAGGGCAGCATGGGGGGATGGTCGCCCTCCAGCCCCAGAACCCTGCCACCCCGGCCAAGCCGGCCGCGGCCGCTCCGGCAGGAGCCCACCGCTTCAGTGTGGCGCCGATGCTGGATTACACCGATCGGCACTTCCGGGTGCTGTTCCGTCAGATCAGCCGCCGCAGCCTGCTCTACAGCGAGATGGTGGTGGCCCAGGCCTTGCACCACTGCCGGTTGGCCGGCGCGGGCGGCGATCAACGGGCTCAGCAGCGGCTCGAGCGGCTGATCGGCTTCGACCCGATCGAGCATCCCGTGGCCCTGCAGCTGGGGGGTGACGACCCGGGGCTGCTGGCGGAGGCCACGCGGATCGCAGCAGATCGCGGTTACGACGAAGTGAACCTCAACGTGGGCTGCCCCAGTGAGAAGGTGCAGAAGGGGCGCTTCGGTGCCTGCCTGATGGCGGAGCCGGCGGTGGTGGCCCGCTGCATCGCCGCCATGGCGGAGGCCAGCCCCCTGCCGGTGACGGTGAAGCACCGCATCGGCATCGACGAGCGCGACTCCTACGCCGAGCTGCTGGCCTTTGTGGACACGCTGGCCGATGCCGGCGCCCGCCGCTTCGCGGTGCATGCGCGCAAAGCCTGGCTGGAGGGACTCGATCCAAAGCAGAATCGCACCATTCCACCCCTGCGCCATGAGCTGGTGCAGCAGCTCAAGCGGGACCGGCCGCAGCTGACCATCGAACTGAACGGCGGCCTGCAGGATCTGGACGCCTGCCGGCAGCAGCTGACCCTGATTGATGGCGTGATGGTGGGCCGCGCCGTCTACGACCATCCCCTGCGCTGGGGTGAGGTGGACCGAGAACTCTTCGGCGACGACAGCCAGCCGCTCGCCACCGCTTCAACAGTGGTCCGAGGCCTCATTCCCTACGCCGAGCGCTGGTGCTGTGATGGCGGACGCCTCTGGGCGATCGCCCGCCACCTGGTGCAGGTGGTGGAAGGGGTCAGCGGCGCCCGCCACTGGCGGCGCGATCTCGGCCAGGCGGCCGGCGCGCGCAATGCCGGCCCGGAGGTCTTTGAGCGGGCTGCCCAGCAACTGGAGGAACGGGGACTCTGAGGCACCGGCACGAGCCAGCGCCCCACGCAGTCCTCTAACTGCGGTCCGCTCTCAGCCGTCAGTCTTCAGCGCCGCTGTAACCGCCGTAGGCGTCGCCCGCGCTGGCACCCCCGCTGCTGCGGCGCCGACGACTGCGGCCCTCGCCAAAGCTGTCGCCACCACCGCCACCGCCATAGCTGCGGTCTTCCCAGCCACGGGCTCCGGAGCCACGCTCAGCAGAAGGGGTAGCGGCACCGCCGCCACCGGAGTAGCCACCACCTCCACCGCCGTAACCACCACCACCACCGGAGTAGCCGCCACCGCCGCCGCCATAACCACCGGCACCGCGGCGAGCGCCACCACCGCCACCCCCACCACCGCCTGTGCGGGGCTCAGCCTTGTTGATGCGCAGCGGGCGGCCCATCAGCTCGGCGCCCTGCAGGGCCTCGATGGCACGGTTCTCACTGTCGTCATCCGCCATCTCCACGAAGGCGAAGCCGCGTTTGCGGCCGGTGTCGCGCTCCAGGGGCAGAGAGCAGTTCGCCACATCACCGAAGGGAGCGAACAGCTCGGCAACATCCTCCTTCTCAGCACGGAAGGGGAGATTTCCAACAAAAATGCTCACAGGCCGAAGGGGCCGATCAGGCGAAAGTCCAGCCTACTGAGCCTAAACCGCTGATTTCGACCTGACAGGTTCCCAGCGGAACTTCACCCACACGACACCCGATTCAGGCGGCGCCCAGTCGCGTCCGGGCACGCTGTAGCTGCAGCTGCACCTGCTCAAAGCCGGTGCCCCCCTCACTGCGCCGGGCTGCCACGACCTGGCGCGGGTGGATCGCCTCGTGGATGTCGGCCTCGAAAGCGGGATGCAGCTGCTTCCAGCGCTCCAGCGGCAGATCCCGCAGCAGTACCCCCTCCTGCAGACAGCCCTTCACCAGACCGCCCACCAGCTGGTAAGCCTCGCGGAACGGCACCCCCTTGCCCACCAGGTAGTCGGCCACGTCGGTGGCGTTGGAGAAGTCGGCCGCGACCGCCTGTTCCAGCCGCTCCGGCCTGAACGTGAGGCCCTCCTCGAACAGGATCGCCATCGCCTCCAGACAGTCGAGCGTCGTGCGCACCGTGTCGAACAGGGCTTCCTTGTCCTCCTGGAAGTCCTTGTTGTAGGCCAGGGGCAAGCCCTTGATCATCACCAGCAGCCCCTGCAGGTGGCCGAACACGCGGCCGCACTTGCCGCGCACCAGCTCGGGCACGTCGGGGTTCTTCTTCTGAGGCATCAGGCTGCTGCCGGTGGCGCAGCGGTCGCTGAGGCTGACAAAGCGGAACTCCTCGCTGGCCCAGAGGATCACCTCCTCACTGAGGCGGCTGAGGTGCACCAGCACCAGGCTGGCGGCGGCACTGAACTCCACGGCGAAGTCGCGGTCGCTGACCGCATCGAGGCTGTTGGCGTAGACGTCGTCAAAGCCCAGGGCGGCGGCGGTGTGGCGCCGATCAATCGGCACCGGTGTGCCGGCCAGGGCAGCGGCACCGAGCGGGCAGATATTGACCCGCTGGCGCAGATCCCGGAGGCGGGCCCGGTCGCGCTCGGCCATCTCGATGTAGGCCAGCAGATGGTGGGCCAGGGCGATCGGCTGAGCCCGCTGCAGGTGGGTGTAGCCCGGGATCATCACACCGGCATGGTCTTCGGCCTGGGCCAGCAGGGCCCGCTCGAATCGCAGCAGGGCTGCGTCGATCTCAGCGATGCGGCGGCGCAGCCACAGGCGCAGGTCCGTGCCCACCTGGTCGTTGCGGGAGCGGCCGGTGTGGAGCTTCTTGCCTAAGGGGCCGAGGATGGCGATCAGGCGCCGTTCGACGGCGAAGTGCACGTCCTCGTCCTCCAGGCCGGGGTTGAACGTGCCGGCCGCGGCCTCGGAACGCACCTGCTCAAGCCCGCCCACCAGCTGCTCGGCCTCCTCGGCTGTAAGCACACCGGTGCTGGCCAGCATGCGGGCGTGGGCGATGGAGCCGTCGAGGTCCTCCTGCAGCAGGGCGATATCGAAGCCGATCGAGGCGTTGAAGCGCTCGATCGCCGGATGCAGCCCCTGCTCGAAGCGCTGGCTCCAGGTGGAGGAGGTGGAATCGACGGCCACGGGCCCGGGCAGACGGCTGGGCTCAGCTTGGCAAACGGTGCTTCAGGCGGGCAGGGAAGGGAGCATGACCTCCTCACGCACCTTCAGCACCACCATCGAGGCGTCGTCCTCAAGCGGGCGATCGGGACCGACGAAGCGATCGAGGCGGGCGTAGAGCTGATCAAGGATGCCCTGGGCGCCAACACCGGAGCGGCAGGCGGTTTGCAGGGCCTGCACCAGCCGCTGCTCATCGAAGCGCTCGCCGTTGAGGCCAGACGCCTCGGTCACACCGTCGGTGTAGTACAGCAACACGTCGCCGGGATCGAGCACGATCTGCTCGCAGCCGTACTCAGCCTCGGGCTGCAGGCCAATCAGCAGACCGGGGGCATCGAGGCGATCCACGGCATTGCGCAGGCGCCGCCAAATCAGCGGCGGGTTGTGGGCTGCGTTGGCGTAGCGCAGCAGGCGGGTGCGCGGGTCGAAGTCGGAATAGAAGAGGGTGACAAAGCGGTGCGAGTGGGCGAGATCCTCCTGGGCCAGCTGATTGAGGTCGTGCAGGATGCGATCGGGCGGATGGCCGCTGAGCACCTCGGCCCGCAGCATGCCGCGCAGCAGGGTCATCAGCAGGCCGGCGGGGACCCCCTTGCCCATCACGTCCCCCATCACCAGAGCCCAGCGGCCCTGCTCGCGACGGCGCCCCAGCAGCTGGGGCCGGGTGGGGATGAAGTCGTAGTAGTCGCCGCCCACCTGAAAGGCGGGACGGCAGCGGGCCGCCAGCTCCACCCCATCAATCACCGGCGGGTGATCGGGCAGCAGCTGGGCCTGAATCTCGGCGCCGATCGAGAGCTGTCGATCGACCCGCTCATGGCGACGGGCCTGCTGCTGCAGCTGTTCGCTCTCGATCGCCACGCCGGTGAGGTCGGCCACCAGCTGGGCATGGCCGCGGTGGACCTCGCTCCAGCTGAGGCCACTGCGTTCACCGAACAGATACAGACGGCCACGCACCCGGCTGCGGGCCACCACCGATGTGGCGAACAGGGGCCGATCTCCCAGCTGACGCCGCACTAGCCGATCCAGCAGCGCCGCCACCGCCTCATCACCGGAGGCCTGCAGCAGCTCCTGATCGCTGAGGCTGGCCAGCTGACGCAGTAGTTCGCCGCTGGCACCGGGCGGGGCGGTATGCAGCTGCTCGCGCCAGAGGCGCCCATCCGGGTGAAACACCACCAGCACGGCGCCTTCGGCCTCCACCAGCCGGGCCGTCACCAGCGGCACGAGCTCGAGGAAGCGGCCGAGGTTGGTGAAGCTGCGCAGGGCGAACCCCAGCGATGCCAGCAGCTCCTGGTTGCGGCGCTGTTCGCGGCTGAGGCTGTCGAGCAGCTGGCGCAAGGAGGCCATCGCCGTCAGCGGCCGCGACGGCAGTGGCGCTGACGGCAGTGGTGGCGGCTTGCTGCTCACCGCGCGGCCGCATAGGAGCCCGCAAGATAGCGGCGGTGCCGTGATCGGACGGGGACTTCCCCGCTCAACCGCACGCCAGAGCCGGACAACCTGCTGCGGGCCGCTGCATGACCTGGTGGGAAACCACCGTCAGGAGGCCAGCAGGGCCTCGATGAACTCGAAGCTGTTGAAGGGCCGCAGATCGCGGATGCCCTCGCCGGCACCAATGAAGCGGATGGGAAGGTTGGCCTCGGAGGCCACCGCCAGGGCAACGCCACCGCGGGCACTGCCATCGAGCTTGGTGAGCACCACGCCGGTGAGGCCCGCGGCCTGCGCGAAGGCCATCGCCTGCTTGAGGCCGTTCTGGCCCTGGCTGGCATCCAGCACCAGCAGCGACTGCACCACCGCTTCCGGCGCCAGCTTGTCGACGATGCGGCGCACCTTGGTGAGCTCCTCCATCAGGTTGTGCTTGGTCTGCAGGCGACCGGCCGTGTCCACCAGCACCAGATCGGTGCCCTTGGCGCGGGCGGCACCGATGGCATCAAAAACCACAGCAGCCGGATCGGCGTTGGCCGAGGGGTTCGAGACCACGCTCACGCCGCTGCGCTCCCCCCACACCTCCACCTGGCGCACGGCGGCGGCGCGGAAGGTGTCGGCGGCGGCGATCAGGCAGCTGTAGCCGCTGCGGATGGCGAGATTGGCCAGCTTGCCGAGGGTGGTGGTCTTGCCGACACCGTTCACACCCACCATCAGCCAGACATTCAGGCGCCCGCACTCGGGCGCCAGCAGCGGAACGCCGCTGGCCTGGATCGGGGCCTCAAGCAGGCCCCGCAGCTGCTCCTTGAGGAAGCGGATGCCTTCGGCCGGATCCACAACCTCCTCGTTCATGCGGCGGCGCAGGGCCTCCAGCACCTGATCGGTGGCCTGGACGCCCACATCGGCGCGCAGCAGCAGGGTCTCGAGGTCGTCGAGCACCTCGGGGCTGAGGGGATCGTCGCCGAGGGTGTCGAGCAGCTGGGTGACGAAGCCGCGGCGCGTTTTCTCCATGCCGCGCCGCAGGCGGCCGAGCCAGTCGATCTCCTCCAGGGAGATGTCTTCAAGCTGGCGGCCCTGGGCGGCCAGCACCTCCGCCGACCAGGTGAAGTCGTCATCAAAGGCACCGAGCTGGGGAGCAGCCTCATCCGCAGCCGCGGCTGCAGTGAATGGTGTGGCGGCAGCAGGAGCCGGCACAGTCGCCGCTGACGGCGCGGCGGGTTCCTGAACAACATCGAGCGCTCGCTCGCGGATCTCCTGCTGCCGCTGAGCGCGCTGGGCGGCGGCCAGCTCCAGCAGCGACAGTCCCGGAGCAGCAGCAGGTGAAGAGGGAGCAGGAACAACCGGCTCAGGTTGGGGTTCGGATTCGAGCTCCGGATTGGGTTGTGACGCCAGCTCGGCCACGTCCGCAGGAGCCTCCGCAGAGGGCAGCCCTGTCGCAACCTCTCCCGATTCCTGTACAACCTGTACAGAAGCCGGGACATTCGCTCCAGGCGCATCGGCCACCGCTGGCGGCGCGGCCTCGGCAGCCTCGACGTCTTCAGCAGCCTGGGCGGCCTGCCGTTCGGCCTCCTGCTGGGCCTTGAGGCGCGCGTAGGCCTGGCGGGCCCACTCCAAGGCGTCCTGATCGACGCCGGCGGGAGCGCTCGGGTTGGCGGGGGCCGGGGCAGAAACGCTCGGCGGTTCTGGGGCTGGATCGGCTGCAGGAGCCTCATCCACCACAGACTCGTCGGCCGGGGGCGGCTCCGGGGCCGGTTCCGGCG